>Ga0123342_1007762_pt1 | contig 13988 bp, 6 predicted proteins | sample Turbeawhitnodule_FD_89960 | JGI IMG/M metagenome (GOLD analysis project Ga0123342, IMG submission 89960) | Root nodule microbial communities of legume samples collected from Mexico - Turtle bean Mexico white nodule | ecosystem: Host-associated > Plants > Roots > Nodule | place: Mexico: Nepantla...
AAACCAACACATGTACAATCTCAAGTGAAACTTCTGGTAAGGTGTTGTTCACAGGTAGAAGGGTAAATAACATCTATCTCTTAGATATCATGAATAGCTGCTCTGAAAATGAATGCTTGCTATCTAAAAATGATGAATCTTGGCTGTGGCACAAAAGATTAGCTCACATCCATACTAATCACTTGAATAAGTTGAAGTCTAAAGATCTTGTTTCTGGTTTACCAAATATAAAGTTTCAAAATAATAGATTGTGTGATGCTTGTGTAAAAGGCAAACAAATAAGAACTTCCTTTAAATCAAAAGATGTGGTTTCTACAAATAAAGCTTTGGATGTTTTGCATATAGACTTGTTTGGGCCATCTAGGACTGCTAGCTTAGCTGGAAATTACTATGCTTTGGTAATTGTTGATGATTTCTCAAGATATACATGGACTTTGTTTCTTGCTTCTAAAAATGATGCATATAAAGCTTTTAAGAAACTGGCTAAGGTTTTGCATAATGAAAATGGAAATAGCATAAAACAGATTCATAGTGATCATGGGGGAGAGTTTCAAAATGCAAAGTTTGATAGGTTTTGTGAAAAACATGGGATCACACATAGCTATTCTGCTCTTAGGACACCCCAACAAAATGGTGTAGTTGAAAGGAAGAATAGATGAATAGAGGAATTAGCTAGGACCATGTTAAATGAATCTGATTTACCTAAATATTTTTGGGCAGATGCAGTATACACTGCCTCTTATGTGCTTAACAAAACCTTGATTAGACCTATTCTTAAGAAAACTCCTTATGAATTGTATAAAGGTAGGAAGCCTAACATTAGTCATCTTAGGGTCTTTGGTTGCAAATGTTTTATTCTGAATAATGGTAAAGATAATATGGGAAAATTTGATCCTAAATCTGATGAAGGAATACATATTGGATATGCTATAAATGGACATGCTTATAGAGTGTACAACAAAAGATTGCTTGCTGTGGAAAAGTCTATACATGTTGTGCTTGATGAAACAGATTGTACTGTGCCTAAATCTGTTATGGATGAACCTGGTATGGATGATTTAAGAACCATTCTGCAAAAGAATCAATTTAGTGATCTTGATGCAACTAATCCAAATGCTGCCAAAGAATCTATTGTGAATGTAGGATTTCCTAAAGAATGGAAGACTCCCAGGAATCTCACACTTGACAATGTGATTGGGAAAATTGATAAAGGAGTCTCAACCAGAAATTCTCTGAACAATTTCTGCAAGACAATGGCGTTTGTCTCACAAGTAGAGCCTAAAAATCTGGAGGAAGCTCTACAAGATAGCAACTGGATAGCAGAAATGCAGGAAGAACTGAACCAGTTTGAATACAATGAAGTATGGTCGTTAGTTCCAAGAACACATGAGATGAATATCATAGGAACTAAATGGGTGTACAGGAACAAAATGGATGAACATGGGGCTATCACCAGAAATAAAGCAAGGCTGGTTGCTAAAGGCTACAACCAAGAAGATGGAATAGATTTTGGTGAAACCTATGCACCAGTAGCACGTCTTGAAGCTGTTAGATTACTCTTAGCATTTTCCAGCATACAAGGATTCAAGTTATTTCAAATGGATGTTAAGAGTGCATTCCTGAATGGTTACATTAATGAAGAGGTGTTTGTATCTCAGCCTCCAGGGTTTGAAGACTACCAAAATCCAGAACATGTGTACAAGCTTAAGAAGGCATTATATGGACTAAAACAGGCACCTAGACAATGGTATGTGAGACTAAATGAGTTTCTGCTTTTTCAAGGATATGACTGTGGCAATTATGACGAGTAGGATACGTCAAACATTAATGGAGGAGATGAGAAAGGAGATTGATCGGAAGGTAATAGTTGAAAAAGTACGAGTACCTGATGCTCGTGTTCCACTACCTTAAGATGAGGTGACAACTGTGGCCGATGCATTTCAGACATTCATATCCTGGCCAGAAACCTCATTCGAACTATGCCTGAACCTTCGGTAATAATTTTATTTCATTATATTAATTTATATTTATATATTACATCTAATTTAATACAATTGTTCTTTATTTTGTAGAAACCTTGTCGGAAACCAAGTCCAAAAAAGAAGCATGAGGTTCCGGTTGACAATCCTATAGCTTCCTTAGCTGTAGCTACTAGAAAGATTGGTTGAGAACCTTTGGAAGTTCCCTGGGATATACGTCTTTTTGAAATAAAAACTGAACTGCCATGTACATATACACATGGAAAATTTTTAGAATTTGTAGTTGGGGATCAGGAGCTCAATATAAATATAATTCAATTTTTTATGATGTAAGTATCTTTACCTATATTTCAATTTACTTTATGTCAAATTATTATTGATTATGCTTTAACTAATAACTTGTAGATTTTTTAATGGAGTCTGTCTCACTAAGGGGAAGGAAAATGTGTAAGGATTCTTAGATTCTGCATATACTAATCCCATTGGAATAAAGGAAAATGAAACCCAATCATACAACACTAACACCATAGAAAAAGAGGGAAAAGAAATTTATTTATGCCCTTATATTAATGAGTAAGTTTAATTATAAGTCGTCAATTATTACTATTTCATGTTTTAAATATTTACCAACTCTTTTGATGGATGATATAGAGATCATTGGCAGTTACTTGTCTTATCAATGGTTGATAAAACTATTGTGTGGTTATGTTCCCTAAACAAGGAGATATCCCCAACTCTTAAGAATATCATTGATAGGTAAGTACATTATAAACTTCCGTATGTTACTAATTAAGCATATACTAACACGTTTTTTTGTATTAATCAGCTCATGGCGTGGATATAACATCCTAAAAGGTTGATCCAGTTCAAATTTTCAAAATCTGAGCTAGATAAAACTAAAGGTTTGTAATTTTTTTTTCTTTCTCTTTTCATTGTTTATTTTTAACTTTCACTTTTTATTGAATTATAATGTAATAAACAACCAGGAAGCTAAGAGTGTGGCTATTATATTATGCAATGGATGGTTACCATTGTAAGACTAGACCTTAAAAGTGATTGGCATGAGGTAACATGATTGTTAATTATTTTTATAATTCTTTAACATATATGTATCTTAAAACTAATTTATGTGAGCCTTATTTTATAATGCAGTACTTCACGGATGAGCGACCAATGTCTTTGAAGCCTTAGCATATGTGAGAAATACTTGGTCCACGTATTTTATAAATTTTTATAACTCTAGGATAACTGATGAATAATGTAGGAATTAGATAGATAGATAGAGATATGTTATTAGTGTTTGTAATACATTCTGATCAATATATAAAATTTGATTATCTGAATTTATGTATTTCTCTGGCTGGGTTATAATTGAATAGGTCAATTTAACTGAGAATTAACATTCAACGAATGCGACTGTTTACCATAGCCGCATTTATACTCACCCTCTTTGCACCAACACACACCTCAAGCCAGACTCACACTGACTTTACAAGATTTTACAAACACGTTTACAATATCATAATACAATTACAAGAAATTAAGTAAGGGTTGAAAATACCTGGAATTATAGAAAACCAGAGGCCCTATGACCAATTCTTGAACCACAACAAAGCTTAAAAGCAATCTTGCTAATCTTGGAAAACTTCTTTCACAAACAGATTATAAACTCTCTTTTTGATCTCAAATCAGAGTGTAAAAAAAACTTCTCTAAAAAATTTGAAAGAAGGCTATATTTATAGTATTTGAAATCTAGCCGTTTAAGGCAACATAACAAAGTCAAATCTGTTTTGTTCTCATTTAAAATAGTTGAAACAGGTTTTCAAAAAAATGTTAGCACAACACTCATTTAACTAGTTGAAACCATGATTTAACCGGTTGAATGGGTTAGGTAGTTGCAAAACTAATTCAAAAACAGTTTCAAAACCTCATTGCCAGCTAAGTGACAAACAACCGATTGTCTCGACAATTCAACCAGTTGTTTTCTCTTTGCATGGAAAAACACTTTGTTTCTTTTTAAATTGATTAATCAAGCTTTGTATAGGAATTAGAACTGATCTTACAAAGATTCTAAGCACCCTAATCTAAACCCAAACCCAAAAAGCAGCACAACTTCAGGCTTCATATGGATTTGATACATCAAAGCTCCCATCTTCAACAGGGTGGTCTATTCATAACGTGTATTTATCTTTCTATCAATCTCATACGATATTCTCTTCTTCTTCTTTCAAGAACTAACCCCAAGAAGTTAACTTCAATACCGAACAAAGTAAAAAATAGGTTTTAGAAGTGAGGTTGAATAAAGCACAAGACTTTTTTACAAATAATACTAGACCATCTAGCAAACAGTCTATACAACAAAAAGGACATAAAATGTTTATACTTATTCATCCAATATTTGGGTTATGTCCAAATCGCTTTTAAGAAATTCTTAAAGTGTTCCACTATAATAAAATTCAGTTACAACTAAGTACATAGTGTCACTCTCAACAACAGAAGTACATCTAACCACTCTTGGCCATCCCTCCCTAATCTCTCATTGAGATTAAGAATCTTAAATATTCTGTCATTTTTTGGCTATAGATAAAGAAAGATGAAACTTAAGAATAACTAGTTAGAAGGATATACAATCAAGTATCCTTTATAAGGGTATGACTTTACAAGGTGAGGGATATAATATTGTTTATCTTTGCTACTTAGGCAAAAAATAAAGGATAAGGATATTAGACTTGAAGACTTGAAGTTGCTCGAGTCCCAAAGAGATGATGTTTTGATGATGAATAATGAAGATGGAGATGGAGATGATGTAGACGTGTCTAGAATGTTTTAGCTTTATGCGTAATTGTTATATGATTTTCCCACACAAACTATTCATAAGATCAACATATAACTCCCTTTAAAATGAGTTAAAATGTTTTTTGAAAAGAGAAAATTTGTTTAAAGTATTTTTAGAACAAAATAATCGATTACATTTTAACTTAATCAATTAAATTATTATTGATGATGATCAAAATAGGATAATCGATTATCTCAGTAATAATAGATTAAATCAGAGAACCATTTTAAATATTTTTAGAGTTCTTAGTGAAATAATCGATTAAATATACTTTAATATTAATTGTTGAACTGATTTAATCGACTTAACACTCTTTATAATCGATTAATTAAAACTATTTTCAAAAGATTTACATAGAATAATGGATTAATACTTGATATAATCGATTAAAAACATGACATTTAATTTTAATTTGTGATTTTGAAACTCTATAAATAGAGCACTTGGATTAATATTTTTATACAAATTTTAAAAGTATTGATATACACTTTGAAGCAATATAATATGAGTTTTTCAAAGAGTTTATTTCATTCTTTTTGGACTTTCAAGATTTGATTGTCAAAGGTTGTGTTGTTGAATCTTTTATATGCTTTTGCTATGAAAAAGATTGGTAAATGTTTTCTTATTGTTTATGCTGAAGTGTTCTAGTTGTGTTTTTGTAATTATTGTTATTGCTAGAGTGTTTCTAGTGTTTGTTTTATTGTTTTTAACAAGAGTTGATAAGGCATATATCTTCTTGAGTACTAAAGATTTGATAAAGGCTAAGATCCTCTAAAGGTTTATTAAGAATTGGTAAGCATATATTCTCTTTGTGAGCAAGAGTTGATAGAAGTCGGTATCTTCTAGTAGCTGATATCCTCTTGAGTATGTTCAAGATTTGATTGTTGTTTTTTTAAGTTTGTAATAGCAAATTTCTTTGTACAAACTTGATTTAATAGTGGTACCAACAATTCTAAAGTTGAATTGTCGAGACTAGATGTAGGATTGGTGGATTTAAACCAATATAAATCCTCTCGTGTTTTCTTGATCATGTTTTATCTTCTTTAATTGTGAAACTATGAATCTTATAAATATCTTTTATTAATCTTGTATCAATATTGTTTCACAAAGTTAACTGCATTCTAGTTTTGTAACATACTCTTGAATCAATCTTGATCCATAATACTTGCATTATGTTTTTAAGTCTTAAAAGGGTTTTGAAAAAGAATTTCAAGAAAGTGTGATTTTCGAAAAAGGATTTTAAAAATCATTCAACCCCTCTTGGTTTAATCAATTCATTATATTTTCCTAAGAAAAGAATGTAGGCTTGAAAGCTTTCCATAGAATATAATGTAGTTGTGATTTTTGTGAGTGTCTTTATCTTATATTTATAGTTGCTCAAATTATCACTACTATAGAGCAATCTTAAAATTTCATTTCTTTCTTGTAATTTTGATATTGTATCTCTTCAATCTTGATGTGTAAAATTACTTTAATTATCTTAAGGGTTTATGCTTACATCTATATATAGGAGGTCTTGTTTTTTGTTTTTATATTTTTTTTATTTTTATTTTATCTATGATGAATTAATGCAAGCAAGGTGCAATATACAATATGACATGTATAAACATTGTATGAAATAAACACTTTATTTGATTAAGATATATTATTTTTAGATGCCCATTACTAGAGTAAAAAGATTATTATTAATAATTGATTTTGTAAGTAAAAATGAGGATAATTATGTTTTAATGATTTCCTTTATCAATTGGATAATGGGTGTTAGACTATTTGGTCGTCTTCTTATACAAATGACTCACTTTATCCCCAAATTTTCTATTAATATATTACCATATATATAAATGATTGTTTGAATATATATTTTAGATAATATATAATAAAGAATAATCACTAATTCTTGAAGCATTCTTGGATGATCATTGATTCAATAGCTCACATAGGATATCATATTTCTTTCTCTTCTACATATATCAGTTTTTCAATTTTCAAGTGACCTTTTCCTAGTTCTTTTGTATTTTTGTGTGTTAATATTGCTTTATTAGAGAGATCAAGATGTTCTCGTGACAGGGTTTTACAAGGAATTGTTAAGAGTTTAAAATCTTAGTATTATAGTATTTTTTTTTCTTATTTTTTTTATTGTGGTTGGTAAAATTTTTGAAAATTGGTCAAGGTAAATGAGGAACTAAATATAACTCTTTCCCATTAGTAAACCAATATAAATTTTAGTATTTCTCTCTCTCTCTCTCATCTCTTTAATTTTCTTACTCACATTTCATATTTTTTAACTTAAAGAACATTAAATAATATCTCAAATTCTTAAGAAGCTTGTTTTATTACTTGGTACATTAGATTCAACAAAAAATAGTCATCCATTTGCAAAATCTTCAATTCACCTTTTCTTGAACTCAAATTATATTCTTAACAATTGGTATTTCCTTAATTTGTTTTTCAAGAAAATGTTACCTTTTGTTAAAGGTGTTTTTATTAATATATCACTTATGTTTAATGAGACTAATTACATATTTTGAAAAGTTAGGATGATGAAATTTTTTATTGAATCTATTAATATAAACATTTGGGATGCTAACATTAATGAACGTTATATTCCAAATCACAACATTAATGATATTTCTATTGATAAACTTTTGGAGCGAAAGCAAAACATACAAAGCACAATATTAACTAACTCTAAGGCAACAATATTATACATTTTTTCGTTAAATCTTGATAAATTATTTCATGTTTTATAACACATTTGTGCTAAAAATACAAAATATCTTAAAGATAACAAATGAAAGTACCACATTTTTTAAAGAGGACTAAAAATCATGTTTTGTCCAAGAAAATATATTGGAAAATAAATGATAAAAAAATAATTATGAGAAATCTCTGGCTAAAAGATTAATCTCAAATTTTCTTTTTATATTTAATCTTTTGGTTCAAAGGCATGCATTTTCTTTAAATAAATGGATTCTAGCCTTTAAAAGGAAAAATTGATTCTAGTGTTTTTTATGCTTAAAATCAATTCTAATTATTAACAAGTTTCGCTCATTTTCTATAATTAGGAGAAGCATTGATTATTTATTTTATCAATAGGCAACCTTAAACAAGCTCTTATGGTTGTGCAAGTTATTATTTTCTTGATGTTTATCATTAATTATTAGGACTGGTAAGAGATTTTACGAAACTCTCTCTAATTAGTTTTATACCTCTTCTAATTTCTGACCATAAAAAAAGTTTTTTTTTTTTTTCAGCAAATAATAAAATTATTTATAATAGAACACAGTAGAAATATAAATGGTTAGAAAGAGAAAAAATGGAGAAGTTTCGATATCACGATTCTTGAATTAATTGAAAACCAAAAAAATAAAAACATTGAGAGTAGAAGATATTTTAGAGTGAAAAAAGCGTATAGTTAATATTTTAAACCCTTTTTATAAATAGAATTTTAAAAGTTTACCTAATACATATTAAATATAAGACAATTACTAGAAAACAAAAAAGACAGAGTACAAGATACCATTGCATAAATGTACCTTTTTTTTTATGTTTTTTCTCTTAAACAATTTTATTTAAATATCATTTTCCTTTCCCTACCCATTTCAATTCCTTTCTCTTCTCACTTGGTTTCTCATTATATAAATAAAAGATAATGATACATCCACAATTCCAATTTTTTATTTAATCATATTACAACTTCCAATACTATTATTTTATTATTTTTCATATTATTTAATTACAAATTTATATTTTATTATATATATTTATTTTTAAACTCACGTATACACTCCTAAAATTTTAAACTATATTTTCCATCCATATATAAATATTCCACGACCCCTTAGAAAGTTAACGGGGAAAATAAACATATTATATTGCAATTTTTCTTAAATCGAAAATAGTAGAAATTGCAACCTGTGCCCTAGACCCTGGTGTTAGGGTGGACACTTTGCGTATCCCTTGTCCTTAACCTGACGGCCAACCCTCCTTTGATCCTCAACGTCAAAGAAAGCACATGTTCTGGACACGTGTCCTTATCCACTGCCTCAATCTCGAAGCTCTCCATCACCGAAGCTGCAATGGACTTCATCTGAATATAAGCCATTTCTTTTCCCAGACACATTCGTGGACCAGCGTGAAACACCGGAAAACGAAACGGACTCTCCGTTCGGAATGCGCCATTCTCCAACCACCTCTCGGGATTATATTGGGCACAGTCTTTTCCCCATACGCTCTCCATTCTCCCCATAGCGTAGGTGTGGTACGATAGGAACCACCCCTTCCCAATCCTCGTTCCATCCGGTAAAACGTCGTCGTCCGCACATTTCTTCGAGTCAACTGGCACCGGCGGGTACAACCTCATCGTCTCCGTAAGCGCCGCATGCATGTAATGCATCTCTTTCAGCTCCTCGTACCCGAACGCGCCAACGCCACCCGTCGCGAACCGAACCCTTGCGATTTCGTCGTGAATTTTTCTCCGAACGTCAGGTCTGGAAGAAAGAATCCAGAAGAACCAGGTGAGTGCGGACGACGTCGTGTCACGCCCAGCGAGAATGAAACTTATCACAACGTCGCGGAGAAACTCCGGCGAGCTTTCCTGCGTTCTGATGAAACGTGAAAGTAAATCTTCGTCGTCGCTGGTGTGCTCCCTGGATTCCAATCGGGACCGTATGATGGAGTCGGCGAACACGTGCACGGTAGTGATTGATTTTCTGAGTCTCCGTTCTGTTCCGATGTTCAGCAGCTGCTTTATTTTCCACATGAAGGGTAACACGCTCATGAATCTCCCTGAACTCAGTACGGCGGCGTCCTCGAATGCGCTCATGAACTCTGCACCGGCGGTGCCGTCGCCGCCGAGACAGGCGGGGTCGACGTTGAAAGCTAGCTTGCAGACGTTGTCGAAGGCGAAGCGCTCGAACAGGTTCTGCAAATCGAGGAGCCCGTTTGTCTGGGAGGCTTTGGAGAGAATTGGAAGAAGCCGGGTTTGGAGTTCGGTGGTGACGGTGTTGACAATGAAGTTACGAAGTGATTTGGTGCTGAACTCGTGGCTGGCAATTTTTCGCTGCAACTTCCAGAGTTCACTGTCGGAGTTGAAGATTCCGTTGCCGAGGAAGTCTTGAAGGTGGTTGATGAAGCGTTCGCCCTTTGGGTAGTTTTCGAATCGGGTTTTTAGCATGTGCTCGACGTTGTCAGGGTTGGCCGTTATGACGCCATGGGAGCTGTAGGGGCGGGAGAAGACGGCGGTGTTGGTTGGGCAGTCGCGGAGGACTTGGGTGGTCCAATCGAGGAAGCGATGGCGGTTTTGGAGGAATTCCGGTAAGGTTCCAATGAGAGGGTAGTCTTTGAAGCCTTTGGTGTTGGTTTTGCAGGGTTTTTGTGTAGCAAAATAGAGATAGAGAGTGAAGAGAAGGGCAAGGAAAAGGAAGGAGAAGAGCTCCATATGCAGATATTGATGAATGGCTACACACTGTCCCAGTGATAAGCTTTCCAGGGATAGGAATAAGTATTTCATTAAGGTTACTTCAAATGGAAGAGTGGGATCCAAACTATTAATATTTTAATAGTTTGTGGACCTACAAAGATATTAACATTATTTTTTATTTACATTATTTTTTATATGATAATGATGTAATTATTTTTTTTATACAATCACATTTATTATTTTAATACTTTTTCATATCATCTAATTCTAAATTTATTTTTAAATCCATCACATTAAAAAGAGTGGTTAAAATATCATTTTTTTTTATAATTTTTTTTGTAGTTTTTATTTTGTTTTTTTAGTTTTTATTTGTATTTGCAATTTTTTTTATGTAGTGGTAAGGTTTATTTTGTATTTGATTTCATTTTAGTTTTTTTTTATTATTATTATTAATAATATTATTATTTTTTATTGATATTATTATTAAAATTAATAATAATAATAACAATAAATATTAAAAAAATTAAATAATAATATCAATAATAATAATTACAATAATATTATTATTATTAATAGTAATAATATTAATATTAGTAGTAATTATAATAATAATAATAATATTAATGTTCTAGACAAGAGTATAGGCGACATCAAACCTAGAATATTCAAAGTAGTCAAGAACAAGTGTGCTTTTATGCTTATGTGTCTCGTCCTTCTTCCTGATGCGGTCCTCTGATATATACTATAGACCCCTCTTGCTTCCTCTGCATTCGATCTTGTTATCGGCTTCATTCAATAATAAATGCGCGTTTTCCTACTTAGGTTAATTGTCTGCTATCCCTTGATTCGCCTTGATACGGCATAAATGCCTTTGATATTATCCTAAAAAATTGACATTTGTACACAACATCGGGTTCGGCCCATGACGCTACAACCCCCTAACCTTAGGTCCAAGCCTATGAGGCTAAGAAATCGAGCTCCGAAACATTCCTCCTATCTCTAAGATTAACTTCTGACCTTGAATACCTTGATTGTTTAGGAGACCTTTGGGGAGACGACCCACTTATACACAACATCGGGCTCAACGCATGACGCTACAACCCCTTAGCCTTAGGCCCACGCCTATGAGGCTGAGAAGTCATGCTTGAAAACTTTCACACTATGTTCACTTCCCAATTTTGACTGCTTTACGGGAACACACACCCCATTTATTATCTTCTACTATGCGTCGCATCAACTGTCCCTCCCCGTACCTGGCCTTCCACATGTCTTCCTTACATTGGTCATGCTTGGGATGTGGCGATTCACTTTTCCCGTGATGTTTCTTCTCCTCTACTTGGCTTCGTGGGCATTTCTTCTTTCCTTATCTCCTCTTCATTCACACCCCTGTCTCTTCTTTGCTTCTAACGGTTCAACAACACTCCTCACTTTTCTTCATTCTACACAAACCCCGCTCCCAGGTATGCCTTCGACATTTCCCTCTGCTTATATCATCTCTTGTTTACCCTTTTAAACTCTGCTCATGGATTATTACTCCATGTATCCTTGGGCCAAACTTGACATTCTTCGTGAAGTATCCACCTTTACTTCTGTTAAAAGAATTTGAAAGCTTCGTCATGCTCAATCTCTTAGCACACTGGTTCTGAAAAAGACATTTTGGTTGTGCCTTATACGCTTGAGGAACCTGTTTGTAAATATTGCATAAATGAAACCCCTTTTTGTTTTTTCTACGAAACTTTATTTACCGGGCTAGGTGTTTGCCTGCCTTTAAGTCCCTTTGAAAAAGAAATTTTGAACACTATGAATGTTGCCCTTGCACAACTTCATCTTAATTGCTAGGCTTTCGTATGAGCCTTTTATATTTTATACAATGACTTCGGTTTTCTACCGAGCTCTAACATGTTCTTTTACTTTTTTGAATATAAAATCTTCAAACGAACCTCGTGGGCTTTCGTTAGCAGGGTGAAAGGCCGAGGTTTGCTAAGTTTATTCCAATCATCGTACAAATCCTTTAAAGGCAAGTTTATAAAACTCCAACAATCCGACCATAATCCCACCTTGCTAGAAGGGCATCCTTTATACTAGTCGTTCCTCAATGTCAACCTTCGATCCCCCGACGATCTTGATAGTAGCGAACTTAATGACTGCAAAAAAACTCGATGAACTAGGAGTCGTATTTGAAACTCCAACCCTTTTAGAGCTCGAGTACTGATCCCGTGACCTTAAAGTCTACATGTTAAGCATATTACTTAAGTTAGTTTCAGTTAGTCTCCAAGTGTATCTTTGCCTATATATTTCCTACCTCTGTATCAGTTTACACATAAGTGAATATATGAATATTTTACTCTTTTATCTCTCTATGCCTCCACTCATTCTCTTTCCTGCTAACATGGTATCATGAGCCTATTTTTTTGACACATGTCTTCATCCCCAACCTCCTCTTCTTCCTCTTCTGTTTTCCTTTCATCTTCTTCTCCGATGGCCTCTGTTCAGCAATTCACCACTCTCATAAACCCTAAACTTGATGAAGATAACTTTGTTCTCTAGCGTCATCAAGTTCTTGCCACTATATGTGGTCTCAAACTCTTGAAGTTTCTTGAAGGAGATCAGGTTCCTTCTTTGTCCCCTTCATCTTCTCCTTCTCAACCATCAGAGGAAGTTCTTCAATATCAACAACAAGATCAACTTATCATCGCCTGGCTTCTTGCTTCAATGACTACACCGATTCTTACAAAAGTCGTGGGCTTGGATTCTTCGGCGCAAATTTGGAAATGTCTTAAGAAAAATTTGCCTCTCATACGCATGCTCAAATTCAGAAGATGAAGTTGCTGCTCAAGACTCCCAAGAATGACAAAACGATTTCTGTTTACCTTCATGACATTAAAAAGGCTGTCAACATGCTTGCTGCAATTGGCTCCCCAATTACTACTGAAGATCACATTGAAAGTATTCTTGAAGGGTTACCAGAAGAATACAATGCATTTATTGTTGTTGTTACGTCACGCAAAGATCCTTACTCAATCAATGAGATTGAATCCCTCTTACTTGCTCAAGAAGAATATTTTCAGAGGTATAAACTTGCTCACTCCTCTTTTCAAGCTAATGCTACTTCTGTTCATTCTCAATATAATCAAATCCCATCCTTTCGTCCATCGTTCAATCAATACTCCCGTGGTGGTCGTTTTCCACATAAACCCTCAAGCATGTATTCTCGATCTAATGGACCTCGCCCTTTTCACCGTGATTCTTGGACCTCCTCTCCTTCTGGATCCTGGAAACTTAATCGGGTTCGCTGTCAATTGTGTTCAAAAAGTGGTCATCATGCGCTTCAATGTTGGCATTGGACTGGTAAGCCATCTTCTTCCACGGTCACTGCCAACAAATCCCAGTTTTCTACTCTATCTCTTGATGATGGTGAACCATCGATTCTTGGCACACCTTCCACTATTGAAGACCCACTATGGTATCCGGACAGTGGGGCCTCTCACCATATGACACATGACTCAACTCTATTTACTGATAATCAAGAATATCAAGGCTCTGCAAATGTTAAACTTGGTAATGGTGCATGTATGTCTATCTCTCATATTGGTTCTGCATCTTGTGTTTCTCCTGTTACTAACATTGCTCTTTCTTTACAAAACCTTTTACATGTTCCTACTCTCAATAAAAACTTGTTAAGCGTTTCCAAATTTGCCAAAGATAATAATGTTTTCTTTGAGTTCTACTTTGATTCTTGTTATGTTAAACA
>Ga0123342_1007763_pt1 | contig 13987 bp, 4 predicted proteins | sample Turbeawhitnodule_FD_89960 | JGI IMG/M metagenome (GOLD analysis project Ga0123342, IMG submission 89960) | Root nodule microbial communities of legume samples collected from Mexico - Turtle bean Mexico white nodule | ecosystem: Host-associated > Plants > Roots > Nodule | place: Mexico: Nepantla...
CCTGCAAAAAAAAATTACCACCTAACCACCAAAACCCGCCCCACCCTCCTCTCCACCGCCATAAAAAATAAAAACCCCCCCCCCCCCCCCCCCACCCGCCTCTTAGAGAATAACAAGGAGATCGATGGAATCTTCTTTCTATCTGGCAATTGGAAAGAGCTGAATGTTAGCATAAGGTGCAATAGGAGACAAACTCTATTATTAAAAGCTGATTCCCTTTTACTATAAGGAGAAAACCACCATGCAGACGTGACAGATATAATGGGATAATGCTGACCTATTTTGACTTGCATGACTGGTGTCTGGCTGAAAGCAAGGATTCCCAACAAAGCATGTAGCACAAGAAGAAACCCCGCTTGTCATATCTCAATGGACATTTCATGATTAAAAAGATCACTAAAATGATTGCAACAGGCAACAGCCCATCAGAATGGAGAAATATTAATGTTACCCATCCGAACAACCAGGGATGAACCAAAAACTCTGGATGATGGCAAATTATTACGTAGATTATGAGTATTTGTAACCCAGACTTGAGAACTAAAAGTCAATTATAGCCATCTGTCGGATATTCCTTCGTTCTCCATTAAATATTAAATTCACTTTTCTAGCGCCATATTGACCACTTCGAAAAATACGATATCCCAAACGAGCAGAAATTACCCAGGAGGTAGATCATAGGTTCCTAAGTGGGGTTATAACTCATTTTTTAATAGATTATTTTCTAAGTAAAAGTTATGTAGTCATTATGATATTATTGCATCCGGTAGTGAAGTTGAAAAACCTGTACAGCCCAACACTACCCAAAAATGGTAGCAGGGCAAGATCCAAAAATAAATAATGCAATAGAGAGAAGAGGAGTTTGATATATACTGATTCAGAAAATAGGTTAGAACTGATTGAAAAATCGACAAAAAAAACCTCAATGCTGTTTCAGAATCAAGAAAAGGAGTTAGATATAATGTATAAAGTACCTCATAATAAATGGGGAAAACTTATCTCAACAACCGAAAACCCAATCTCCGCTCTATTTGTTATTATACCCTTACGGGGTTTCAGAAATAGGCTACATCTTGTACAAACATTGGACCAAAAAAATCCCAATATGGTTTGAGAATCAACAAAAGGTAGACAATGTACAAAAATGAGAATATCTCTTAAACAGGGAAAACTTATCTCAACCGAAAATCCAATCTTCCCTACATTAATTGTTATACCCTAAATGCGCCCCCACCAGTTTTTTCTCTTACTTCCCACTTTGATCAAAGCCTCCTAACCTCCTTCCAGTTCAGCTATCATATTATAAGTACCACTTCTTCACTTGTTACAAATGTTTCCCCTTTACAGTCCCAATAGAGTTTCCATGGCTTTACTTGCATAGACATAATAACCGAAGCCTCTAAATATCATAAGATTGCTCGAGGGTAAATTATTAAACAACCAGTGAAAAACTTCATGGTAATTTTATATTTCAGCTTCTGATTCTTTGAAAACATCTTATTCTCCTTTTTCCTCCACTTGTGAAGTTCTTTTCCGCTTTCCAACTCTATCGGAGTATTTGGTAAAAGCTGCAGAAAGGGCAGACTTGACAGTAACTTCGGGTTCTTTCTTTCTTCTTACGTTTGCTTACATCGTCTACATTCTCTTGCTTGTCTTCAATCAAGGAGGAAGATTCAGTATTGTTCCGGATTGATGACCCTGGGCTAGCTGGCTTGTTCTGAACAGAAGTATCTAGAGTGGCCTGCCGGCTTGAGTCCACCCGTTTGAAAGGTTCATGAAAAGTGTCAAACAAGCGCTTGACCTGTCACCAGGAAGGTTCAGATTTTTTTTGGTTAATATAAGTGAGCAGTGGCTCAAGATCATTCAACCAATGCGACAAAAAGGTGCAAGTTCAAATCATAGTCCCATTGCAGTCCAGTTACACCATTGGTAACATTAATATACCTTGCGCTCTCCTATGCCAGGGCAACGAGCTAGATCTTCCATAGATGCACCCATAATGTTAGAAAGAGACTGAAAAGACAAGAATATAGCTTGATGAAAATGCTTTTGTGAATTAAATCAATCAATATGTATCTGCGTGTACTAAAAAGCAGTTGACGTACCCCAAATGTTGTGCCAAGGGTGACAACATCAGTCTTGTTAACATGTCGTACTGTTGTAAGGGCATGTGTTAGCTACAGTTGAAAATAAAATAGCTTCAGCACAATTGGTGGCCATGCTTAGAATTTGATCAATTTACGAACTGCATCCTTTATCATTTGCTTTTAAAATTATTGAATAAAACCCAGAAAAATTAACGAACAGAAAAGAAGAAACATAATCATACCCGTGATAGATAATCTGAATCCATTTGGCCTTGAATAATGTCTGCAGGCTTGTTTTCATAGACTTTTATGGTTTCCAAGTAACGGCCACATTCCTCCAGACTATAACAACAGTACAAAGGAATCACATAAAAGCAATTAGACATGTGAGAGAAATCTTGCTAGATACTACTACTGATATTGAAATTCACATGTATGTTGATGCTACATTAATCTCAAGCTCCTTTAAATGGAAGAAACTCTTCCAGACCAAAGTCTCCTAAAGAAACTCCGATAAGCATTTCTCCTTCCAAGGTGTATATTATAACTGTGTCCCAAAAAAACAGTTGGAAAATAGATAGTCACATTAACATGCTTCATGAAGTTGCAACCACAATTTTATCCTTAACAAGAAATTTTGATCGCATGTTAAATTTTCTACTCAGTTTGATAAGAAGTTCACAAGACTGTAGTAGATAATAGCAGCACACTCATCCTCGAGAGAGTAAAGAAAAAAAATGATATTTTCAGTATGCATACTTCACAAGCAGTTAAAAGTAAAATCAATTGTACCTCCATGCACATAGGAGCGTGCAGTCGTGAAGCAAAGCTGTTTTTGTGACTTCAAGTAGAGGCTTTATTACATCTTCCTGCAATCGACAAGAAAACACAGAAATTTCACTTCCTCCGTATAGATACCAGAACAGGTATAGTTAATTAAAAATTTCTATAGATCATTGGAAAACATAAGCTAAAATAGATGCTATAGAAGTTCGAATGAGAGCCTCACCACATCAACATGGCATAAAACCACCCGAAGCTTGAAATTCTTCTGCAACTCCCTAATTCTGTAATATAAGTAGTCTGGATGCAGAAGATGATACCGAAGACTGCATTGAACCATCCAACTAAGTTAAGTTGATGCCAAAATATAGAACTATAATGAACCCAACTAGTAGAAGAATAACAACTTGTAAGACTTTGAAGTGACCATGCACAACAAGGAATCCAGAATAAAAGCAACTCCGCAAGCACAATGATAAACTATATAACATAGCCAATCCACTACATTGAATCATAAATATTATCCCACGAAACGCCGCCTGATAGAGCATGCATCACATCAGGATATCCAGTGTTGATTGACAGTTTGACATGGATTTTCAACAGCGAATTTTTTCCAGCAACTCAAGAAACTTATAAGAATCACTGTTTTATTGGCATTGACACTGAGGACAGCAAGTCCGCAACAAACAAACTCTAGAACTTCCAGTGCAGTAAAACCTCTAAATTCAGCGGAGAAACTATAAGAGACAAAATAACCTGAGATAGAGAGCACAGGAGCTTTGGCCAAGCATGTAGTCACAAACAATATCGGCAAACGCCCATCTAACGTTCCTTATGTGCTTGAGCAAGGGGTTTCCCTTCTACATAACGGAAAAGAAAATTCACTTCAAGACGCTAATAATATATGAAAAACACGTTGAAAAAATAATCTCCTAAGATTATACACGAGAAAAAATAATGAGAATTTAATTAGAATGCGCTGAAATCATATCGATTGTCGTACTTTTTACGATAACAATTTTAAAAGGCACTGGACCTGTCTGTGGCTGACAAGAATTGAATTACGATTTTGAGAGGCCTGAGAGACCTGAGAGGCGGGTAATTTTGTTGAAGATGCAACAGCAGCGGGAGATGGTGTCGAAGTTGAAGATGGAGCGTCCGATTGAGCAGTTTCCCTAATAAAGAAAACAATTAACAGAAGGAGCAGATAAAATAATAACGGTGATAGTGATAATGAGTAAAGAATTAACAAGCGTGTATACCTGGATTGTGGAGGAGGAGGAGGAGGAGCGTAGAACTCGGAGGATTTGACGGAGGCGAAAGCTTGGGAAAACGATTGGGAGGGAAGGAAGAGAGACGGTGGAGTCGATTTCGCCTGCGAACTCTCAACCACTTCCTGATAAGAAGGTATTCTTATCACCACGGAACTCTTCTTCTGCTTTCCATCAATGTTTTTCTCTTCCTCATTCTGCTTCTGCATCTTCCTACTTTCTCCGCTTGCTACTTCAATTCGCGCGAACTTCCTCGCTCTTGCTTTTCACGGTCCTCTTAGCAAGTGAGGCGGGTCAGTCAAGTGGGCTTGGGCTTGGGCTTGTTAAAGTTTCACTGCAAATTTCGGGTTCATTCTTCCGTCATCAAAGGTGTTGGAAAAATTTAAAATTGCGCATGGGAAGATTTTAATATTTTGAAATTTAAAAATATATTTTAAATTGTATAATTTATAATATATTTTTTAGATTTAAAAATATATTTTGAATATTATAATCTAAAATAAGATTACAGATTCTCTAATCTATTGAATTCCAGATTTAGAAACGGAATTCTTAATTCATAAACTAAATTTGATATTACAGAATACAATTAAGTAGTTATAATATTCCGATTTCAAGTTTATTAAGATGGTTAATTACTGTAATCGAAGTATTATCCAGTTTTAAGCTTCGAGTTTCATTTTATTCTTAAAAAAGTGTTTGAACTTAATAACATTATCACTTTATCCACAACCTAAAGCTTATGAGAGTGAAGAAAGAAAGTTTAGGGGTGGTGAAAGAAAGAGTCAAGGTTTGGGCTTTCTAAAAAGCAATAATCTTTTGGGACTTGTACAAATAAAGAGCATGCCCTACTTAGAAGAGTATAGAGAGAATTTGTCAAATTCTTCCTACACCTTCATATCTTTTTATTAAGAGTATATATATTATAGGTTTTTAAAGTAAATGTTTGTAATTACATAGAAAGATAAAAGTTTGGTGGAGATGTTGATGTTTTCCCGACTAGTGGGCTGGTGGGTGAGTATTAGGGAGTGTTGAAAGAGGTGTAGGAAGGATTTATAGCTGAAAAGGGTACGTAGAAAGTAGTTGGAAAGTATGAAAAGACAAATTAAATTGGTTAATAAAGAAGTGGTAGTATTAAGAAAAGTGAGTCACGCAACGTCCCCACTCCGTCTAATTAATATCTACTTTAACCACTTCTTCAACTGTTTCTTACAATTGCTCCCTCGCCAATATCTACCAACCATAATTCAGAGTCTTTGAACTTCATACAATGTTTCTCTTACTTGGCACCTATATTATTAATTAACAACAACATTTTTTGAACGTTTCGTTGCTACAGACACTGACAGTTACTATACAACACATAACACATGTATCTCTGTTCATGCAATCAAATATGCATTCAATGAAATCGTATTAGTGGCCAACAACGAGTAATAAGACTATGCTTTCAACAGAGTCTAGGAAAGGGTTAATCAAATTAGAGGGCTAAATAATTGTCTTATAATCACCTGTTGTATGACCGTTAATAAATTCTGCTCTCAATTCTCAAATTCTACCAAACTATTATTATGTCACAAAACCTTACTCAAATTCTTTTGTCCAACTTCTAATAATTTGGCCAGATTTTTAAAGCATTTAAAATGTAAAAAAATGTAATTAGATTACCATTCTCAACTTTTAAAATGTTTTAAAGATAAGTTTGAGTGTGCAAATACATACTTAATTCAGTACGATCTTAAAAATGGGTCATTCATCTATCACTATGCATTAAGTGCCTCTTTTCTTCCGTATGAATACTGTTCATGTTGTTGGAATAGTAAAGAAAATATGTGTTTGTATCTACTCATTGGAGAGGAATAGAGAGTGAAGATTAGGAAAGAAATAGAAAAAACTTTCCTTGTACCTTTATAGTGATTGTGAAAGAAATCCACATAAACTAAAAGATATTATATTTTTTCCCTTGTGAAAAGTTTAAAAATTCTTCTTAAAGCAATACACACACGGTGTATTCTTTATTTACTTTATATTTTATTTAAATACTGATAATAAATAATTTAGATTTGTATTTATATAGGATTTTAAATACTTTAAGAATTTTATTTGTTTTATATTTTATTTGAATACTGATATTAAATAATTTTAATTTGTATTTATTTAGAATTTTTAATAATTTAATAATTTTGTTTATTTATATTAAATAATTTAGGATTTATATTTATTAATTTTTTTAATAATTTAGGAATTTTATTTGTACAGAATATATATTTTAAAAAATGTAAAATATTTTTACATAAATTTTATTTTTTTTTAACGTAAAAAAATTTAATCATATTTTATTTTAATTTAATTTTAACTACAAAGATAAATTTGTAATCTTACACTTTTATTTATCTAAAAGTAATATTTTATCAATCACATCATTCACTAAGTTTCGCAAACTTTCTCTTTATTTCTTATCATCTTTCCTTTAATCTAAATAATCTCACTTTTCACTTACTTTCACCTAAAATCTTCTCAAATCTATCTTCAAATTCAAACAAAATATAAAAGTCTTTTCTAGTTAATTATTATATTTATTTTCTTAACACTAATATAAAATAGGTTTTTTTCTTAGTTTTTAACCTTCAATTATGTTACATAAAAGAAATTGATGTAAATATGGAAAATGTGTAGAACAAAGTTAATTTATTTCAAACTTATAATTCTCTTGGTAGCAACAAACATGCAACAGTAGGCATTGTTAGAGACTTCAAACTGAGTTCCTTTATGTACGTAAATAATTACTTATTTAATATAATATTTAACACACATAAATTATATTATAATTAAAAATTATATATTATTAGTATAAAATTTATTTATATATCATACTAATTATTTAATATTTTTTAATCATCTAAATTCCAAAAGAACTATAAATAAATGATAATTAATGGAAAGTACTTAGTCAATTATTCTTACTCTCTTATGTTCAGAGATAACGTTGAATATATCATAAATTAATTATTAATAGATAAAAAAAATAAAGCATTAAATATTAAAAAATATTTAGGACTAATACAGAACTTTATAAAAAGTTTAATGAATAAAGATACATTAAAGTTGTGTAGTAAAGAAGAATAAAGTGAGGCAGAGTTCTTTAACACCATATCCATGTGTGTAAAAAAAAACACACAGCATTGTCTTCCAAATGTCTAAACATTCTAATGTTTCCCAACATTATGGATTCAAAGACCGGACAATTCAGTTCGGGTGAAATGTCGTGTACCACCTACACATAAAAAATATAGATCAGAGACAAATAATTAATGTGAACCAGGAAAAGAAAAACATTAAGCTATCTGCGGACATTTCAAAATTAAGCTTTCAAACTGTTTTTCAAAGAAAACAAACTTTCTGAGAAAAAAGAAGAGAGAAAACAAACTACAAATATCATTATTAAAATAATATATAAAAGTTTGGGAGACTTTCCTTTAAATATTTCTTTATGTTTTGGGGGACTTTTATTCCTTAATGGCTTAATGTCTTCGTGATTACCAAAATCATTCAAGGGTCTAAAGTGATTTTAATATATGAAGTGACGAATTGTCATATTAAAAGCATTGAATTATAACTGGATATTTTATTGCAAACGTAGTGGAATGTGTTTTGGGTAACTTAAGGTCTCTTGGAAGGCCAAGTCAAATAAACCATCATTCTAATTTAAGTCATTTTTCCATGCCTACTCCCTCACTATAACCCTGGCTGCCACAAAACTCTAGTTAATTGAAGAGGTCAAAATATGTCACAAAGTTTTAAATTAAAAAATATCACAATTTTAATAAAATAAAATTAGTTTTATACCTACTCGTATCCAAATTATACGGAGATACGTGTAATAGTGACAAGATCAGCTGTAGTTACATAAAATCGAATATAATTCAAATTTTCATGAAACCATATAACTTATATGCTTGGTTGATCAATAATGTAACATTCACGTCATTATCAAATAATACTCTTTTTCATATAAATTTTTAAATATATACATGTATCAAAACAAAACACAAAAAAAAAAATAAAAAACTTCATTTACTCATTGTGAAATTCTATTACTTGCAACATTCTCTTCTCTTGAAAGATACGATCATCACATATTTTAAACAAACACAACAATAAATAATACAAACTAGAGATTTTTAGAAGACATTCAAACAACTTACAAAACATCTCAAGCTTTCATATTTCATCTCTTACAAATGTTTACAAATATCTCATATTCAATATTACTCATGCTAGAAATTCATTAACATGCATAGACATTTGACTCTACTTTAAAAAAATACATGTGTTGAATTTGACTCATATCTCATTCCTTACAACAATCAAGTGTTTACACATATTTCATATTTTATATCACTCATGTTAGAGATCCACTTACATGCGTATATAATCACTTGACTCTACTTCCAAAAGATACACATGTTGAATTTGATTAAGATATATGTATATGTATTACTATCTTCATTGTGTTCTCCACACAACTACATGAACATAAGAATTATCCTCTTATATGATATGATAAACCCGTATAACCTGCTAGACCAATTATCTTTCAAACTACAAACTTATTAATATGAACATCCACTGACTCTCATCACCTAATAAATTTCATTAATATGATTTTGATATACCAATAGAGTTAAAATATTTATTTATAGATAAATATCTAATTCAATGATTATCCTAAACAATCTCAACACGTTATTTTATTTCCTAAAAATACCATGACTCAATCACACTTCCACATGGTTCATAATTTATTCAACACCTCAATATACCATACAATAATATATAAATTTAACTTTTAAAACATAATAGAACATCTCACATTCATAATTCACATGTGCAGAACATGCATTCTCGCCCAACGAGTCTCAGGATCGTCCAACTACCAAGTTCTGACTGAATTCGCTTAGTAAATGTGAGGCTCATCTAGTGACCAAATCACTAGGACCAATTTATCCTAGCTAGAGTTGTTCGCCTAGTGACCAATGCTCTTGGATTTTTAATTCATAAATTTTGCGAGTGCAAACATTGCTAGCCCAATGACCAAATTATTGGAACCAAATTCATCCAACGAGAGTGGCTTGCCCAACATCCAATGCTCTCGAGTTCTCTAATTTCTGAATTTCACCCAGCGAGCATATGACTCACTTGCGTAATTATGAAATTGGTTCAAGTGTCTTAAATTTGGTTTTCCAAATCCTTTATTACTAGTTTTGAAAATTACCACCTCCAACTTGAGTCATTTAATCTTATTCAGAGTTCTAGAACTTTAAAATTACTCAAGTAATTTACACTTAGTTCAAAATAAATTATATTTTCAAATCATTTAACCAAATATCATAACAAACTACATTTTAATCAACAAAATTCTTAGTTTTTTTTATATTGATTCAATTCAACACAAACTTTCACATAAAATAAACCGAATCAAACTCAATTTACTCCAAACATCTATTTAATTCAAAAAACACATAAAATAAGTATAACACTTATATAACGCATCAATACAATCTTTGCAAGAAAAAATTAGAATTTATAACCATATCACCTTTGCATCAAGATCTTCAATTTATAGTACTATTAAAAAGTAAAATTAGTTTTTCTTACCAAATTGGACTATTGACCATGTACTACGTTCCTAGAACTTAGAACTCGAGAGTAAGTAGATAAAGTTTATTTTTTTTCTTTAAATATTTTGTTTTAGCATATATATTTATATGTTAAAAATTCTTATGAAAATGAGATATTTTTATAATACTATAATCATTTAAATGATATGATTTTTAGGTGAAACAATTTTGTTCAGAAGATGGACATGAGTACGTTATTATTCTTGTAAAATGAGTTAATTTTATATTTTGATTTACATAAGAAAATATTTTTTATTTTCTAAAATTTAAGGTCTCTACTGTTTCTCATAATATCATATGACATAAAATAACTGTTAATATATTAAATAAAAGAAATGTTATTTATTTATTTATCCTAAAATAAATAATCTAAATTAAAATTAAAGATTTAAAATTGTGAAGAGACAAAATAAATAAAAATCAAAAGCATAAGTCATTAATTTTATCTTTAAATTTTTAAATATAATTGTGAAGTGACTGTAAACCAATAAATTAGGTCCCAGTAAAAAAAACTAGCTAATGCATTACTCATCTAATATCTTTTGAACGAAAAAAAGAAATTATATTTTCTTTATAAAATAATCCCTGACCCGTATTCCTTGTTTTTTAAGATAAGACATAATTCTTAAAATGTTATTAATCACACAAGTGATTATATAAAAAAAATACTTTCTTTTTAAAACTAGAATGACAAAAATTATAAATCAAATACATTTAATTTCTTCATCTTATTTATGTCTGGGTTGTCATAGTGTATAGTATGTACACCTATTGTGCATACCATTTTCCCTGCAGATCATAAACCTTTATGTTCTCGTCGCTCCCATTGCTTTCAACTTTCTGCCATTCCCTTCTTTCCAAACCATAACCATTCACAATTCCAGCTATTTTTCTTCAACGCAAAACAAGTGTGCCAAATATTATACACATCTTTCCAATTTCAGACCAAAAAATAAATCGTGGCAGAAAAAAAAATCGATTAATTCAATAAAATATTGAACAAAGGGGGAAGTCAAACAGATTCCACAGCAGCCGGCGGCGGAAAGGGAGTAGAAGCAGATGTTCCTGCGCCGCCATTGTTGGCCACCCTTGGCGACCTAACAGAAGAGGCCCTCACTAAGAATGGCGGCGCCATAGTGAAAACCCAGCGGTCGGACTTAAACCCCCGGTCCAACCGCCTCGAAGACCTCCCTCTGCTACTTCCCTCGCCGGTTCGATATCCACGCCGCGAACTACCTTGCCTGGGCAGCATAACCAAGCTTCTCGCTCGATGCAGTTCCGGGTTGAGAAGTATCTGTTTTCTAACTTCCTCGGGGAGCCTCAAGGTGAACCGTTCAGTGTCCTCGCCGGGCTGGACCAGCGAATGACCGGTCGAGTGAGAGCGCGGGAAGCGGCGGGGGCGGCCCGAGCGAGAGCCTCTCGTGCGGTTCCGGTTGAGCGTCTGGTTTAGGCTGACTACTTGAGGGGGTTCGGAGGAGATTGGAAGCTTAGGCTCTCGCTCTTGTTCGGGAAAAGGCCCGACGGCGTCGTTGTGGGCCTCGGGCTGGGCTTCGGATTGGGCCTCGATGTCATGAGGAGCGTCGAGAACTGGAATTCCTCTGACGGAGTCTCCGGGCTCAGGGACGAGGTTGGCCCGGCAGACGGGGCAGGTGGTGTGGGAGGCGAGCCACTCGTCGATGCACTCAGGGTGGAACACGTGATCGCACTTGGGGATCAAACGCAACGTTTCGGTGTCCTCGAACTCGTTTAAGCACACCGCGCATTCCAGCGTTCCCTTTCCGAGCTTGTGGATCTTCACCACGGAGTACTCCAGCGTGGGGAAGGCGTCGATGACCGCCTGGTCGAGGCCGCGGCCCGGGCGGGCGGCGGCTCCGGTGAGGTTGCGGATGCTGGCGGAGGGGGAGTCGGCGCAGTGGCGGATGTAGATGGAGAAGAAGCCCATGAGGAAGACCGCAGCGATGAGGATGACGATTATGATGGCCATGGAAGGGCTGAAGCGGTTGTAATTCGATGTGTTCTGGTTATTGTCAGAAGATTGTGCAGCCGCAAGAGGAACAATGAGGAGGAGGAGGAGAAAAAAGTAAATTCCTCCATTTTTATTAGAGCCATTTGTGTTCTTCATTTGGCTCATTCTAGAGGAAGGTGGTGAAGCTTTTGAGAGAGAGAGAAAGAAGATTTCATAAAGTGAAGGAAAAGAGGAAGCGCTTATAAATGGTTGGTTTTGTTGTTAGTGATGAAGGGGAGGAGAAGCTTCATAAAGTATGAAGTCTTTGGCTGAAGTTACGTCAGATTCTGGTCAGAGACGGTGTACCACTGGGATCAATATAATTTATGTAAATTACCCTTCACAAACTTCCAAACTAAATCATATCATTTTCTAACTGCCTCTTTTTTCTTCTTTTTTCCTAAATTTAATTTACTTAGTCAACTATTTAATTCCATCTTACACACGCGTCTCTCTTTTTTTCCTCGTTACATAATCTATTACGTATCTTCTATAACTATTCAACCAAAACTAATATTTTTTTCATTTTTAATTTCGCATCTATTCAACTCTTCACCACGAACCTTCACTCATATCAAATTATTTTAGTCTATGTATTCAATGAGACTCTTAAATATATAGTTTTATCAATTTAATTTTCCAATGTTAATAATACACGTAAACTCCACCAAAAAATATTACCATTTTTTTGAAAAATAAACATTAATTTTTCATAAATGGAGTATTAATTATAATTTTGAAATCTACACAAAAATGTTAAACGACAAAAAAAAACGAGAGATTATTTTCAGTTTATTAAAAACCCAACCATAACGTCACGTACACTATCTTATTACACTCATGTAAATGCATATTTAGCTCATTAATCAAAACTGAAAAATAATATTTGTTTTTTGCATGAAGAAGCACGTCCCTGACCATGCAAAATAAATAAATGAAATTGATTTTGTCACGTTTGTAGCACAACCACGCTGAACTCCACACATGGTAATGTTGTCATAAAAGAGAAAAGGGAAAGTGAGAAAAACTTATAAAGGATTTCTCTCATTTCGACTTTTACGAAACTGTTTACTTTATTGTACTTGTGGCTGGCTATTTTTCTGAGTTAGATTGTGAAGTAAACCAAATGTTATGAAGGAAAATATAATCAAACGAGACCTCTAGAGTTCCCAACATTTTGTTATATAAAAATAATGTGTCTATCATATTTTGTGTATCAATATCAAAATGGCTGTCTTTTATAAAAATATACAAATAAAAATATCTAAATAGAAACCATAAAAACATTTACACTATCATGTCTTTTACACATATATTTAATATTGAATGGACAATATTAATATTACACATAATAATTAATAAATATAACTTACATGTGTTTATTAGAATATAATATAATATATAACCATTATGTTCAGATGAACTAATATATATAACACAAACATCTTATCATACACTCAAATATGATTCTACTTTATTTATCATGCATATAATTGAGATACACAAATAAATTTATATTTACTCACACATGTCATAATTAAATATGAATATTTTTTAAAATATTTCTAAAAATCATGATAAATAAGTTAAAGACTAACATTTTACACATTATGCACTCATCATACCTTAGTTAACTCATGTTTTCAATGTTAGAGTGTAAGTCTCTCCCAGTTTCTCATCATTTAAAGTCATATCTACAAAACTAGAAAATAGTGAAGTTGAGATACTTCTTATCGTGAGTTCCTAATTTATCATCACCACTCAAGGCTCAATATCACTCTAGGTATATCCCTACATCACTTATAACCAATCGAGGTCACTCATCGATGATTAACCCTTGTATACATAAATACCAAATTCATATACATGTTCAGAAGTGATCCAAAAGGATCCATCACCAAGAAAGAGTCACCAAAAAAGGATGTAAAATGCATACATCATATCATTCATCTCAACATCCCTAAGCATATATACTCAATCTCACATTTTAAACATTATATCATCATCATAAACATACACTACAAAAATAATCACTTTTAGCGACCACCAAATTCGGTCGCTAAAATCACTATAATCGGTCGCTAATCATATCTGCGACCGAAACAGTCACCAAATAAAGATGGAAGCGAAAACCCTGGTCGCAAAGCCGTTAGCGAC
>Ga0123342_1007765_pt1 | contig 13984 bp, 3 predicted proteins | sample Turbeawhitnodule_FD_89960 | JGI IMG/M metagenome (GOLD analysis project Ga0123342, IMG submission 89960) | Root nodule microbial communities of legume samples collected from Mexico - Turtle bean Mexico white nodule | ecosystem: Host-associated > Plants > Roots > Nodule | place: Mexico: Nepantla...
ATCCTCCCCGTAGCCAAGTCCTGTAAAACGCAACCATGTGGAGTAAAAACGACACAACAATTTAGTGAACTGGTTATCTTACTAATGGACATGAGATTTAAATTAAAAGAAGGAACACAAAGAGCATCTTTGAGAGTGATTTTGTCATTAAATTTAATTGTGCCGGTAGATGAGATGGGCGCAGTTGAGCCTGTGGGCAGATTAACATTTGAAATAAATGATGATGAAGTGTGTGTGAAAAATTGTGAATTAGATGCAATGTGATGGGTTGCTCCGCTATCCAAAATCCATGGTTTCGTAAAAGCAGAATTAGAAGGAGTTATGGGCAAGCAGACCTGCAGAGCTAACAAACGTGTCACTTTTACCGTTATTGTTGAGCGAGTAAATAGCCCTTGCCAATTGTTGAATTTGCTCGGCATTGAAGCGTTGTATGAGGTTTCTATCGGACTCGTTACTGGTGCCTTCTTTGCCAGACATGATTTTTTTATTTAGGGGATAAAAATGGAGAGGCTGTCAGGGCACCAAGATCGGTGCTCTGATACCATATAAAAAAATGATAAAAAATGGTAAGAAGAAGAGATGATGTTTCTTATTGTCTTATGTGTATATTACATCACTTCATGTATAAGAAATATATAGGGAGTTCCTCTCTCCAAATTACAATCTAATTAGGTAGGATACTAATCTGAGATTTTATAATTATTAAATTAATTGCATATAATTGGGTACAATATCGTCAAATATTGCATACAATAATTACATATAATTTGATAATTATTATTTCCTTAATAAAGACAATTTTAAATACAAGAAAGGAAAAAACGGAATTGTTTTTATTTTTACAAGATTTTTTGGCTTGTTCATAATCAAATCAAACAGATCATTACTAATTAATTATTTCCTTCATTGGAATTTGATTTTGGGATGCAAACAATTAATTTAACTTTGTATGTGTATTCAAAATAGTGATTAATTATTGACTAATTTTAGGTTTATTATATGTTATGTTGCACTGTGGTGGCTGCTAACATTGAACTTTTTCTTCATGTATCGTGGAACATTATTGGCCTTCTGACTACCGTGGGGTTTAACATGGTTTGGCTAGTATCGACACCTTTTTTGAAGAGATTTGAATATAATTTACTTGATTTTTGCTTTGTGAGTTTTATGTGGAATGTTCTCACTCTTTGTTGTGTTTTGTAGCAAAAGAAATTGTCTATATTGATGGTGTCGACCTTGTACCTTTGCACCTTTGATGGGTGATTCTAGGAATGAATCTGTTGTTGTTTTCTTTTATACTTCTAATTATTATTATTATTATTAGAGTTATTGATGTTAGGTATGATTCTTTTGATATTTTGGTTGTCTTCTTTGCTTATTAGTGAAGCTTATTTGGACTTAATGAATATATGTGGTTTTAATTTAGGGTATATATTTTGATTTATGTTATATGCTCTCTCTTCATTTCTCTCTTCTCTATTAGATTAGTGTTTGGTGTTAAAATTTGATGTGTTAGCAATTATAGCTTATTACGATGGGTAGCATGTTCCCGATAAAAAAAAATATGATGGGTAGCATGCATTTTCTTTATTTCTTTATTCTATACAAGGATATTAGTTTATAGGTATGTTTTCTTCAACAATGCTAGTATCCATATCTATCTATAGTAAATTAAGAATATGGTTTAATGTTTGCTTTGAATGGACTTTTCTTGTCTACTAGAGTTATTATATAATTAATAGAATATCACCACTATATACAAATATAATTCCATGATACACAAAACCCTAAAATGTTATTTTTTACCCAATATTTTGTTTGATGGGTATTAACAATACAATTGCACACTCCTATTAGTTATCATTTAACATTTATGTGAGGACCACTAGTTTATCAATGAGACATACAAAATGGAATGCTTCTTTAATTTTTCATTCAACCATATAGGATCCATGTTAAGTAAGAAGCTAATAAGAATAGTATCTACATTCTTTGCTAAATTTGATGTTTTATGTTCGTTACTAATATGTATACTACAAGAAAAACATGAAATAAAAACCAATTTTAGATATAAAAAATAATTAGTTGCTATAGTAACTAAATAAAAGACATTTAACTTCCAGATTCAATAACTCAAGAAGTCTCTGAATTCCACATTTCAGAATTAAAGAAAAAACATTCAATAAAAATGTCAAAGGGTAATTTGAATATTTTTTGAAGTATGACGTGCAAGAAGAAAGACATGGAGGTATAGGAAGAAACTACCCTCAATCCCTATTCATAACACCTTCACAAAATTTGATAATGGTTTTTTAATATTTAATAGTGTTTTGTCTTTTTAAAATGCATAGATTGTTTTCAATATTCGTCAAGTGGTAGATACACTAGTCGGACTTTAATTTTTTTATAATAAAATTTAAATATTGTATCATATATATATATATATATATATATATATATTATTTTTCAAATTAGAATAGTAATCATGTGTCTACATGTACTACCTTAAAAAAATTATATATTTAATAAAATATTTTATTAATCAATTTATTAGTATGATTGAAATTTAAATTTCGTTGAAAATCACATCACTGTAATATTTTTTATTCATATCTTATTATGCATATATCATGAAAATAATTAATATTATGACATCATTAACCTAATTCACCTAAAAATAAATTTATTCAAAATTTATATTTAAAAAAATATTTTTCATTAATATTTAAAAAATATTTCTTATGTAAAGTAGTCCACATGTCAACCGGCATACAAAACAGAACCAATAAAATTAACTTGCATCCTCAAACGGACCTATACGAGACGAGTTTGTATTACCGTCCCTAACTCTCAGTGGTTACTTTCTTTAAAATATATGAAACCAAAGCAAAGCAAATCACGTACAACTTATCTTAAAATAATCTAAATTAATGACATAAAATAAGACACTAAATCAAGTAAAATTCTCAAAGTTAATTAAACTATTCGTACGTTGAATATTAAATAATAATAACTTTGAAAGAGAATAAATTATCTTATGATGAAAGTTAATGATAATGATATACGTTCCTCTTAAAAGTCAATTTTATTAGCCTTATAGTCTTTATTCTTTCAGATTAATTTCACTCACTGGTCCTGCCATGGCTATTCACTATACGGAGCTACACCATTAATAGAAATCCTACACAAAACTAAATATTTAAATGGCATCTTTAAGGCATACAAGACTCAGTAATTAAGATGATCTCTACTTCAACTATGATTCTAATTCTTAATTTTTGTTCTCGTTATATTATATATTTTTTAAGATTTTAATATTAATTATTCTCTCTTGAAAATAATACCTCATAATGCATAATCATTAGAGAAAAGGGGAGAAAAGAAAAGAATATAATACATTAGGTATATGAATCCTAAATAATTCTAAAAATAAGTTATTTCTTCCTCTAACCACATAGAGATTAAATTAATCCTAAATATCTAAATAAGTTACTCCTTCTTCTAACCACATAGAGATTAAATTAATCCTAAATAATTCTAAATAAGAAGCTATTCCTTCTTCTAACCACATTGATTTTTTCAAAAGCCTGATGCTTAAAATTGATTTTTCTTAGAACCATAAGATTCTTTTATGCGACTTTTTTTTTTTACAAAGAAAACATTACCTTTATTTTTTTTTTAATTCAAACAACTGTTTAAAAAAATTATAGTAGTAATTAGTATAGTTTTTAAAAGGAAAAAAACAGTGTTTTCTTATGAATATGAAATAATATAACATGTAGAAAGCAGTGATTCATTTAAATTTAAACAAATGGGGCTTTGCATATTCGAAATTAATAAAGTTTATTCAACAAATACCATAAAGTTTGCATTAAATTTGGAAGAAGAAAGACAATATCCATCTAAAGACATATTAATAACACATGTGAGAGGCTTAAATGACAGAAACTAACATAAATATGAAATATAAATGTTTTGAACTGAGTAAATTGACACACCAAACTAAACTTAGACTAAGAAATAATGAATCTCATGGTTTAGGCTTCATTCTTCCTTCATTGGCCATCTTGAAGAGCTGAGCTTGTGCTTGTGCAGCCTTGTTAGAGGAGAGTGAAGCCACAAATCTGTCCCTCACTTGGTTGGTTGTGTAAGGGAACTTGTTGTTCACCATGGAGTTGAGGAAGGAAGCTGTGCCTTCTCTGTAGAGTGCTCCTATACCATCACTTCTTGTGTTGGAAAGTGCTTGTGGCAAGCTCAGACCAGGACTGAACCCTGGAACACTGCTCACACCAAATGCACTTCCTAGGGTTCCCCACCAACCAAGGATTCCCCATATGATTGCTGGGTGATTCCTCCAGTAGCTGAACATTAAAGGAAAACACCCATCAGGTTTATAACAGGAAAAAAAATACATATTATCCACACAAAAATTGATTTTTTTAAGTTTGTACATCTTGAGAAGAAAGAATGAAATGATAAGAGATAAGAAAAAATGGGTGTACAAAAAATTTCACTGAAAAAGTTTTACAATGTTCTTCTGAAAAATAAGAAGAGAGACAAGGGAGATAAATTGATGGTGTAATGAGAAGTAGAAACAAGAGTATTATAAAAAATTACTGTAACAAGTTTAAATTAAAAGAACATGTAAAAGCTTATTATAAATTATATATTACATAAAAAAAAAATCATTTTAGGTCACTTTTTTCCCTGTACTTCTCCTTGTACCCTTATCTCATAGGTATAAACTGCTAGGTGACATGAAAGGACAAAAAAAACAGAATAAAATCAACAGGTGTAAAAATTATGGAAGTAACTTGATATATTTTATACAACCTAGGTTTTTTTCATGTCACAACTTTCTCTTCCTTTTTGGTCTAAGGATGTGTATATTATAGTGAAAAAACAAACATTTTCTGAAAAAAGAAATGTTTCATGTAAATGGTGATCTACATTATAAAGCTGTGAAAGTAACTTACTTGCATGTGCCAGTGAAGGGAGATGGGGAAGGAGTGTAAGGTGGTGAGGGGATAGAGGGGGTTCCAGGGTCTACTGGGGTGGTTGGTGGGCTCACAGTGATGGGTGTTGGGGGGGTACCTCCATAGTATCCACCTGAAGGAGGTGTGGATGGGGTTGATGGAGTTGATGGTGTTGGATCATGATGTGGGGGTGATGATCCACAGTTTCCACCAGAGGGTGTTGATGGAGTTGGAGTATAGCTTCCTCCACCATGTGAGGGTGGAGAGCTTCCATGGCCATGAGGAGGACTCCTGTGTGAGCCTGAAATGAGTGAAGAAGATATCAAGACAATGTACATCAATATCATCTAAACCTTCTATAAACTTCTAACTTGGTCCATTTCAAACTCCATGAATGTAAGAGCAACAAATTATAATTTATGAAAATACATCTTTGCTCATGAAGTTGTTAGAAACATATACTATTTGTGTTTTTTGTATGAATATTGAACTAATATTGTAAGTTAGAGGATTACACAGAGAATCGGAGAAACCTGAGGGGGGAGTTCCAGCATGTGGATCAGGGGTGTAGTAGTTCTTCTGATCTTCAACAGTGATGGACATTACAGGAATGACAAGGCTCTGAGAGAGCAATCCAACAAGCATTGCAAGCATGGTAAGAGAGGCATGGCTTCTTTTTCTCTCCATTGTTGCTTCTAGCTGCTTAGAACACAGGAGAGAGATATAGAATAGAGAGAAGGATTTTGAAGTGGTTTGAAGAAGGGAGAAAGCATGGAATATAAAATGGTTCAAAGAATAGTGAAGTAAATATTAGCAGGTGGGAAGAGTGTGTGGTTAGTTGATGTCTTGCAGGGTGCATTTACTCTTGATATTAATTCTCTTCTTCCAGTAATAAAGCCTCAAGTTCTCTGAAAAACCAATTCAGTTGGACATGTCTAAACATACAAATCCTCTCTCCACAAACCCTTTCTTTTTTATCAAAATCTTAAGGAATTAGTGTGCAAATGTGGTACTAATTGAAGGTCCACATCATTTTCTTTGCCATGCTTGCTCTGAAATGGTTTAGGAAACAGAAACCTTATTTTGCATTGCATCTTGTCCCCTTAATATAATTAGAAAAGTTCTCTTGAATATATAATAATCAATAACACAGTAGCTCCTCATTTATTGGACAATGACAGAGACATACATGCCCTAAGTATAAACAATATCAACATATATAATATGTTACCCTCTGAAACAGTTGCAATTGGTTGATTTTAACCACCAATTGATGGTATGTAAGTATGCATATATATATGGTTTCTGTATTCAGAAATAGACATTGAGAAGGCAATTACATAAACATGGAAGCTTGAGTGCACCTGATAGAAAGCAAATAATCTGATTTACCAATTTTCAATTTCCAACCCACCTTGGTTCCTACAAGGAAGAAAACTTTAATGACAATGGCTTGGAAACAGCTAGCAAGTTCTATATATAGGTTGTCTTTGAGTAGAGTACTATAGGTTACTGTGGCCAATATACATACACTAAACTTCTTCTACCATTGTGTTTGTGTGTGGTTGGAGTCAACAATGCCATAGATTTTCAGTCTTACATTAAATGAGAGTGACCAACATTGTTTTGTCTGAAAGTATGGTAAACAGTTGTAGTATTGAATTTTTGTATTCCAGAACAGCAAAAATTTTAATACATATTTCCTAGGTTTTATATCTTCTTCTACTACTACTGTTTCCATAAATCAATAAATAAAAATATACTCTTTGATGTTTTAGCATTTATAAAATCATACTCATTTACATTTTCACATTTTAATGAAGAGTTAAAACTTTTATTTCAATTTCGTGTGTTTTAGAATTTATAAAATCATACTGATCTGCATTTTAGATTTTAATTAAGTGTTGAAACTTTTATTTCAATTTCGTATTCACTTATAAAAAATTATTAAATATAAATTAATTTTAGAGACAAAAAATAATTAATTTTCATATGGACTAATTAGTACTACTTTAGATACCAAAAATATTATTAATATTTAAATTAGTTTCTATTATTTCTAAATTAGTATCAAATTAGTTACTAAAATTTTAACTACCAAATTTAGCATCTAAATATAATTGGTATCTAATTAGAAACTATTTATCAATAACATAAATAAATTTAAATATCTATAATTTTTTTAATCTCTAAAATAATATTTAATTTAATCAGTATACCAACTATTTTTTTTTTCCTTCTCTAAGAATGATTTTCTAGTAGAACCTATTAATAAATGTTAAGATTGCGTTGATATATTGCATCAATCAATTTGTAATGAAAAAGTATAATAAAAATATATTAAGTTTCTATATTAAAATAATTTGTTTTATTGAATAATCAAAAAGTTTACATTTATCAATTGAATAACCATTAGATTTTTTTTTAATTAGGGTGACTGGTGGTTAGTTTTAGATTGTAGTTTTACATGGCACTCACACCGATACTAATACGGACACGAACACGAAGATACGTATAATCTTTATGTAAGACACGAGGAAACGAATTTATATATTATATAATTATAAATTATATAAATTGACAATAAAGATTTATGTGCACAAGTATTTTTAAGTTTTTCTTTTAGTAGAAAGATATTTTTCATGGTTGGTTTAAAAAGATTTGTTTCTTATTTTTATAATCATACTAAAAATTTATACAATAAACTTGAGTTTTTAAAAAATTAATGAGTTTCTCTTTTTTAAAATTGTGTTAGAATCGTGTTATAATTGTCAGAAATCCAACAAATATTTGTTGAATTAGACATTTCACCAATACATGTTCTACAAGTGTCAGTGTCAGTGTCAGTGTCTGTGTCCGATACGTGTGTCCAAACACACCATTTAAGAGGAATGTACAAGTCTCATGTAGTTAGTTGTTCACATGTGTCTACGTAAAAATTTAAAGAACGGTTTAATTAAGTTTGAAGTGTTTTTTTAATTTGAGTATTTTTAATTGAATATTTATTTTAAAAGAAAAATATTTTATTGAATATTTAAAAAAATTATACTTTTTAATTGACGATAAAAAGTAAAAAAAAAATTTAATTATCTTTATAAAAAAAATAATCATCGTTTTGTTTTATAAATTAAATATTAAAATAAAAAATAAAGTCAAACAGTCGTATTACACCAACTCACGACAAATAGTCAATTAAAAATAATTAAATTTATAAAATATTTAAGGTTTAACTGAAACAATTTTTATTTTTTAATTATGTAGAGACAATTAAACAATAACGATGCAAAATAGTAACTACGTCATCTCGCGAAATCCAAGTATACATAAACTCAATGGAAAAATGTAAGCATTTTAGATACTTAATTAAAAAAAATTATTTGGAACTTAATTAAAAAAATTATATTTATTATAAACTTAAAATTTAATTAAACTTAAAATATATAATTTTAATAACTTTTTTATTGATAAAAATGAAAAAAATAAAGAATCACTCCTACCAATAATAAATTGGAATTCGAAACAACTATCTACTCTAAATATTATTCACATGTCGAAATTTTGAATAATTTGAAGTTCTTTAATTTTTAGTTTGGATTCGAGTGAATATGAAAGGCATTGATTTGCATAAGAATATTATGTTTGTTTCCAATAAATTGTATAGAATGAAAGCAACTAATTGCGGAAGAAGAAGAAAATGGCAACATGCAAAACGGGAAAAGAAAAAATTCTGAAAACACTTATGTAATATAATATAATAATAATAAAAACTAATATAATTATATAATAATATAAATTTATTTATAAAATAATAATCAAATAAAATAAATTAATAATATAAATATAAAAATTATAAAATAATAATAATATACGTAAAATTTAAAATAGTAATATATAAAAAAGTAATAAAATTATAAATAGTAGTAGTAATTAAAATAAATTTTAAAATAATAATAATAATAAATTATAAAAAAATAAAAACAAATATAAGTTAAAAATCTAATAATAATTAAAATAAATTTATTAAATAATAATATTAAAATTAATTTTTAACTTTATTTTTATTTTATAATTTTTTTAATGTATCTATAATAAAATAATATTAAATATTAAATAAATTTAAGCAATAAAAATATTTAATAATATTATTAATAAAAATAAATACTAGCAATTAATAATAATAAATTATTTATAATATATAAAAATAAGTATACAAAATTTTAATTAACTAAAATTTATAAACAAAATTATTTTATTTTTAAATATTAGGATAAATTTGTAAACTTACATTCTAATATTTTTTTAAAATTCAAAATTCTCTCATGAACATCACATCGTTCACAAACATTAATAAATTTTTCTCATAAATTTACTCTACATATTTTAATCCAAACAACCGAATTTTCTTCACACTTCCCTCTCAAATCACTCTAAATTCACTCTTTCAAATCTTTACATTTTTCTTCCCTAATCCAAACACACCTACTTTATGAATAATAATTTTTTATAACTAACATATATTGTTAGTTTGAACAAAAATAAATCTAAAATTCGCGTTTTGTGAATAAAAAGACACTTAACTAGGAGAAAAAATTTCATTAAATTATTTAAAATCTTCAAATAATCGTACTTAAAAAATATTATTATTAGTTTTGAATTATTAAGTGTTAAATCTTATTTCTCCTTAACTCAAATATAAGAGAGAGAGAGAAAGAGAATAGGGCATGTTTTGTAGATTTAAATACAAAAAAAGTTGCAATCCTATTTAGTGCTGCTATAACTAAAGGTAATTTAGTAAAGGTGTCTCTTTATTTGTATGAAAATAAGACCAAACTTATAATTATTCTTCACAAGTGTGAAACAGTTAATCTTTGTTTATATAAGTTTAAAGTATTTTAGTATAATATATAATTTATTAGCTAAAACTACATAGTCATAATAATTGGACATTTAAAAGGATGGATAAGAAAAACATTTTATTATGATATTGAATATCTTAATTTATCCATAAAAACATATATATCAAAAAATTAAATGCAAACAAAATATATATTCCACTAAAAATATTAAATTAAATAAAATTGTAATTTCTAAATTTGTTTTAGACTTTTAGAATTCTTTTTGAAAAATAGGATATATAATTACAAGTAGAACTAATAAAAAAAGTATAACTATAAATTAAATATCAAAATTAAAATATCACATATATGTGGTGGAATTGGATTTAATTTGATTCAATCACACATCACACATAATACCCCAATTCAATATATCGAAAGTAAATTGTGTCTTATTAAAAAGTTAACCGAATAAACATCATAAATACAAATGTGTTCTTGTGGTTAAAGTGTGATTCTTATTTGGTATGTTATGACTATGTTAGGATTCAGCTGCTTTGGTTTATTAAGAACATATTTATTGTAGAAGTATTGTTTTTAAAGTTTTTCACATATTTAGAGAAAGTAATTATTGTGTGGAAGTATTTTTTTTTAATTTTTTTCATAAGGGTAGATGGTAGTTAGAATTTAGAGTATCAATCTAATTGAGATGTTAGGTTTTGTTATAATGTCTAACCTAAAATATTTTATAAAAAAATATTGTTTGTGATAAATATAAATGCATATGTACTAAACACTAATATAATGTACTACTTGTGAATAAGAAAGAAATATATAATTTATAAAATAAAGAAAATTTAATATTAAATTAACTATAATACAATATTTTTTATTAATATTAAAAATAAATTAAATATTAAAAACGTGTTTTTAAAGCTTTATATATATATATATATATATATATTTATATGTACAAAAGTAGTTAGATTTGGTTAATGGAAGATCGTTTTAATGATAATTTATAAATGTTTATCTAATAAATTATAAATGCTGATAGAAGACTACAAGAAAATTATTAAATAATAATTAAATTTAGATAAAAAAATAATGAGTTATTATATTAACTAAATTAGATACTATTTTAGAGATTAAATAATTATTGGTAACTAAAGTAGTTTCTATTGTTAATAAAAATTTGTAAAATAATTTTTAAATTGGTATCTAAGTTAGCTACCAAAGTTTTAGTTACTAATATTTTAAATTATAAATTAGTCTCTAAAAAACTAATAGAGACTAATTTAGATTATAAAATATTAAAAGTTAAAACCTTTATAGCTAATGATTAGATATCAATTTAGAAACTATTTTATAATATTTTATTAATAATAGAAACTACTCTAGATATTATTAGTTTTTTTAATTTATAAAAAGATATCTAATTTAGTTAATGTAGTAACTAATTAATTTGATCTTTAAAATTAGTTTTATATAATTTTTTTTTTAGTGGAAGAAACCTGAGTATTAATTATATAGGAAAAGTAAAAATTTGCTTTAATTGAATAACTATATAAAAATATCGAGTTAATGGTGTTTTTAGTACCTAAATGTTTTTAAATTTTGATTTTACCCTAAAATTATAAGTTTCATCCATAAACCTTTTGAAAATAGCTAAATTTTGCCCCTAAACTTAGCACTTTTTTTCAGAGATCGGATTTTTTATATTACCAAAGCTATAAATACTAAAACCAATGTTTTAAAAGTTAAAGAATAAGTATAAAATTGAATAGGTTTTAAACATCATTAACCCCTTCAATTTCATATGGAAGTTGAATAAAAAAAGGAATTACTTTTTTTATACTAAAATGTATAAAGACTAATAATAGTTTAATATTTTTGGGAAATAATTTAATATTGAATTCCACATAAATGTAAGATGTGGTCTTGCTATATCTAAGATGACTTGTTTAGGAGTATTTAACATACTCTAGTCTATTAAATACTTTAATTATTTATAAAATATTAAATTAATGTCATATTTCTAGTTAGATTTCATTCAATATTACGATTTTAGGGACTTTTATAGATTTCATTTAACTTAACTTTTTTATAATTTTTCTTTAAATGAATAACTAGGTCAAATGTAGTTCTGACAGATAATGAAACTATCTTCTCTTAAATGATAAAAGCTCCAAAATAGAATTGTTAGATAAACTAATAAAAAAATCTTTAAAAAACCAAAAACACTAAAACAGATACTTTAATAACTATATAGATTAAGTATACTTTAACATATATTTTTACAAGATTAGAGAAGAACACTACAAATTTGAGTATAAAACTTAAGTCACATATAATGTAAGTGGAAGACCAACAAAAGAAGTTTTTATAAAAAAAATATCAATGACTTTTTGATATGATTTGAATGCATTTAAATGAATTTTTAGAAGAAAATGTTACTTATTAATTCTTTAACTAATACTCCTACTACATTTTTAAGACATTAAGTTAGTTACCAAGAACTTGGGTGTGTCTAAATGTTTTGCAGATAGTATTGTACGAAAAGGAAATATTTGGCATATATATAGGTGGAAAAGAGGCCCCCCAAATATTGAAATTAAGAGTAGGAGTTATTCCAAAATAAATAACACTGACAGAAAGTAGGTGAAGTTGAACAAAACTGTAGCAAGAGAATTCAATGTGGGTGGAAACCTTGCATTCACTCAAGCTTTTATTAGAGAAGGAGGGAGATTTTGGTTTAGATTCATTTTTTATGGGGAAAAATACAAACTAGTGTATGTAGTAGGGTAATGTGGTTTAAATTTTTTTTATTTCATTTTAAAAATAATAATAGTTCTAATTCACACAATAAGTTCACTTATGCTTTTAGTTTTCACTAAAATATTAATTATTGTATTTGTATTTGGTCTCTGAATAAATTATGTTAATGTTTATATAAAAATAATATTTTTTTTAGATTAGTTTAATAGGATTGTTTCAACAAGTGAGTTTTTATTTAAAGGGCCTTGAATTTGAGTATTTTGGGATGGAGAGAGCACAACAATATTTTTTATTTAAATACATAATTTTTTTTTAAGTTTTTACTACATTTTTTTATATAATTTCTGAGAGACAAACTCTTTTAATTTCTTAACGAATTGTTTGAAATAGTAGTTATTGAAGTTGTTTTTGTGTAGGAAAAAAGCAGTGGGAAACAGTGAGGCAATGGCTGTTGCATATGTACAGGCAGGACATAACACGTTATGGATGAGAGTGCAGAATCTATTTATGAGAATGTAAAATGGTAGCAGAAATTGTAGGAATAATGTTAGAAGCTACTCTGTTATTGTAACTTTTTTGTTGAACATGTTTCCATGATTGTATTTTTATTTTTTTTTATCTTTTCGTTTTCTCTTTTTTTTCCAACAATGAATTACTCAAATAAGAAGGTAAGCTAACAAGAATTAATTACACCCTCACTTATTTAAAAATCTATTCCCAAAAATATTACAAAGTTCCTTTATCTTTTAAGATAAGGATAAACAAAAAAAAACAGATGAATAAAAAAACTAGAGACTAAAATTTAATGAAATTCCCAGCAACAACATCAAATTTGATTGATATTAAGTCTATGTTGTTTTTGATAAGTTGGTTCGTTAAGATTTTGGATTGTAAGTTAGGTGGTAGATAAACTTAAGGGGAGTTTCGCTATTTCCATCCTTTTTCCCTTGTTTCTTGAATACCCTTCTTAGAACTTTCTCTCTTCTATCGAGTTAACAACTTTGGATGTAATTTGCAATTAGGCATATCAGTGAATAGAGTAGATTTATCAGAAAGAGATGAATGTTTAGTCAAAGAGATATTGTAATAGCCTATGGAAAATGTAATTTGTTCATCTAAAACCAAAACATTCTTCTGCATCAAAAAATTATGACGAAGAGAAATGGAGGTCAGGGAGGCGCTGATTCTAATCGAAATAAACAGAACAGTTCAAACGATTTCACGACTTTCTTCTTTGCAAACTTTCCGAATGGATATGGGGAGCTGGATATGGTCAGAATCTTTAAAAGATGGGCTAGGGTTAAAGAGGTATTTATTTCAAGGAGAGTGAATAAATGGGGGAGGAGGTTTGGGTTCGTTAGATTTTTTGAAGTAAGGAATGTCAGGAGGTTGGAG
>Ga0123342_1007766_pt1 | contig 13981 bp, 12 predicted proteins | sample Turbeawhitnodule_FD_89960 | JGI IMG/M metagenome (GOLD analysis project Ga0123342, IMG submission 89960) | Root nodule microbial communities of legume samples collected from Mexico - Turtle bean Mexico white nodule | ecosystem: Host-associated > Plants > Roots > Nodule | place: Mexico: Nepantla...
GAAAATGGGGCTGATTTTGCCTTTCTAAAACCTAATTTTTTACTACAGAACCCTAAATTTTAAAATTTTGCCACCTCAACAATACTGGCCCCACATAATACTTTATTATATTTTAATCCACATTAGCAGGCGTAATCTGGAGCAACACTTAATTGGGTGTCAAAATATCGGTTCCCTTATGTGAATAAAGGCATTGTGGAAGATAAGCAGTGAAAAAACGCAATCTCTGACTATAAATACCTTTTTTGAGATGCATTCTAAACAAAAACAAAATTAGTAACCCACCAAATGCATCACTATTCAACATTACTACATAATAAGTAGTCTTTGAATGTTTAAAATCTTTTCCAAGTCTTCACCTCCTTGTTCTAGTTCTTTCTGGCAACGCTGTTTCAGCAAAGGACACTGCTTTATTTCAAGACATGAAATTGATTCGGGAAGACCCTCCTCCGGTAAGCATTGGAGGTTGGGGCAGTTCTCAAGACTCAGTGCTTGAAGGGATGAGAGTTGACGGAGACCTTTGTAGTCCAGTTTTTCTAGATTTAGACAACGACCGATGGTTAGACAAGTAAGAGAGAGTGGAAGCAAACCTTTGTGAGGAAAACATTCTACATCTAGTTTTGCAATCGACAAGCTTTCCAAAGAAGAATTGTCTCCGAAAGCTCTTTTCATTGAGTCAACAAGCCTAGAGCAATTACTGATTATCAGTTCTTTTAGATTTGATGGGAAACCTCCTTCAGGGAAACTCAAGTCTTGGACAATCTTCTATTGTCAGGTCTTCTAGATTTGATGGGAAACCTCCGTCAGGGAACAACTCAAGTCTTGGACAGTCTTTTATCAAGAACATTCTCAGAGATGGAAGCAGCATACGCATGTTTCCACACAATGATTCTAATTTATGACAGCTAAAAATTTCCAAACACTCCAGATGATTATGAATGAGACCTTGTGAAATCATCTGTAAATTATGAAACCCATAGAGATTAAGGGTCTTCAGTGTTTGGAAGAAATCCAGTGGAAAGGTGCATAGAGAGACACAGTTATCACTTATTGATAGTAGGACTGAATCAACCTCTAAGTGTTCAAGATTGTCGGACCCAGCAATTTCCAGCAATGATACTTCTTCCATTCTGAGAATTTTCATTGTAGCCCAGTCCAAGTGCAGCTTTCCACACTCACTTAGTTCCAAATCTAGAGCCCTGGGAGCGGAAGCCTCAAGTTGTTGACAATCTTCAATTTGTAGTATTTTCAAAGGAACAACTTGCTTTGGCAATTGTCCTTTCAACTTGGGACAAAATTTTATGGAAAGCCTTTGTAGATGTGGGAAAGAACCTGTCACAACTTGGCATTCCCACTTTTCCCAATGACTCATATCGGAAATATCCAATGTTTCAAGGGATTTAAATGAAGAAGAGTTATTCCCATGAAAACCAGCATCGATACTCACTATCTCATGAAACCCTGAAATGTCAAGAATCTTTAGACATGGCAAAAGACCAAGTGGAGGTAAACGTTGGCAAGATTCACATTCATTCAACTTTAAGGACACCAAATTCCATAATGAATTTTCTAGTAACCAATTTGGAAATTGTTTGCCACCATAGTCAAAGATTGCCAACTCCTTTATATTTTTGGAAGGTTGGAGATTCTCAATTACGTACTCTTGTTTTTTTGAATCAACAGAGTTCCGATCGCACCACTATCCAAATGTTAGAGACACAAGGTGTGTTTTATTCTTCAAATCTGCTTCTAATGCATCAAGGGGGTTCTCAATATTCTGGAGCTCCCCAATTGATAAACTTCCCTCAAGGTTGAACTCTCTTAGCCGTTGAATACCCAACTCCCTATCATGGCCAACATTAAAGGAATTCATTACTAATTTAAGATTCTTCAGTTTTTCCAAATAAGGTGGCACCTTTCTCACTTTAGTCATCCTAAATTCAAGGCGACACAAATTGGTGAGTAAATGCAAATTTAAAGGCAACTCCTCCAAATCTCTACAGTAGTTCAACTTTAGTATTTGTAAGTGGGAGAGTGAACATATCTTTTCAGTTAGTTTTTTTTATTGTAGTACGGGAGAGGTCTAGGGAACGAAGATACTCAAGATTGCCAACAGAGTCAGGTAACTCTTGAAGGTCAAAATATTGAGACAGAGATAAGATACGTATGAGCTTAAACTTGGAGAACAATTCTTGTATTGACATATAACACTTCCAGGCATAGCCTAAATCATTCACTCTCATTCCAATAAATGTGCGTAACCTTTTTGTATCACAAGAAGTTCCAAACCCATCAAAGTATTGATATAGACCAAGTTGAACTGAAAAATAACGAGTTACTTTTTGTATATGTTTTTCTTGGCCAACTTCCAACCTGAAATACATGTCCCCACCAACATATTTTGCCAAATCATTTAAAAGGTCATGCATGAAAAAAACTTCTTCGTTTTCACCTGATTGTTGAAAGAAGGACCTTGATAGTAGATCATTGAAGTATTGTTGACAAACTTCTTCTGCAGTCCTACTATGTTGACGACAGTGTGGAAAATTTTCAGTCATCCACAACTGAATTAAACACTCCTTTTTAAACTCATAATCCTTAGGGAATAGGGCACAGTAAGCAAAACATACCTTAAGATGGGAAGGAAGGTGGATATAGCTCAATGCTAAAGCAGGCATAATATTACAACGCTCTTTTGAAAATTCCCATATTTCACTTTGGAACACAATTTCCCATTCCGAAACAGATGATTTGTTGTATAACAGACTTCCCATTGTTTTCAAGGCGAGTGGTAGTCCTTTACATTTTTTAACAATCTTCATGCCAATCTCCCTGCACTTTGGATTTGGTTGAGTATCAACATATCCAAATGCATGTTTAGCAAACAACTTCCAACAATGATCTTCTTGTAATTGCTTTAGGGAGTGTTCTTTTGACCGCATGGTAGAAGCAACTTCCTTATTACGTGTAGTCACAAGAATCCTACTTCCTTGGGCTCCAAGGTCAAGGGGCTTCTGCACTTCTTCCCACTTAGTTTGGTTTTCGTTCCAAACGTCATCCAAAACAAGAAAAAATTTCTTCCCCGTCAATTCTTCTCCCAATCTTCTATGAACCATTTCCAAATCTCTACTATCATCACTTGATTTAGTAACAGCTTCAAGAATTGCTCTTGATATCTTGAAAACATCAAATTCATCTGAAACACAAACCTAAGCTTTGACAACAAATTTAGCCTCATCCACCCTCGGGTCATTGAATACATGTTGAGCAAGAGTGGTCTTACCCACTCCACCCATTCCCACAACAGAAAGTATTGATGGTTGGTTACCATTGTTGATGTCAGAAGTCAACCAATCAATGATCAGTCTTTTATCATCATCTCTGCCATAGATATCAGATCCAACAACCAACGATGTTGTTTGTGATTTCTGTGGCAGTTCATTACTCAACCCAGATCCAACACTGCTAGCGGTTTTCAATCCTAGATCACCCCTTTGGCTTGAGAGAAATTCTAAGTCATCAAGGATTTGTTTCATCCTACACTCAATTTCCTTGTTAAGGGAACTAATAGGAGAAGATTTGAAGAAATTGATTACCTTGCAAGTACAGCCTGAACAGGTTTGAGATTCAGATTCAGCATCTACTTGTCTTTTGGAGAGCTTTTGTATATCATCCAAGAGATCCTCTGCATCAAGGACAATATCTTTGACCTTAAGCAGCCAGTTTCTGACATGAGGATCCATGAACTGCTTTCGCTCTGCATCATCAGCCAGAGAATGGATGGAGTGCAGCTTGGTTTCCAACTTGTTGAGCAGCTTCTTATCAAGCTCTCTTGCATGAAAGAAATCGAGAATTTGAGGAGAAGCTAGCTTCTGGAATGCCACCTGTAGGAAAGTAGAAAGAAGAGCACCACCAACAAGTTCTAATGCCATTGAAGGGATTCAAGTGCAGCTAGTTTATGCCAATGACTCAGGGCAATGTAGTAATGAAACTGTATTGCATCTATGAATGAGTAGCTATTATTATATTATTCACTAAATAAGTGAATTGTTTAAATTAAGAGATATTTTAAAAAGCATGATAAAATCTATTATTTTAATTTAATTTTTTAGCTCTGCAGTGGGAATTCTCTTCATGATATTAAAATAATACTTACAGTACCTATCCAACATTTAATCTTTCTAAATAATCTAACACTACTACATGTATTTTCTTCGTTGGAATTTTATATATTCTGGTCTAGTTTACATATTTAAGATGACAGAGTGCATGTACTGGTACCACCATGAAACAAGTTAACTAAGTCAACGAACAGTTAAATAACACAGATTCTTTTCACATCAATTTTGGTTGGCCAGACCATGTGCAGGGTTAGCATTACGATGAGACGAACGTTGATAGTATTCTATTTTATGAATGATGGTTTACTGATAACACTTGCAAATGGCTAGTATTACATTGTCGGTTTGAGCTCTTTCTTATTTTTAAAATCTCTATTCTTTCTTGATAGGAGAAACAAAATCAATGAAATCATCATAAACAAATTCAATATTTGAAATGAAAATAGACATTTAACTCCGTTTAGGATCCGTACGAGTGCACCCAATGATCTTGACTAGTAGAGTTAAAAAATTTACCTACCATGCTTACTGCAAAGGCAATGTCAGGATTAGAATAAATTTCTTCTTAACCATGTTTAGCATGTCAACATGATTGTACCCAATTGACTAGTTTTCATCTATTTACCATGCAATAAACGGTAAGGAAAATGTTTGAAGATATCAAAAGGAAATGTCATCAAGATAGTGGTGCCTCCCAATCATATTCTACATTCAAATTTGTTAACTAAAGAAAAGAAATCTCCGTTATGTTTCCTGAAGCATCAGATAACGCAGGACAGAAAACCAGAGGGGTTGTCCTAAAACAATGTTGCAGAAGTAACAAATAAATAACATAACCTGTAGAAGTGTCATGATAATTTGTAGGAAACAACATGATTACCCTATATACAGGTTTTGAATGTGAGAAATCTTTTTTCAGTCTTCGCCTCCTGGTTTGTGATAACGCTGTTCGAGCAAAGCTAGTGATCCTGTGATTGTCACATCCTCGATCGAGACGATTATGAGCATGATCGTGTAAAATCATCTGCAGATTAAGAAACCCTTTGATAAGGGTCATGAATGTTGGGAAGAAATGTAGTGTCTAGTCTTTTTCTGGCAACACAAACTTTCTTAGCTCAAGGTTTTTGTCGGAAATAAAAACGATGTTTTCCACTCAAACTAAAGAAATTTGTTTGGTTTATGCACATTTGTACAACAAATGAACAACTACGGCAGGCTACAAAAACTCTGGCAATCAAAAGCATATCAACTATGGCAGAGACCTCAGCTCAGGATCAACCACTAAAATTATGGCAAGGAGTATATAAGAAGATTGAGACTCTGATATTGATGAGAGACAAACTCTCTTATATATGTTTAAAAGTGCTATGACGTAGTGTACATTGTAGAGTAGGATTTAAATTTTCTTGCTTAAAAAGTATAGTACAATTTTGGCTTGTATTTTTGCCTTAAATAGATTAGGGCTAGGGTTAAGTTTCTAAAACTTACTTAGGATATAATTGGGCTTAATTGTAGCCTACACTAAACCCTAGGTCGGTCATTAGACCTCATTAGGTCACAAGGTGCACACTTGATCATGCTTGTCTTGTGACTTAATTTTATGAGTCTAATTCAAACCATTTACATTTGAATTTTCCCACTTCTTTTGCTTGTAATTGGTCGACCCTTTAACCTATAAATTGAGGTGTTTGACTCATGTTTTAATAGATCAAATATATGAGTGTTATGTTGCCAAATTGCACGCTTGAGCACTCTTTTGTCTAGGCTCTCTAGGATAGATACTTTTGGTCCCTTCTCTCATATTCTCCAAGTAATTTGGCCAAACCAATCATTCTCCCCACTTCTTACGGAAACTCCAAGGAATCCATGGCTCCAATGGAGCTCTCCTTGACACATCTCTTCCGTTAACTTCCGCAAACTCTCACCAGTCTCCACAGAAAACGAAATCGGATGAAGAGGATGCTACTTAATTTACTCACAATGAGTGAATGTTTTCCTATTATGTAACTTTGTTGAGTGAGACAACTTAGTGAAAGTAGTGTCACAGGTACAAAGATATATAAATCCAATTCAATACTTTCGAAAGTAAGGTCAAGTGTTATGATATTGATGTCTATGATTTATGACATGAAATACATTTGATCATGATATATGCTTAATGAATTTATGCAATGTGTATCATTAAGAATGTATGATGCGTTTTGACTGGCTTGTATAAATTATGAAACAATTAAACCAGTATTAAAATTGAACTAGTCAATAATGCTTAAAGATAATCATAATTAAAACATAATCAAATCAGTATTAATAATACTTAAATAATACATATTGTTTTGGTTCAAAAGCTTTTATGGGTTATATGAAGTATGAAGAGTTGTCATCTCTCCTTAAACCAATCCAAATAAAATTCGATCATTTTTTTCCCTCAATGAGGTTTCTTTTTATGCACGATTCAAGACATGCATAAATTTTAGAAAAAAATAAAAATAAAAAAATTAATTATCTTTGTGAGTAGGCTTTCAGGGTGCAGCATGTCCCACAAGCATGACCTGCTCCCGTTTGCTCCGCGATTGAAAGTACCTCTGTATGATTTCATCACCTGCTAATCGAGCAAGTTGGGCCGTTAAGACATGACAACTCTCTATATCATGGTCGTGTGCTTGGTGAAACTCACACCATGCTTCTCGGTGATGACCCAACTATCGATCAATTCTCTTAGAAAAATTTAGCTTATTATTGACCTCAATGTCTCTCAAGAGTTGACTCTGAGGGACACTTAATGGTGGGCATGTGGACCATTCTCATATCTCGTTGTCTAGTCTACCAACATATGGGGCATACTGTTGGACATCTCATAGATCCCAACCATAGTGTTTGATGAAGTGATGACCTGCTGCCTTATGTGTCTAGCTAGCTTATTTTTTATTTTTTATTATCTTGATTTTATATTTTACCTTTAAGAATGATGGTGGGTCCAAGAACAAAAAGGTTTTCAACTAGTTAAACTATTTTTTAATTGGTTAAAAAAATTTTCAACTGATTTTAATTTTGTTTTGTGGAAAGTTATATAGCCTTTCAATATGTTATCTTTTAAATAAATTGATTGAAAATACTGAAATGTTCTTAAATTTTTCTGTAATGTGTTTTATATATTGAAAACTATTTTTTGATAAGTAAGATGCTAAATGTTTTCAATTTAAGTACATTCTCACGCTGAGACCTGCCAACTCGTTCGTGGGACTATATGTTATAGGTGGTCCGATAATGGTCCAATAACAGGTGCTATTATAAGTTCAACAAATACTTGCTAGGATAAATTTTAAATGATTCTAATAACATACTACAAAAAATAGTATTATCTACGAATTTTTGTCCACGGATTTGAATCCGTAGGTAAATTTTGCATTACCTACGGATATTACCCACATACAATATTACCTACAGATTCTGAATCCGTAGGTAAATTCAGCATTACCTACCATGCAAATGACTAAAATATCTTCTGCTTTATATTATTATTATCAAACAATTCAAAAATTATTCTATGTATCGATACTTACATCTCCTACTACGGGTGGGGTGACGACTAGTTTTGGCATGTTGGGAGATATCATTATTGCCGAACCAAAGACTTATATTGCATTTGCTGGTAAAAGAGTAATTGAACAAACATTGAGTAAGACAATATCTGAAAATTCACAAGTAGCTGAATATTTATTACATTATTGATTCAATCGCACTTATTACTCACGAATCTTATTACCTACCAACTTTTACCTACGAATCTCTATTACCTACTAAGTATCACCTAGGGATCTCTATTACTTACCAACTATTATTATAATAATTATATACATAATATTAAAAATATTATTATAATATGAATAATTATAAAATCATAATTAATATTCATAAATAATAATAATAATAAATAATACTTATAATATTAATAATGTTTAATAGTAGTAATATTTAATAATATTAATGATATTAAATATATGCATAATGTTATTAAATTTTTATTAATTATATTAATAATGATAATCATAGTAATAAGTATAATAATAATTATAACATGATAACAAAACTTTACTTGTGTAATGGTTAAAGTTTATTTGAACATTCCTCAAGGGACTTGACTTTGAGTTTCACCTACTGCAGTTTAATTATAATTGTGATAGAATAATAATTAAAAAAAAAGTTCAAATAATAAATAATATTTTAAAAATAAATTATATTGAATTATGGAGTTGGTGGGTGCTAATTTCCCTACGAATTATAGTTGTTACCTACGAAATTCTTCCGTAAATAAATTAGATTTTTCTTGTATGAAACTCTTCCATAGATAAATTAGATTTTTTTTTGTATGAAATGAACTTTAAATCTAATTCAATCTTATAAAATCGACTAATAAGAAAATGATTATACACATTTGATAAAATTAATGCATCTTATCGTTGTTGTTAATCCTCTTAAATACAATTTTATGGTATATGTCACCTACTTAATTCTCTTTATTATTATTTTTTATATTATAAATAGTCCTCACATATTACATAGCTTTGCAACAATTGATTCTAAAAGTGACTTCATCAGAGAGAGATAGGAAAATGGCAAAAACTTCAGTATTGCTTCCTTGCTTGATAGTTTTATTTCTCATAACATTTGCAACAGGTATCCCTTTCGATTTTGTTTATTATGTGTCTCTTAAAACAATCATATATATTTAAAAAATCAATGAAAGTCCAATAATGTTTTTGTTAATTAATGATTAGTTTTGTTCTGATAAGATTGAAAAGTTTTCAGGTTCTGGGTTTGAATGTATTCAGTGCCTGACTGTAAAGGATTGTCATAAATTGAAGTGCCGTTCCCCTCCGCCGACATGCCTAAGGGATTGCTTCCAGTCTTGCTGCATTTGCGGTTGTCGCGATGGATCGTGAAAATGTCTCATCAATAATTCATGATAACAATAAAATGAAGTTTTTTAGGTTTTCAACCTCATACCGTCTTCTGTCTTTTATATATTTATATACGTATATAAAGATAAAGAAAAGACACGTATAAGTAAAGAATAGTTGTAGAATTATAGAATTTAGTTAGAAGTACAACTTATATTAAAAGTATTATTTATAATATATATTTATAATATAACTTATATATAATATAATATTAATATATTTTAATGTAGTTTATTTTAAATAATAATGTAAATATGTAATTGACTCGACGTAAACAATGCAAAAATATTAATTAATGTCTTGTTTGCTTAAAGACCAGAAAGTTAAAAAAAATTGAAAAATATATATATAACAAATAAGAAATAAACAAGTTGATAATCGTGAAAAATGAGAAACATTAAATGTGTTAAAGTTGTTTTTTTTTATCAGCAACTTGTTTCGTAAATGCGAATAAATCTGCGGAAGTGATTCAGAATTAGTGGGTAAAGTCAGAATGTAATAGTCTTTATTACATAAGGATTAAATATGTATGCAAATTTGTAATACTTTTTGGGAAATTTTTCTATGTAATTTCTAGATTTCAGTGGTAAATATATATTATTAACATTATTGCTACAATATTAATAATATTAATATTATTATTAGTAATATTAATATTAATAATATTAAAATTATTATTATTTTTATTGATAAAAATAAAATAATATTTAATAAGAATATTGTTATTAATAATATTATTATTGTTAATATCAACAACAATAATCATTATAATCATAATAATATATGATCATACACACAAAAAAAATATATCATGAAATATAAACCAATTTTAGAAATCAAAATTAATTAGTTGATATAGTCACTAAATTAGAGATTATTTTAGAAACTAAAAAAAATAGTTTCTAAATTAGTTTATATTATTGTTAAATGGTTTCTAAATTGGTATCTAATTGGCAACCAAAATTTTTGCTATCAAATTTAAAATCTAAATAATTGATAGGTAAAATCTTGATAACTAATTAAATATCAATTTAAAAATTATTTAACAATCATAGAAACTAATTTAAAAACTATTTTTATTCATGGAAGCTAGTTTCCCTCTCACACTAGTTTTTTTAAAGACATTAATATAATAATAAAGTAACATTAATGATAATAATAAATAATGATAATATAATAGTAAATAATAGTAATTTTTTATTTATAGATAGACGAGTATTACTCATAAAATTGTATTTTCCACTAATAAAAATATGTGGGAAAACATTAAATTAAATTATTCATACATAAAAATCCACGAAAAATTACCTACTAGCTACAAATTTTGAATCATTAATAATCTATAGGTAATTTATATATATATATATATATATATATTTTGTAGTGTCAAAAGAAATAAATAATAATAATAATATTATTGAATTTTTTAAATTTTGAAAAGTTAATTATTGAGATAGAATAAAAAAATTGTAAAAAAAAAAAAAACTAAAGATAAGAGATGGAATATTCTTGAAACTCGTTTAAAAAGTCAAATATTATCTATAAGCGTTTTTAAAAAGTCAAATACTACCTATAACCGTTGCTAGTCAATTCAATAACTCTATCAAAATTGAAATGATGATTATTTAAATTTTCATCTGTATTGCATTTATTAAAGAAACTAATAGAATTAATTATCGTTATAAAAAAAAACTTCAACTCTAACTTTGACTTTTACTGTCACATGAAAACTTTAATCTCCTTTGTTACTACATTATAAATAATCCTCATAAACAGAAACCATTTACAGGAAAAACTTGATTCTAAAGATCATTTCAACACGAGAGATAAACAAATGGCAAAAGCTTCAATATTGTTTCCTTGTTTGATAGCTTTATTTCTCATAACATTTGGAACAGGTATTCCTCTTAGTTTAATTTTCTTTATTTATCACTTTCTTTAACAAATCATTAGAGTTCTAATAAGGGTTAATAAATTTTGCAGATTTTTGCGATGCCGATGCATGTGTAGACAAATGCAAAAGTGGAACAGATTGCCAGCATATGAAGTGCATATACCCTAGCTGCTTACGTATATGCGTCGCCGGATGCTGCTATTGCCATTGTGATCAAGCATCTCGTGAAAATGTTTCACCAAGAACTCATCCTAATAAACTTTAGGTTTCATGGTTTGATAAATTAAGATGAAAAAATTTCATTCCTTTGTTGTGGAATTTATTTGTAATGAGAAACTATGAAATAATACTTTTTTTTTCTTTCATTTTCACATCCTTTTTTGAGATTTTATTGTTGTTTTTTTTGTGTGTTTCATATTGTTTCGAAATAAGTTGTGTGGTTGAAAATTCCGTATTAATTACAACTAATAATAAATTAGAGTATATTTTTAAAATTGATTTTATTTTACAAATTGATTTTATAAAAATAATTAGATTTAAATTTATTTCTTACTATGACATCAAAATTATTCATAATTAAGTTTGATGAGTTTATCATGTCACAAAATAATTTCTATCTTACAAACGAGTTTTATGAAAATGAGTTAAGATTAAACTCATTTCTTGATAATGTATTTTCTCATATTACAAATGTTGTTAATTCTGTTTGGGAGTGTTGTTAATAATTCAGTGAACACATAATAATAATACACACCCCATATTTAATATAAGATGAAGGTATTGAACACTAATAATGATGACAATGTGAGATGGGTTGTGTAAGTCGGTCTGCAACCAACTATGAAAATTCGGAGTATGTTTAATAGTTTTGTCTGCTGACCCGCTCAGGTCGGATTTCTATAACCCACAAGAACCAAATACAGGAAGGAACGGGTCCAACCTGCATAACAATAAAATGAGTGTTTATTTTTGCACCATTATTTTGGAATTTTTTTTCTAATGGGGACATGATTATATACCAATAATTTTTTTAGTCTCTGAAATAATATTTAATTTAATCAATATAATAATTAATTATTATTTTTTATCTAAAATTAGTTTCTATTTAATAATTTTATATTACTATATTAACATCTCATTTCTTCAAAATCTTGCAAAGATAATAATCTCCCAACTTCTTTTTTCTAGTATGTAACTACTCAACTCAAAATACAACATTGTCTCATATCTACTAAGGTAAATCTTACACCAATTCATCAACCGATAAGCCATTCTGCAATTAATTAAATAACATAAAACAATTTCTCAGCAAATGTTCAAAATTTATTAGATAGGAATATTACCATTGAAGCATCAAACCAAAACAAAATTGGGTTTACAGTATTAACTTAAAATCTACCTTTAATATTTCCTTAACTTAAAATGTTGAAGAGAAGTTAACAATTTAATAATTTCATATATCTTCCTATAAATTTTCAAATTTTAATAATTTAGTAAGATCAAGCCTCACTAAATAACTACACTCGAGTTTTTTTTTTTTTTATCAGCAAAGAATAAATAAATTAAAGGGGACATTTCAGGGATGTCCCAACCCTTATACAAGAACCTTACACCACATGTGATAAGCCACATATAGATTAAGGTTACCAAACCATAGAAAAACCAGTACAACATTGCCCTTCATAAGTGGTTTCCAAAACAATTACAGAGAAAGCTACACACCAACAAAGTGACCATAGGACTTATCCCAGCCAGACCATGTATGACCTCTCTAGGAGGTGTTTCATAGCTCAAACCAGACTTTACCCCGTGATTACAACCTGCATAGTTGAGCATAAACATATGGAGAGTAAACCACTAGTTAACCAGCATTTACCTCCAGGATCACATGGTTTTGACGTTATCCAACTTATTAACTCCACAACCCCGCAGCTTCTGAACCCGTTCCGCAGCTCCAGCTAGTTCTGCATATACTCAGCTTAAGCAAGACACAAAGCCACCCTAGTCCAGATACAACATCTTATAGCTCCACTGAGGCTTCCCCGCACCTTCATACATAAAAGCTACGCCATACTACCGTTCCGCATCAAACAAACCTTCTAAGTCACCAGCACCCTGCATTCTCCAATTGTACACCAGCACCCTTAGATCCACCTTATACCGTCTAAACAATTCCACAACCAAACCACCCACTAAACCTCTCTTGACTTAGGCAAACCACCCACCAATCTTTATACCATGTCATTCACTTCTTCCAGAGAAGAGACCCTGCAACCTATGTACCTCAGCCCAGCTACTCATGCAAGGTTACACTTCAACAACAGTTGGACCCCAAAAAATACTGAACCCACCCCACATATCAACCTACAAGGTTATGTGGCTTTCTCTTCCATACTTCACCCTACAACACCATTAGACCCCTTATGTCCCCCCAGAACCGTACCTAGTTTTGCTAAAGCTATTTGGGCTCAAACCTACATACAAAGGGAGAACGCCAAATAACCCTTCTCTAGACTAACCGTCAGGAAACCTTCTTCAGCAAAACCAGCCATAACAGTTCCTCCTTACCCACCCTACACCGTACTGCACCTGCAGAAAGCACCGCAGAACCAACTCCTTTAATACTACTTGCCAGACCTTCCATCTCCCCCCACTCAACTGCAGCTGGCCACTGCACATCTCCTATTTATAGCTGGTAAGACAGGGGATTGGATTCAGCATCCAATCTGTTAACGAGTATGATAAATTATTGCCTTTGTATTTCAACCACGACCACGATTTAAGCTGTGCCTTGTGTAGCACTTCTTCCTCGTCCACTACACCTTGGTGGAACATAACAGAATTTCTATGCTCCCACAAACTCCACACTATGGCTGCCCACACCCCTTTCCAAACTAAATTTTGCTTATGATTTACCTGGAACAGGTAAAAACTCTCGAAGTGGATCTTAATATCATTGTGTTGGACGAACTCAATTCCAACCCACTTGAAGCACAAAGTCCATACAC
>Ga0123342_1007767_pt1 | contig 13980 bp, 12 predicted proteins | sample Turbeawhitnodule_FD_89960 | JGI IMG/M metagenome (GOLD analysis project Ga0123342, IMG submission 89960) | Root nodule microbial communities of legume samples collected from Mexico - Turtle bean Mexico white nodule | ecosystem: Host-associated > Plants > Roots > Nodule | place: Mexico: Nepantla...
GACGCCGGTCAATCGGAGACTGGCCGTTGCGAAACCCGGCGCTGCAAGATGTGCCAGACTGCGTTCGGCATCCAGTTTGACCTGACCATAAAGCGTCTCCGGCTTCTCAGGCATCCCTTCTTTCAGGGTGGTTCCAGGCGCGTGCTCTCCATAGGCGGCACGGCTGGAAATGAAGATGCAGCGCCGCGTGCCGGCGCGTTTCGCCGCTTCGAAAAGCCGGACGCTGCCGTCAGATTGAAGCGCTTGAACGTCTCTGGGTCGTTACCCTCCCCGCCGCGGTATTTGCCGGGCACGTGGTGGAAGGCGGCGTGAACGAAGAAATAGGCGTCGTCGAAGGCTTCGATATGATCGTGCGCCGGATCGAGCGAGAGCGGGGCGAACTCGACCGGGCGCGAAAAGAAGCGTGGCAGCGGCGCGTGGCGGCCGCCGATGATCACGGTATAGCCGCCGGCGAGCAGTTCTTCGACGATATAGCGTCCGACGAAACCCGTTCCGCCCGATACCAGTACCTTCATGCCGCCTCTTTGGGGTTGGCCATTGCCGAGATATCCGGCGGATCATCGCCGGCATAGAACGCGTGCCACAGGTCGATCAGCGGCCGCAGTTTCTCGGCCTTCGGATGATTCGCCTCCCATGGCTTTTCGTACTGGTAGTGCAGGACGGAAATGCTCTGCCAGTCCCAAAGCCGAGGCATGGTGAACCATACATATTGGAGCATGTTGAAATAGACCGGCAGGCCGTGCCAATCCGGGAAAAAATCCTGCAGGAAGGTCTGGTCCGTCCGCTTCCAGAACATGCCTGGCTGATCCAGTCGCTCCAGCATGCGCTGAAACGTGGCTTCGGACGGTTGCGCGACGAAGACGCCGGAATTCAGTCGGTGGAAGTCTGCAAGAGATTCGTAGACATTCGGGGCGGCCGAAAACTCCGGATAGCGAAAGAGCTTGTCGATGTTGCGCAGCACGAGCGCATCGGCATCGATGAAGACGCAGCTGGTGTACTCGGTCAGCTGCCAGAGGCGCAGCTTGCAGAAGTTGTCGAGCGGCGAGTGAAACTCCGGCTTGCGTCCCTTCGTGAAGGGGGCCGCGGCGTGCAGATTGGATCGAGCATGGCGCTCATTGAACTCGGCTGACAGCGGCAGATGCTTGACCGGCACCAGGCGGCAGTCGAGCTGCAGGAGCGGGGCAAGACTGGCCAGCTCAGCGCCTGGCGTATGGAGGATGACGATATCGGCAGGGGTGTCGGTTCGGCGCAGCGACGCCGCGAGCGCCTTGGCACCCATGGCGTAGTCGTTGTTGGTGACGAGGGTGACGTAGGCGTGCCGCAGGGACTCACTCATGAAACGGACTTCAGCCTCTTGCCTTCCGGATCGTGGTTGATCGTGGCGGCAATGTCTTTCGTCCAGGCGGAAACGGCGGGCACGCGCGACCGATCGACGCGATAGCTAAACTTCTTGGCGACGTCGAGGATTTCACTGAGAAGCCCCGCCTGCAGGGTGATCGGATCGAGGCCAAGATTACGGAACTTCTCGTTCTTGACGATGAGCTCATTCTCCGGCGCCTCCTTGCGCGGGTTCGGCAGCCAGGCGATCTCGGCGCCACTCACCTTGGCGATCATTTCCGCCAGATCGCGCACGCGATGCGTCTCCGTCATCTGGTTGAAGATTTCGACACGGGCGCCGCGGGCCGGCGGATTGTTCAAAGCCAGCTCGATGCAGCGTACGGAATCCTGGATGTGGATGAAGGCGCGGGTCTGGCCGCCGGTGCCGTGAACGGTCAGCGGGTATCCAATCGCCGCCTGGATCAGAAACCGGTTCAGCACGGTGCCGTAGTCGCCATCATAGTCGAAGCGATTGATGAGTTGGGCGTGCCGGCGCGTCTGCCCGGTGTGCGTGCCCCAGACAATCCCCTGGTGCAGGTCCGTGATGCGCAGACCGTCGTTCTTGGCGTAGAAATGGAAAAGCAACTGATCCAGGCACTTGGTCATGTGATAGATCGAGCCGGGATTGGAGGGATAAAGGATTTCCTGGCTGACGGTCTCGCCATCCGCCGTCTCGATGCCAACGGGCAGATAGCCCTCGGGGATCGCCGCCCCGACCGTCGAATAACCGTAGACGCCCATCGTGCCGAGGTGGATCAGATGCGCGTCGAGTTGGAGTTCGACGAGCGCATTCAGGAGGTTATGGGTGGCGTTGACGTTGTTGTTGACGGTGTAGTTCTTGTGGCGGTCGCTCTTCATGGAGTAGGGGGCGGCACGCTGCTCCGCGAAATGAATGACGGCATCCGGACGGTTTTCGGCCAGCCACTTCTTCAGGAGCTCGTAGTCCTTGGCGAGATCGATCAGGTTGAAGTGAATGCGCCGGCCAGTTTCGGCGTGCCAAATGCGCGTGCGCTCCTGGATCGAGTCCATCGGCGTCAGCGACTGGACCCCGAGTTCGGTGTCGATCCACCGTCGCGAGAGATTGTCGAGGATATGGATGTCATGTCCCGCGTCGGAGAGATGCAATGATGTCGGCCAGCCGATGAATCCGTCTCCGCCCATCACTGCAATCTTCATCGCGTCGTCTCCTGCTTGATTGTCTCTGTCAAAAATTACTTAGGAAGCGTGACAATTGTTCAATGCTTGCAAGGCGGAAAGTCTTCCGCCAAAGAGGGCGCGTGACTTTGGAGAAAATTATGGCGGACAACGGTTTTTCGATTTCGGGTGAACTCACGGAAACGGGTCACCGGCTCCTGCAGCGCGTCTATTACGAGGACACCGATTTTTCCGGCCTCGTCTACCATGCTCGCTATCTGCACTTCCTCGAGCGCGGCCGCACCGATTACCTCCGTTGTCTCGGCGTCGAGCAGCGCGAACTCATCAATGCGGACGAGGAGGGGCTTGTCTTTGTCGTCCACCGCATGGAGATCGACTTCAAGCAACCGGCGCGGATGGATGACATCCTGATGGTGCTGACCCACACCGAAAAAGCAGGTGGCGCCAAGATGGTTCTCAATCAGGAAATCCGGCGCGGCGAAACGCTGCTGATCGCCGCCAAGGTGATCATCGCCGTCATCAACGCCAATGCGAGGCCGCGACGACTACCGGAAGCGCTTGCCGAGAAATTTCTGGAAGGCAGCAAGCCGCTCCGTGGACCGTGAGCCTTTGCGGCCGCAGCGCGATCCCGCCGTTTCATCATCGTTTGCCTGCGGCGATTCGCGCAGGTTGATCGCGAAGCGATGAAAAGACGCTGGATTCCGGCCTTGCATAAACATGAGTTTTGTGTGAAGGAATTCGCGCGCTGGAAGATAAGCGCTGTTGTGGTCATCGACCTAGATCTGACCAAGTAATCCAAGGGATAAATCTTTCGCCGATAGTTTCGCTGTCATGATCCGGCGCTAACGAACTGTTAACCATAATAGTGTCTTACTCGGATTGTCAGAGTTTGTGCGGTGCACGCCTTCCTTTGACCAAATTTGACGGCAAGGAAGGCGGATAAGAGCTTGGAAGCTTGACCAGGGCTTTGGGCGGCGGCCGCCAGACACTTCTTGCGAGATCACTTTGTGCCGCCCGGTCAAGTGCCGGGCGTTTGGATTCGGGGATTTTGGATCAATGGAACAAGTAGGATTGGCAGCAGCAACGGCCGACGTCAGCCTCTGGTCGCTGTTTATGCAGGCAGGTCTCGTCGTCAAGCTGGTCATGCTCGGGCTCATCGCAGCCTCGGTCTGGACCTGGGCGATCGTCATCGACAAGTATCTGGCTTACGGCCGCGCGCGGCGCCAGTTCGACAAGTTCGAGCAGGTGTTCTGGTCGGGTCAGTCGCTGGAAGAGCTTTATCGGACGCTGTCGGAACGCAACAACACCGGCCTTGCCTCGATCTTCGTCTCTGCCATGCGCGAATGGAAGAAGTCGTTCGAGCGCGGCGCGCGCTCCCCGATCGGTCTGCAAATGCGTATAGACCGGGCCATGGATGTCACGCTCGCTCGTGAATCCGAATTCCTCTCAGCCCGTCTCGGCTCGCTGGCGACAATCGGTTCTGCCGGTCCGTTCATCGGCCTCTTCGGTACAGTCGTCGGCATCATGACCTCGTTCCAGGCGATCGCCGGTTCGAAGTCGACGAACCTCGCGGTCGTCGCTCCCGGTATCGCGGAAGCGCTGCTTGCAACCGCAATCGGCCTTGTTGCCGCTATCCCAGCCGTTATCGCCTACAACAAGTTCACTGCCGATGCCGGCAAGCTTTCGGCTCGCATGGAAGGTTTCGCGGATGAATTCTCCGCCATCCTTTCGCGCCAGATCGACGAGAAACTGCAGCCGCGTCAGGCCGCGCAGTAATCGACGGGAACGGAGTCAACGATATGGGTATGGGTGCTCCAAACGGTGGCGGTAGCGGCAGTGGCCGCGGTGGTCGTCGTCGCGGTGGCCACAGAGGTGGTGCCATCTCCGAAATCAACGTGACGCCGCTCGTCGACGTTATGCTCGTGCTTTTGATCATCTTCATGGTCGCCGCACCGATGATGACCGTCGGCGTACCGGTCGACCTGCCGGAAACGCAGGCGAAGGCGCTGAATTCCGAAACGCAGCCGATCACCATTTCCGTCAAGAATGACGGCCAGGTGTTCCTGCAGGAAACGCCGATCCCGGCCGAGGAGATTGCCGCGAAGCTCGAGGCGATCGCAACGACCGGCTACAATGAGCGCATTATCGTTCGCGGCGATGCGACCGCGCCCTATGGCGTGATCGCCGACGTCATGGCCCGCATCCAGGGTGCCGGCTACAAGAACATCGGTCTCGTGACGCAGCAGAAGAAGGACCAATAGCAAACGCTATGAAGGCCAGTATCGTCACATCTGCGGCTCTGCACTGTGCACTGCTTGCCTGGGCGCTGATCTCGATCGGCTCCCCAGAGCAGTTCAAAGTCGAGGATTTCGAGGCGATGCCCGTCGATCTCGTGCCTGTCGAAGACATGTCGCAGCTGCAGCAGGGTGACAAGACGGCGCCACCGAAGGAAAAGGCGGCGCCGAAGCCGACGACCAAGCCGGCGACAGTCGATAACGCGGAAAACATGGGCGATAACAATATCGACCTCAAGACGCCGCCGGTCCCGAACGCCAAGCCCAGCAACAATGAGAGCGCTGCTGCCCCGAAGGCGGCCGAAAAGCCTCTTCCGCAGAATGATCCCGTGCCCAACGAGGTGAAGGAGATCATGAAGGAGGAGACGGACGTCGAGCCGAAGCAGGTCGCTTCCATCACGCCGCCGAAGCCGGAAATCACCCCGCCGACCCCGGCGCCGCCGAAGGCTGAGGAACCGCCGCAGGAACAGGCCGAGCCGCCGAAGCCGGACGCTGAGGCACTGCCGGACAAGGTTCCGACTCCGGTCGTGAAGCCGCCGCCAAAACCACCGGAACAGAAGCCAGCCGAAAAGCCCCCGGAAAAGAAAACCGAGGACCAGGCGACGGCCGACGACAAGCCGACGGACAAGAAGAAGGCTGAGAAGAAGCAGGAGAAGGCCAAGTCTGCCTCTTCCAAGCAGAGCGATTTCAACGCTGACGATATTGCGGCTCTGCTGAACAAGCAGGATCCTTCTTCCGGCGGTGCCAAGCGCTCGACAGAAGTTGCGTCGCTCGGTGCGAAGAAGACCACGAGCGGCTCCAAGCTCTCGATGAGTGAGATGGACGCGCTGCGCAGCGCGATTGCCGGAAACTGGTCGGTTATCCCTGGGATGGAAGGCGCAAGCGAAGTTCGCATCAAGGTCCACATGAAGCTCGACCCTGATGGCAACATTATCGGCTCACCCGAGGTTGAAGCGACCGGCGGCACCAACGAGGCGACGCGGATGGCGTTGGCAAGCGGTGCCAAGCGCGCCGTCATGAAGTCGTCGCCCTTCACCAATCTCCCGAAAGACAAATATGACGCCTGGGGCGAAGTTATCGTCAACTTCGATCCCAGCGATCTAGCCCTTTAAAATGCTGAAAGGCTTGTCCTCCATGACCAAGTGTTCCCTCTTCCGCGCCTTGATGGTCGCCGTCGGCATGATAACCACTGCGGTTGTCGCCACGCCGGCGAACGCGCTTGTCGAAATCAACATCAACAAGGGTAACGTCGAGCCGCTGCCGATCGCGATCACTGACTTCCTGCAGGGTGACATGGGCGCGCAGGTATCGCAGGTTATCGCTGCCGATCTCCAGCGCTCCGGCCTGTTCGCGCCGATCAACAAGAACGCCTTCATCGAGAAAATCTCCAACCCGGATGCCGCTCCGCGCTTCGAGGACTGGAAGGTCATTAATGCACAGGCCCTTGTCACCGGTCGCGTGACGCAGGAAAGCGACGGCCGCCTCCGCGCCGAGTTCCGCCTTTGGGATACGTTTGCCGGCACGCAGATGACCGGTCAGCAGTTCTATACGCAGCCGGAGAACTGGCGCCGCGTAGCCCATATTATCGCCGATGCGCTCTACAAGCAGATCACCGGCGAGGAGGGCTACTTCGATACCCGCGTCGTCTTCGTGTCCGAATCCGGCACCAAGCAGGATCGCAAGCGTCAGCTCGCCATCATGGACCAGGATGGCTTCAACGTCCGCATGTTGACGAACGGCAGCGACCTCGTTCTGACGCCGCGCTTCTCGCCGAACCGTCAGGAAGTCACATACATGTCCTTCGCCAACCAGCAGCCGCGGGTCTACCTGCTGCAGCTTGAGACGGGACAGCGCGAGGTCGTCGGCAACTTTCCGGGCATGACCTTCTCGCCGCGCTTCTCGCCCGATGGCCAGAAGGTCGTGATAAGCCTGCAGCAGGAAGGCAACGCCAATATCTACACGATGGACCTGCGTTCGCGCACCACGACGCGCCTGACCTCGACAGCCGCGATCGATACGTCGCCGTCCTATTCGCCGGATGGCGGGCGCATCGTGTTCGAGAGCGACCGCGGCGGCAAGCAGCAGATCTACGTCATGAACGCCGACGGTTCCGGCCAGACGCGCATCTCCTTCGGTGACGGCAACTACTCCACGCCGGTCTGGTCTCCGCGCGGCGATCTGATTGCCTTCACCAAGCAGTCGGGTGGCAAGTTCTCGATCGGTGTGATGAAGCCGGACGGTTCGGGCGAACGCATCCTGACGACGGGCTTCCACAACGAAGGCCCGACCTGGGCGCCAAACGGCCGCGTCATCATGTTCTTCCGCCAGGCGGCGGGTGCCGGTGGTCCGCAGCTCTACTCGATCGATCTGACAGGCTACAACGAGCAGCTCATCAAGACCCCGACCTACGCTTCGGACCCAGCCTGGTCGCCGCTTCTCGAGTAGTAAAGCCTGTGAACGTGCCTTTTTGTCGCCGCAAAAATCCCTGATTGGGGCGACTGAGGGACAAATCAACCATCTGTTAACCATAATTCTTGAATGCCGATTAACCCAACGAGGTTACAGTCCGGCAACCTTAATCAAGTCGCAAGGAGACCGGCCATGAGCCGAATTCACACCCCGGCAATGAGCCGCATGCAGAATTTTGCCCGTAACCCCGTCATGATCGCGCTTGTCGCCGGTCTTGCTCTGGCCGGTTGCGCCAACAAGAAGAACATGGCGAACAGTGCAGGCGACCTCGGCCTTGGCGCCGGCGCCGCAACGCCTGGTTCCTCCCAGGACTTTACCGTCAACGTCGGCGACCGCATCTTCTTCGACACTGACTCCACCTCGATCCGCGCGGACGCTTCCCAGACGCTCGATCGTCAGGCTCAGTGGCTCGCCCGCTATCCGAAGTACGCGATCACCATCGAAGGCCACGCCGACGAACGCGGTACGCGCGAATACAACCTCGCTCTCGGTGCTCGCCGTGCAGCCGCCACCAAGGATTACCTTGCTTCGCGTGGTGTTCCGGCTCAACGCATGAAGACGATCTCCTACGGCAAGGAACGTCCGGTTGCCGTCTGCGACGATATTTCCTGCTGGTCGCAGAACCGCCGTGCCGTTACCGTTCTCGGTGGCGCCGGTATGTAATTGCCGGGAAATATTACAATTTCGAAAGGCGGCTCCATCGCGGGCCGCCTTTTCTTTTTGAACACACTTTGGCCAGTTTCCGTTGCTTTTTGAAAGCAATTGGAAAAATCTCCTGTTCGTGCCAATGGGCGCGAAGAATCACAGGGACAGGACAAACCATATGAAAAAACTTGTCGTTGCGGGCATGCTGTGCCTCGCGGCCGTGGCCGGGGCGGGCCAATCGGCGAATGCGACGTCGCTCTTTGGGTGGCAGATCGGCGGCAAGGCTGCGGATTGGCAGCCGCAGGCACCGGTTGTAAACGTGCAGGCCGCCGGCGGCGCCGAAGTTCGCATCCAGCAGTTGGAAGAGCAGCTGCGTCAGCTGAACGGCCGCATCGAGGAGATGAGCTTCCAGCTCCTGCAGATGCAGGAAACGATCCGCAAGGCGCAGGAAGACAACGAATTCCGTTTCCAGGAGCTGGAAAAGGGCGGCGGCGGTAGTGCCGGCAGCAGCTCCAAGACGATGAAAAAGAGCGAGGCCAATGTGCCTCCTCCGGTTCAAGGTCAGAGCGGTGGTGACGATGTCGCCCGCGTTATCCAAGCACCGCAGGGAGCCGAGACGGCTCCCTCGACCGATGTTCCGGCAAACGATGGCCTCGGCCAGCCGCCGAAGCAGCTCGGTTCGATGGAGTTCGACCAGAACGGCAATCCGATCGGTGGCTCGGTCAACCAGGGTGCCACAGTTGGATCCGGCCCGCTTCCGGGCGTCGATTCGGGTCGCTCGTCGCAGACTGCCTCGCTCGGCAGCGAAGCCGACCAGTACAAGGCTGCCTATGGCCACGTCCTTTCGGGTGACTACTCGACGGCCGAGCAGGAGTTCACCCAGTACATCGCTCAATACCCGAGCAGTGCTCGAGCAGCCGATGCCAATTTCTGGCTTGGCGAGGCGCTCTATTCGCAGGGCAAGTACAACGAGGCCGCCAAGACGTTCCTCGATGCTCACAAGAAGTATGGCAGCTCTGACAAGGCGCCGGAAATGCTACTGAAGCTCGGAATGTCGCTTGCCGCGCTCGACAATACGGAAACCGCATGCGCCACGCTGCGCGAAGTTTCGAAGCGTTATCCCAAGGCTTCTCGTGCCGTGATAACCAAGGTTGCCAGCGAGCAAAAGCGTCTCGCCTGCTAAGGCCTTCCAGTTTTGAGCCCGGACGGCCCCCTTCTACCCGAGACGGCAGCACGCCGTTTCCTTGACTCGCTGATCAAGCCCTCGCGCATCCTTGTCGCGATTTCGGGTGGAAGCGATTCAACTGGCCTGCTTCTGGCGCTCGCCGAAGCACTCGAGGCCGCGCCCAACTCGAAAATATCCCTTTGTGCCGTAACCGTCGACCATGCGTTGCGGACAGAATCGGCCGAGGAGGCGCACAAGGTTGCAGCCTTCTGTCGATCGCTCGATATTCCGCACCTCACCAAGACATGGCGCGGTGAAAAGCCCAAGACTGGTACGATGCTGGCGGCACGCGAAGCCCGTTACGCTCTGATTGCCGATGCCGCTGAAAGCCTGAACGCGGATATTGTCGTGACCGCGCATACGGCCGACGATCAGCGCGAGACACTCGCCATGCGACGGGAGCGTTCAGAACAGCCAAGCACGGGCATTGCCGATCTCGTCCTCTTTGATCGCCGCTTGTGGGTAGCTCGACCGTTGCTTGGTTGCCAGCGGGAGGCGATCCGCGATTACCTTCGCGCGCGGCAGGTCGCCTGGATCGACGACCCAAGCAATGATGACCCGAAGTACGAACGTGTGCGGATACGGTCGCGCCTTGCTGAAGAGGCTGATGTTGTTCAGGCTCCGGACGAGGTGGGCGATTTACGAGCGGGCGTCGCCGTTTTGGCGGCTCAATGGTTGGATCAGTATTTCGTTTTACATTCGCCCTTGATCGGCCACGTGATCCCGGCCGGGCTCGTCGCCGAGAGGCAGATCCTTAGCTACGCCGTCGCCCGCCTTGCAGCGGTATTTGGTGGGCAAGCGTTCACGCTCGGTCGCAAGCAGATAGACGATGTGCTGGCGTTTATCGAAAAAGGTGGGGTGGGCCGGATGACGGCGGGGTGGGTGGTTTTCGACCTTCGGCGCGACGGGCTCTTTCTCGTTCGCGAGAACCGCGGCATCCTGCCGTTGACGCTGGCACCCGCCACGCGCGCTGTCTGGGACGGCCGATTCCTGGTTGAAAACGCAGCTCAAACGGAAATCGGCATCGTTGCTGGCGAAACAGTGGCACAGAGCGGTCAACTACCTAGGGGCGTCGTCAGACGGGCCCTGGTGGCCATGCCACGTATCGTCGGCGTGGCAGGACACGAGGCTCCTGGCAGTATTGCGGAGAAAGTCCGGATCACACCCTATTTTTCGCCCTTCGACCGTTTTTTGACACGATTTGATTTCATCTTTGCGGAGAGCCTTGCGGCTGCCTTTGGAACACGCCCCTATCCAAAACCGCCTTTAGGTCGTATTGACGGAAAATCTATCTAACAGTCCAGTTTGCCTTGGCAATCACCTGCGGCGATCCTATGTTAGAGGCCAAATAAGACGGTCGCCATGAGGCGGTTGTTCCAGTGCTGGGGAGTTCGATGAACCCTAACTTACGTAATTTCGCCTTGTGGGCAATCATAGCGCTTCTGCTGATTGCCCTGTTCAGCATGTTCCAGACGTCGCCGGCGCAGACCAGCTCCCGCGAAATCCCTTACTCGCAGTTCCTGCGTGAAGTGGATGCGGGCCGCGTCAAGGAAGTCGTCGTCACGGGCAACCGCGTTTCCGGCAGCTATGTTGAAAACGGCACCACCTTCCAGACCTATACGCCGGTCGTTGACGACAACCTGCTCGATCGTCTGCAGCAGAAGAATGTTCTCGTTTCCGCGCGCCCGGAAACCGATGGTTCGTCGGGCTTCCTGAGCTATGTCGGCACGCTGTTGCCGATGCTTCTGATCCTAGGCGTCTGGCTGTTCTTCATGCGGCAGATGCAGGGCGGTTCGCGCGGCGCGATGGGCTTCGGCAAGTCCAAGGCTAAGCTTCTGACCGAAGCGCATGGCCGCGTGACCTTCGATGACGTCGCAGGCGTGGACGAAGCCAAGCAAGACCTCGAGGAGATCGTCGAATTCCTGCGCGATCCGCAGAAGTTCCAGCGGCTCGGCGGCAAGATTCCGCGCGGTGTTCTGCTGGTTGGCCCTCCCGGTACCGGTAAGACACTGCTCGCCCGCTCTGTCGCCGGTGAAGCAAACGTTCCGTTCTTCACGATCTCGGGCTCCGACTTCGTTGAAATGTTCGTCGGCGTCGGCGCGAGCCGTGTCCGCGACATGTTCGAACAGGCCAAGAAGAATGCGCCTTGCATCATCTTCATCGACGAAATCGATGCCGTCGGTCGCCATCGTGGCGCCGGTCTCGGCGGCGGTAACGACGAACGCGAGCAGACGTTGAACCAGCTGCTGGTCGAAATGGACGGCTTCGAGGCAAACGAAGGCATCATCTTGATCGCGGCGACCAACCGGCCCGACGTTCTCGATCCGGCGCTTTTGCGTCCGGGCCGTTTCGACCGTCAGGTCGTCGTTCCGAACCCCGACATCGTCGGCCGCGAGCGTATCCTCAAGGTGCATGCCCGCAACGTGCCGCTGGCACCGAATGTCGATCTCAAGGTTCTGGCGCGCGGTACGCCCGGCTTCTCCGGTGCCGATCTGATGAACCTCGTCAACGAAGCTGCCCTGATGGCTGCGCGCCGCAATAAGCGCGTCGTCACCATGCAGGAGTTCGAAGACGCCAAGGACAAGATCATGATGGGCGCCGAGCGCCGCTCTTCGGCGATGACCGAAGCGGAGAAGAAGCTCACGGCCTATCACGAAGCTGGTCATGCGATCACAGCGCTCAACGTTGCCGTCGCCGATCCGTTGCACAAGGCAACGATCATCCCGCGCGGTCGCGCGCTTGGCATGGTCATGCAGCTCCCCGAGGGCGATCGCTACTCGATGAGCTACAAGTGGATGGTCTCGCGCCTCTGCATCATGATGGGCGGCCGCGTTGCCGAAGAGCTGACGTTCGGTAAGGAGAATATCACTTCGGGTGCATCCTCGGACATCGAGCAGGCCACCAAGCTTGCCCGTGCGATGGTGACCCAGTGGGGCTTCTCCGACGAGCTCGGCCAGGTGGCCTACGGCGAGAACCAGCAGGAGGTCTTCCTCGGCTATTCTGTTTCGCAGTCGAAGAATGTCTCCGAAGCGACAGCCCAGAAGATCGACAATGAAGTGCGCCGCCTGATCGACGAAGCCTACACTCAGGCTCGCGACATCTTGACGGACAAGCACGACGAGTTCGTTGCGCTTGCCGAAGGCCTGCTCGAATACGAGACGCTGACTGGCGAGGAAATCAAGGCGCTGATTCGTGGCGAGAAGCCGTCGCGCGATCTCGGTGACGATGCACCGCCCAGCCGCGGCTCTGCTGTGCCGAAGACCGGTACGCGGCCGGTGGCAAAGGGTGACGAGCCGGAAGCCGGCTTGGAGCCGCAGCCACATTGATTTCTCTTGAAGAATGACGGCAAGGCCGGGGTCCATTCTGGACGCCGGCCTTTTGCGTCGGTAACGCGATGTAATGGGTTTTCTTGCTAATTTACGTGATGGTCACCGCGATTTGTGTCATGCCGGTGACATAGCGAGGCCTCATTTGGGGCTCTTGTAGCGATATTCCGCCTGTGGCGGCCGATTTTTTGCAAGTGATGATGCGCAGCCTGAAGGCGCGCCAAGGCACAGGGGTGCATATGAAAAGACGCTATTTCGGTACGGATGGCATTCGCGGTCAATCCAACGTGTTCCCGATGACACCGGATCTTGCGATGCGGGTCGGCATTGCGGTTGGGACGATCTTTCGCCGAGGCAACCATCGTCACCGCGTCGTCATAGGTAAGGACACGCGCCTTTCGGGCTACATGTTGGAAAACGCGATGGTTGCCGGCTTCACCGCTGCCGGCGTCGATGCGTTCGTTCTCGGTCCTATCCCGACACCGGCCGTGGCGATGCTGACGCGATCGCTGCGCGCCGACATTGGTGTCATGATCTCTGCCTCCCACAATCCCTATCAGGACAATGGCATCAAGCTCTTCGGGCCTGATGGCTACAAGCTTTCCGACGATCTGGAATCGCAGATCGAAGACCTGCTTGAAAAGGATCTCTCCACGCAGCTTGCGAAGGCCGATGATATCGGCCGCGCCAAGCGCGTTGACGGCGTTCACGACCGCTATATCGAGCATGCCAAGCGTACGCTGCCGCGCGACGTCACATTGCAGGGCTTGAGGATCGCGATCGACTGCGCAAACGGGGCCGCCTACAAGGTGGCGCCTGCCGTGCTCTGGGTGCTCGGTGCTGATGTCGTGACCATCGGCAACGAGCCGAACGGCACGAACATCAACCTCAATTGTGGCTCCACGAGCCCGGTCGCGCTGCAGAAGAAGGTCGACGAAGTGCGCGCCGATATTGGCATTGCGCTCGATGGCGACGCCGACCGTGTCATCATCGTCGATGAGAACGGTGCGGTCGTCGACGGTGACCAGCTGATGGCCGTTATCGCCGAAAGCTATGCCGAGAGCCAGCAGCTTCGCGGCGGTGGTATCGTCGCGACGGTCATGTCGAATCTCGGGTTGGAGCGCTTCCTCGGCGATAAGGGACTTGGTCTTGTGCGTACGATGGTCGGTGACCGTTACGTTGTCGAACACATGCGCCAGCACAACTACAATGTCGGCGGCGAGCAGTCCGGCCACATCGTGCTGTCCGACTATGGCACGACGGGCGACGGTCTCGTGGCGGCCCTGCAGATTCTTGCTGCGGTCAAGCGGACCGGCAAGACGGTGAGCGAAGTTTGCCGTCGCTTCGATCCGGTGCCCCAACTGCTACGCAACGTCCGCATCTCCGGCGGCAAGCCGCTGGAGGACATGCTGGTGCAGAAGGCGATCGCCGATGCAGAGGCCGAGCTTGCCAAGAACGGCCGCCTCGTCATCCGTCCGTCCGGCACCGA
>Ga0123342_1007768_pt1 | contig 13976 bp, 11 predicted proteins | sample Turbeawhitnodule_FD_89960 | JGI IMG/M metagenome (GOLD analysis project Ga0123342, IMG submission 89960) | Root nodule microbial communities of legume samples collected from Mexico - Turtle bean Mexico white nodule | ecosystem: Host-associated > Plants > Roots > Nodule | place: Mexico: Nepantla...
ATCTTGGCGACGCTTCCTCTTGGCGACGCCTTGCCTCTTGGCGACGCCTTGCCTTGGCGACGCTTGCCCTTGGCGTCGCCTCACCTAGGCGGCGCCTTATGTTGACTTCGACCTCGACGCTGACTTTGACCTCGACGCTGACTTTGCCCTTGACTTTGTCAACGCCCGGGTACGGGACGGTACAGGAGGATAGCCCTTCATTCTAGCTTAATTGCTTTTAAATTTTTTCTTTTCCTTATGTTGTTTTTAACCTACCATTTGTCTATTTGATGAGACAAATAGGGGGAGAAATGTTGTTGGGATTTGTAATGTTCTTAATTGTGCTTTTGCTTCTACTGCTTTTGAACATTACTATAATAAACTGTTTTAACTGGTTTAAATTTGAATTTTTAAATTGCTGAAAACTCTGGTTTACAGAATTTTAACCGGTTATCTTTGCGAAATAACTGACTGTTCTTATACATTCTTGTATGATTGCTAGTTTCTCATCTGATTGTGGCTGATGTTCCTTCTGGAAATTTCCTAGTGAGAACTGGTGTATGGTGTATATCTGTTTCGGATTAGATTACTCTGTGTTTGTTCAATAAATGCAAGATTCAACAAATTCTAAACGAAGAACATTCCTAAAAGCATCCCAAGGATTTGTCTCCATCAAATAAGGGGAGATTGTTGAAGATGGAAGCTTTGATGTATCAAATTCACATGAAGCCTGGAGCTATGCTGCTTTCTAGGTTTGGGTTTAAGAGTATGGTGTTTAGAATCTTTGTAAGATAAGTTATTGAAGCCTGCACAAAGCTTGATTAAAACTGTTTTAAGAAACTAAGTGTTTTTCCAAGTAAAAGGAAAACAATCGATTGTTTGTCACTTAGATGGTTGGAAGTTGTGAAACTGCTTTTTGAATCAGTTGTGTAACTGTTTGACTCATTCAACCGATTGAATCGTGGTTTCAACCGGTTAAATGTGTGTTTTCATACCAATATTTTGAAAACCTATTTTAAACTAATTCAGTTGTTCAAATCTGCCTTAAACAGTAGCTTTTCAAAGGCTATAAATATAGCTTCGTTTTCATATCAAAATACACAAGAAATACAACAAGTACTGATTCAGATTTGAGAAAGAGATTTGATTTTAAGAAAGGATTTTAGAAAGCAAGATTGTTGTCAAGCTTTGTTGTGTGGTAACAAGTACTGATCATAGGATCTTTGGTTTTGTAAATCCAGGTGCTTTCTATCTTGTTTAGTATCTTGTAATTGTTCATATTACATACTGTTTGTATTTGAAAACCTGTAAAGACAGAGGGTGTTCTGTCTAGAGGTGTGGTGTGTGCAAAGGAGGTGAGTAGGCTTTGTGGGATTCAAAGTCACCTCTTTATGGTGTGGTTTTTGTAATCTGTGATTGGTTACATAGTGGAATACTCAATGGTTTGACTAAGGACTAGATGTAGCTCAGGGTTTAGTGAACCAGTATAATCTCCTGTGCGTAAATCTCTCTTTCCCTCAAACTCTCTAACTGTTTGATATTTTGCTGCTATAAACAATCGATTAAATCGTAACTTTAACCGGTTGAAATTATGATAACTGTTTTTGTTAGATTGTTTGATTGCCTTCCTTAAGTGCTTATCTAAGTTGTTTGTTAAGAGTTCATTCAGAAGCAAGTATTTGCGAAAATCTTTGATAAAACAATGCACTCCCCCTCTTGTTTAAGCCATCAGTTCTAACATCAATCAACAGGGCAACGGAGCTGGGGTCATTTTAGAAGGTCCCAGCAGCCTGGTGATTGAAAAATCTTTGAAGTTTGCATTCAAAGCCAGTAACAATCAAGCCAAGTACGAAACACTGATAGCCGGGATGGTTTTGGCCCAGGAGTTGGGAGCTCAGAACTTGCTGGTAAAGAGCGACTCGTTACTCGTCACCGAGCAGGTTACGGGCCGATATCAAGCCAAGGACCCGCAATTAGTGGCGTACCTTAGATACGTAACATTGTTGGAAGACGCCTTTGCTGAGTTCGAACTGGTGCACGTTCCAAGAGAGCAGAACTTCCGAGCATATCTCCTGGCTAAGCTAGCCAGCTCGGGAAAAGGGAATAGGCAAAGATCGGTGATCCAAGAAACGCTGAAAAATCCTAGGACGGCGGAAGAGGAACCGACCAGGGAAGTCTTGCTAGTAAACACCTGGGTAGAGAGGAGCCACCGTTTGTTGAATTAGGAAATGTTAAAGGTACCATGGGTTGGAGCATGCGAGGTGCTCGGGGAGGAGGTGGTGACCTTCTTCGCGGGGAGAATTGCTAACACTTGGATCACCCCTTACCAACGCTATCTAGGTGACGACCTACTCCCTGATGAACCCGCAGAGGCCAAAGCGGTGAAAAGAAATTCGGGGAAATACACGATGATTGATGGTAATTTGTTTCGCCATGGGTACACTCGCCCTGTTCTTATTTGCATTTAAGGCGAGCAGTGCGCCTGTGTGATGAGTGAGCTACATGAGGGCATTTGTGGAAGCCATGTTGGGGCCGAGCGCTGGTGTTAAAAGTCATACGTGCTGGGTATTATTCGCCACTGATGAAAGAAGACTGCGGGAGTTACGTACAGTGGTGTGAGCAGTGCCAGAAACACGCCGACTGGCACCACGCACCAGCAGAGGAGCTACGGTCAGTTTACAGTCCATGGTCATTCCATACCTGGGGGATAAACATCTTAGGTCATTTCCCTCTGGCTATACGACAAATGAAGTACCTTGTGGTGGCCATCGAATACTTCACCAAGTGGATTGAAGTCGAGCCTGTTGCCCAAATCACCGCACAACCTTGTCTCCAAAATGGACAGGGTCGTTTCGCGTAGTAGAAGTGCTCGGGAATGGTGCATACAGGTTAGAAACCTTGGAGGGAGGACCCATCCCCCGAACGTGGAACGCTGCTAATCTCAAATTTTACTTTAGTTAATTATTGTTAAAGAATATGGTGCTACAGGGTGACGCTTTTTTTCCCTTAAAGAGGGTTTTTTAACGAGGTCACCTAATAAATAAGTTGTTTATGCATTGTTGTTTTCTCTTAATCCCTGTTGTTTGATTGTGATGCACGGTGCGACGACCCCTCTCAGAGAGGTTCTCTGAGAAAGGGTTGTGTGAGCGATTAATTACCGTTGGCAGACAAATTGACCTTCCTTGTGAAGTTACACTGCGAGTAAAAGTTACGTAGATGACTCATCCGTACCAGCACGAGTCAGGCCAGCCTGGTGTGAAAGTGATCACTCGGGTCTACATGCTCTGTGGGATGAGTAAAGTTGCACAAATAGGTCACCTGACCCAGCGTGGGGTAAGATGGGCTAGCTCGGAGTGAAAGAAATCACCCGAGTCTAGGCGCTCTGTGAGGTAGGTGAAGTTGCATAGAGAGGCCATCCAATTGTCATAGAGTAGGATGAGCTAGTCTGGTGTGTGAGAGACACCCGAGTATAGACGCTGTGTGGAAGGAGCTGGTGGCATAGGTGAATGGTACGATTAGTGTAGGACAACTCAGGAGTTGCCAGTCTCCCAAGTGCAAGTGCTCTGTGAGAATGATTTTTGATTGTATAGCTCAGTCGTTTGAGCATGCGCCAGGCAAGGCGACACCTGTTGGATTTGATGTAAGACGCCTTTGAACACACTACTTTGAATGCTAGCCCGTTGAGACTATGATAAATAGTCCAACCAAAGGTTAGTTTTGTTAAACTTTGATTATGCTTGTTGTCCCGTGTTGGGAAGAGTCAGCACTAACGACGAAATTGATTGAGTAATACGTTATCGTAAGCTATTTGAACTAGTTAAAGTTAAATAAGGAATGCATGGGCAAAGTTCGGTAGGTTTGTTATACGACACATGATGAAATAAAACGGTTCCTTAATAGTAACAAAGATAAAGTACAATATAGTTTATAGTTACATTAACATGATAAGATTAAAATTCCTACTCCTCTACTAGTTGTCCGTCCACGACCTTTTTGTTTGGTGCTAGCTGAGAGAAGTCCAAGCTCGGGTGGAGGTTGTAGGCTTGCTCAATAGCAACCTCAAAGCCCACCAAGAGAGCTTGAGCAGCCTCACCCTTATAGACTTCGACCTTATCAGCAAAGAACTTATCCTTCTAGACAATCTCTTGTTGCAATCGTGACAAACAATCGTCTTGCTCAACTAGGCGAGAGCGGCCTCCTTAGTCTTGGCCTCCAAGAGTTGCTGGGTTTTCTAGTGAAGGGCTCGGAGTTTTGGATTTCTTGTTCCAGGTCCGCCATTCTCTGCTGGGAGTCTTCTTTGTCTTAACATCCTCTCGATGCCGCATTTTCTTCACAGCCAGGCAACTCGTGGCCAGAGCCTGTCCTAGCTGCTTCATAACCTCTTATAGCAAGTGTTGGCTGCTATGGGCATCCATCGTCTCCTCCTCCTCAGGGCGCAAGAGGGCATCCTCTAGAAGGGAAGTAACATCAACCCCTTGGTCCCAAAGGCCTTTTAGCCTCGAGCTCTCCGCACCCGCCTCAAGAGGGCACGACGTGGCAATGGGGGTGTGCGGAGGTTGTGAAGGGGCGCAGCATTTTGGGCCACCTGGCCTCGGGAGGGTGAGGGCATCGGGCTAGTGGCTTGAGCCCTCCCCCTCTTTCTGGTAAAGATGAAGCCGAAAGCAATGTCTTCGTCATCTTTAGAGGAGGTGGGCGCAACCACCACCTTCGGTGGAACACGACTGACCATTTTCTCCTTTGCAGCCAGCCTCAACAGGTCCTCCTTGTTCAAACAGGCCAACATGCTATCTGCAAAAAAGATACAAACAGGAACGTTACATTTCACAGAAAACAATCCTAATCCCTGAAGTTAGAGGAAAAAGGTATACCAGTGTAACTCTTTAGAAGGTACGGGTCATACTCATGGTCCAACAAGTATGTTGTATCGAAGGCAATGGAAAGGCTCGTGAAGAATTTGCAAACCTCCTTATCGACATGGGCTAATTTGTCTAAAACCTGGGTAAGCTTTTAGTTAGGCTTTTCAGTCCAATATAAGGGAAACCCGTCCAAGAGGTCAGGGTGTATTTTGTTAGCTCGGAATTTTAGAAAATGGCCTTTGAAATTCTTATAAGAGGATTGGAATAGGGTAAGAATCCCCCTTCCAGGGATACTGTTTACCGAAACCCAAAGCTGACGCTGTAGTTTCTTCACCTCAAAGAGGTAAAGAAACACATCAAGGGAAGGTTAGACACTGAGCTGATCACATAGAATGGCAAAGGCACGAACAAATGCGCAGTTGTTAGGATGAAGCTGAGCTGAGGCTACGTTCAACTCGGTCAGGAGTTCTTTTTCAAAAATGGACAAGGGGAGACGGAGGTGGACTCTTTGAAAAACGGCAGCATAGATATAGCAAAATGGGTTGCCCGGGGATAAGGTCTCATCGCAACATACAAGTTCGTCGGATGAGCAAGGTTTAGGAAAATCCAATTGTCCTCTCTACCAAAATGACATTTCTTCTTCCTAAGGGCCGCTATTTTTTCGTGAGAGGTGTAGGAGGAGGTTTCAGAAATAAGGTTTGAGGGAGCCCAAGGATACAAGGTTTTATAATCCATAGGGGTTCACAGCTAAGGACAGTCACACGAAGAAAGAAAAACAGTTCAGACCCAGCACAATGCAAAACAAGTATGAATTCAAACAAAAGAACCGGAAAGTAAAATCTAGCTACACATTTCGAAGATCATACGATAACACGATAACAAGAGGTAGTGAGCATAAATCACACATAGATAAAAGCAGAGTAATCCCAGGCAGAGCAGGCAAAGGATGAATAAACGGGAGGGAAAGAAGGAGTATCTTTCGTGATTCATAAAAGGAAGCTTGAAGAAGTGAGTAGAAGATTGTTGAATGAGGTAAGGGATTAAGGAGAAAGCTTTGATTAACTAATGATGAAAGACAAAGGGTTTTAGGGATTTTAGAATTTCTGAAAAAGGAATTAAAAAATGGTTGAGTTTCGCTACCACTAGCACTGGAACACGTGTACAGGTGGGGACCGCGAACAGTGAAACGATGCTTAAAAAACGCTTTGAAAACCGCGCTCACCTTCCTCTGAGAAACTGTCACGTTAAAGATCAACGGGGCTCGGGAGACTCTTCGCTTAGCCAAACTCAGCTCGAGCATGGGGGGCTTGTGTACTAACAGTGCCCGATTCTCGGTAGTATGTTCGTATACTCGGTTCTTTAGCACTACGCGAGGCCTGCTCGATTCTTTTGTACCACGAGGGGCCTGCTCGATGCTTGGACCTAAGCAAACCTGGGCCAACAACCCTGGTCAGGTTGGGCCTAGATCGCATGATGGGTACACAAAGTAATTTCACTAATGCACCCCCTTAAAAGATATATTTGGGTGATAGATATAATTTTGTTATTATTGTTAATATGTGGCAATATTTTCTCTGTTACGTATCTGTTGCATGTTTTTGTTGCATATCTGTTATACGTGGCTAGTTGCTATTAACCCTAGTAATATAGGGAGGCGCTTGGGTAATAGAAAGTGAGCCTGTGGATGGCACCTGAAGATCATTGGTGCCCGTCGCAGGTGGTTTTCTGTTACCAATAAAAGTTTATTGTAATTATTTTCAGTTAAGATTTGCTAAGCTCCAAGGAGAGTGGTTGCATGTTGCATGGGCAGTGATAAAAAGGAGAATAGGTCTCCAGGAAAAGGTACACTGTTTTTCGCACATATTACTAAACTGTTACTTTTCGGTGAGCCCTAGCTGACTTAATCGTTAGAGTGTCATCAACAGGTAGGACGCCCTCTGTCCCAACGGAGCCATACTAAAAGCAATCCAGAGAGATATTGAAGAAGGTGCATTCACCTTAGGTCAACTAGTAGTGCAGTCAACTGACAAGAGTATTATGTTATATATATATATATATATATATATATATATATATATATATATATATATATATTTATATACAAAATTATTATTAATAAGGATTTCCATTATTATCATTAAAAAATAAATATATTTTAAAAAGTAAATGGTTATTTAGAACTGTTCCTGCCGGTTGACCAGATCGTGCTTCATGCGCAGCTAAGACTCGTGTATCTAGGACTGCTTCGTCTTTGTTCCAGATCACCACCCTTCGCCGCGGTGAGTACCTGAAACAGAGAGAACAAAGGGCGTCCTTACGGCCGTTTGCACTCCGACGCTCAAGTCAGTAAGGCAGTAAACACCGTGCACCTTTGTATCGGAACACTGTCACTCAGGTGTTCTGAAGGTGTGTAATGCGTAAAATGTCAGAACGTACCTCACTAAGCTTTCAGAAAAGCTTATATACCTTGGGTTTCAGTGCTACTGCCACGTGCCACTTATGACTTAAGAGCAACTCCATGTGCAAGGTTTTATGACGCTGTAACCCAACTTAGGGAAATCCTAGCGCGTAAGTCTTCCCTCCCCGAAGTGCACAAGGACGGAGGACGGGTCGGTACACAAGTCCCCCAGTCTTGAGCTGATAACTTGTTTTTAGCGAAAAGACTAAGGCCTCGCCCTACCGTCCCACGTGGCACTCTAGTGACGTGACGCTCTTTGCGCTGTGATGTGATAACTTAAGTCACGCGATCATCTTTCGACACGTGGCCCAATCGCACGGCCACCACTTAACGTCTTTTGCGCTCCTCAGGTTTACGTTATGGCTTTCGAAATCGCGCGCTTCAGTTACTGTTCCATCACTTGTAATTGCAATTGATTCTTCGTCTTCCTTCTCGAAGCTTTTCTCTAGACACTCTCTTCGCACCTAAAATCTTCCTTCCTCCGATCATTCAAAGGTATGGTTTTTCTTCATCGATAGCCCTTCCTCTTGAACTTTTGTACTGATATAACTGCCTGGGCCTGTTTATATTTCTCTCATTTTATCCTCCCCTTCTCGCTTTTCTTCGTTCCCCTGTTTCTGAGCTTCTTGCGTGGGTAGGGTTTTTCTCAAGTTTCTTCCCCTTTTGCGCCATAACCCTTGTTTGTTGAACCTTTCCTATTTCTTCTTCTCAGCTTTCTTTGTTGTGCAATGGCGCGTACCAAAACCACCGCCAACCCTCCACCTCCTAGCGTCAACTACAAGTCTTTGTACCCTTGGGCTTCTGATGAGCTGCTTGTTGTGACTTCAACCTTAACCACCTTAGCTGATTGGAGGGCCCATGTGGGCGAACCAGGCGCTTACGAAGGCAGTGCCTTCACCAAGAGGCATGATGCCTACATCTCCGTTCGCCCTTGCACACCGGGGGAGCCCGTTTGCGTGAACGAACGGTCAAACAATGGGGAGGCCTTCTTCTTCTTCTATCAGACCGTGTTCAAACGCATAGGCCTGCATTTGCCCTTGGTTCGAGAGAGAACTCTTAACCGAAATCAACGTCACCCCTGCCCAGCTACACCCCAATAGCTGGGCCTTCGTCAAGGCGTTTGGAATTCTTTGTGGACACTTTGGCCAACCCCCCTCCGTGGACATATTCCTTCACTTCCTCGAGGTCAAGAAACAAGGGAAAAGCCTCTGAGTCAGCTTCAGCGGCATCGCTGGGAGGATCCTTCTATCTCTGTTCCAGCAATCCTACAAGGGATGGAGGGGCAAGTTCTTCAGGGTGTGCTACACTGATCACGACCGCACAACGCTGGATGGGTTCCCTTTATACTGGGTACAAAAACTAAAGCTGACCAAACCCAAAACCTTAGACGAATTACCCTCAACAGATCGAGAGGTCTGCTTGATTTTGGCCAGCGTGAGGGTCTTAGACACTGCTGAGTTGATAGCACGTGAATACAACTCTGAAGCTCTCACTCAATACCTCAGTATGAGAACCATTTCCCACTTGTCTTCTTTGATTTCTGCTTATGCCAACGTTTAGTCTTGTTCGTGTGTGAACTGCTTGTTTGCTTTAGGTCTCCATAGTACTCCTGATTATGCTTTCATGCTTTGACTTAGCATGTGCCTAACCTCTGCTTTGTTTGCTTCCTTGGTGCAGATTCAAAAATGGACATGAACAAGAGGATGAGGCTTGTCAAGGCTTTGACAGCCCGGGGCAAAGCTACATCCAAAGGAGCTGATGCTTCCCCACACCCAGCCCCTGAGCCTATTCCTCCAACCTCTCCAACATCCCACTCTCAAACTCTCCGAGCCTCAGCACCTAACCAAACCTCTCATTCAGCCCATGCCGCTCCCAACCCTAGCTCTCCACCTCCCATCGCAGTCGTGCCCATCACCATGGTCGAGACTGCAACCACACCAGCCCCCCTGGACAAAGGCAAACGGGTGGTGGTGATCCCTTCCGAGGATGATGAGGACACCGAGGACGGGCAAGTCTTCAAGAGGAGGAGGACCAACAAGGTCATCACCTCCCACTCTTCCTCCAACCATGGTGCTGAGTCCCTGAGGGAGCATCCACCAAGTGCTACCTCACTGCCCCATCAACTGGCCTTGGGGGGTGGGGTCGAGTTTGAGCCCACACCTACTCCTGCGCCGGCCCCAGAGCTTCCCCAACCATTCCAAGGCTTTATAAGAGGCTTCATGCACTAGGCGACGCCTGAAGGCTCGACTGACCAGACCACAGAAGAAGGTGTTGCCTATTGGGGAATACTTCTCTAATGCTCGCTCTTGGAGGGAACAAGATGAGGCAAAAGCCAACCGCTGCCTGGCTCTTAAGGAGGAGCTGGTCTCGCTGAAAGAGCAAACTCGAGCCCAAGAGCGTCGCTGGCTTCACCAAGAAGTCTCCTACAAAGAGACTTTGAAGGAGGCTCAAAAAGCGAAAGATTTCGCCAACGAACGACTCCATGAAGCTGGTCAAAGTTATACTGAACTTCAGAAAAGCTTATATACCTTGGGTTTCAGTGCTACTGCCACGTGCCACTTATGACTTAAGCGCAACTCCACATGGAAGGCCTTACGACGTTGTAACCCAACTTAGGGAAATCCTAGCGCGTAAGTCTTCCCTCCCCGAAGTGCATCCGGGGCAGGGGATGACTATCTGGGTGCCAACTCATGCGCCCCAGCCTCTAGTCATTGCCCTGGGAATATCTCAGCCTTCCTCTCGCACCATGCACGTAGATTACCCCTAGGACGTGGCCCTCTCTCGGGTCGTATCTGTCCCAGCGAATCTCCAAAGGTGGCGTGGATTGCCATGTCCCTACACCTCATGCATGGGTACTTCACGAGTCAGGTCACTCCCTACTAGTACTGGGAATATGGCCTTGAAGCCACCTTTCTCTTCTCTTTATTACTGTTCTGAGGTACCGAGGCCTGAGGCCTCCACGCCCGTATCGTGGCCTCTTACTGTACCGTCCCCTCCACGGTCTTCCCTACCTGTGGGTATCAGGGGGTGTCACCATCTGGGCCAAAGCACGCTCTTAGGACAACGGGTCGCGCCTTTAAGGTGGGCGACGCTTAAACCTGTCGACGCCCAAAGTTGGCGACGCCCATACCTGGCGACGCCTATACCTGTCGACGCCCAAGGCAGTCAACACACTAACTTTCCTCCTTGGAGCCCCTTGGAGGGTCCCATCGTATGTTTGACTTTGGGCCCGAGGATGGGTCGGTACAAGAACATAACATGAATATTAAGTAGTTGTCAAAATTTATAATATAAAGTCATTAAATTTGATCCGAAAAGAGATAAACACATATTAATTTTTTTCTAATTTAGAAATTAAGATAAATGAAGAACATAATAATGTTAATTAGAAAAAGAAAATATATCCCCAGTAATAACATTTTAATCCTTCTTGTGGAGACGTACAAATGGTTTTCTAGAAGATATATTTTATTCTGTTGTATGATTGCATCTTTTTCATCAACAATGTCTTCAATGCACCATTTGAAAAAATTACAGCCTAGAACCATGCCAATTCTAATATGTTTTGAAGAAAAGAATAAAATTGAACAATGAATAAGTTTAAAATAACATTGTTAAGTTTGTAACAAACCTAATTGAATAAATTTTACCTTGTAGTTGGGACAACCTTAAAAAAAAATTCCAGCATTTGTTTTTGTTGTTGCTATTCTCAAAAGAGCAAATTGTCCACAATCACTAATGGGAGCAACGAAGGCACTTGTGCTCCCAGTAGCATGGGTAAAAGTACCACGTTTTTGCACACTACAACTAGTATAACTAGATGACGATGTGTTCTGATACACAGACATTGAATGCCACTTAACCAATGTTGTCGAAGTTCTGTATTAGGTAATGGAACCCAAATATGATTTATGCATAATAGAAATAAAATGTTAAAAAAGTTGCATTCAAAACAATATGATTATGTAAATAATTAGGAGTTCTGTTTCAACTCCAGAGACACTTGAGCAGAAGGCTACGACTCCTATTGCATACCCATCAACTACATATGTTGCTTCCACTCATGGCAGCTACTTACCATAATCCAATCAAAGTCCATCGTGACTAGCTCCATCTTGTATAACCACACTCCAGAATTGTGAAGTCACTTCCAACAACTTTTAATAGCACACCAAAGCACCCCAAATCTGAATGCACATTAAGGGTACTGCTGCAAACTTCAGGGGTATAGTTGTCTTGCCTATTTGGATCTGTTGTGCTACATATCACTTACAGGCTTTATCTTAAGACCATGACAACAACCTTCCCAATAAATCCTTACCAACAACTCGGTCTAGAGCAACATGTAAACATCCTCTTCCACCATAACCTTTCTAGTTATTGTTGCATAATTATGCGACACCAAAAACCACTTCAGCACCCACTCAATAACGTTCCAAGCACAAAGATAGTTCCTCCATTTCCAGAACCCTTCCATACCCATCAGACGCAGAACCTCTCATCATTTGTACATTGCACAAACAGTTAATTTGGTGTATCTGATATTAGCACACACACCTTTTTTATCCTCCTCCTCACAGGTGTTTCTTACTGCTCACACATAGTTTCCACACCGTATGCTCACTTGCCAAGGCTACATCTCCTTTGAACATACACCTTTGTTCTACCTTTCCCCTCACAACTAGCTCTTAATACACATGATCAGATTCAAGCACCATTCAGAAAAGAATAATTAAAGGAACATAATCTATGTTTCATCCACAACTAACATTTAAGTTGTGCCATTTGAATTTTTTTTCTTAACAACAACCCCATGCTTGAAAATATTGAGGTTCCTTTGCTCCCAAATACACCAAACCACAACCACTCACATACCTTTCCACACCAAATTCTGATTATGAGAGTCGTGTGGTAATCAAAAGTGCTCAAAATGACACTTCAAATCCATATGCTGCACATACAAAATACCAATCCATTTAAAGCAGTGAACCCACACTCGTTGGGAAACATCATATTCTACGAAATGATGTTGTGAAGATTCATTCACAGCTTGGCACATCACACACGATAATGAGGACACCACCACCCCCTCTCCTAAATAGATTAACTCTTGTTGGGATTCTATCCAACAATGCCCTCCATGCGGTTGTAAAGACATTGGAGAAGGCTTTAACATACTAAAGATACTTTGTATATATCATGATGAGATCCTCTTACATATTTTACTAAACGATCATAAGCAGATTTTATCGAGAACTCCCTAGAAGCATCACCTTCCCAGACATGCCTATCCTTGACCTCCCCTCAACAACTTGGCGCTGGATAAAAGCCTTAGTAATTCTTCTTCTTGTGTTGATTTCCATTGTAATCTAACACTCCTCCACCTTAACCTCCAAAGCCATACAAAATCCTCCCACTCTCCTACCTCTGCCACTGTCAGCCCCTGATCCAAGGATAAGGAAAACAACCTAGGATACAAATTATGGAGGGGGCTACCACCAAACCAGGCATACTCCCAAAATTTGACTTTATCCCCACTTCCCACTCTCCACCCTACTGCTCCTTGAAATCATCCTCCATCTTCTCTCTCACCATAATTTTTAGACAAATCTCTCCACCACCATGATTGAGATTTCATATTTATCTGACTATGACCTAACTCCAGATCATATTGTGATAAAAGAATATCTTTCCATTCCCCCTTTCTTCGCTCAAAAGCCTCTACTTCCATTTGGCCAGAAGAGCACCATTGAATGTTCTGACATCTTTAATACTCATCCTTTCCTCCTCCTGAGGTTTGCATAAATTCTCTTAGCTTACCCACAAAATAGACCTGTTATCCTTTCCCCAGCCCTATAAGAAGCTTCTTTGGATGTTAATGATTCTATCACACACCGATTCTGGAGCCTTAAAGAAGGACAAATAGAAGATGGGTAAGGATGTGAAGACCGAATTGATTAAGAAAATTCTTCCTGCAAAAGAAAAAAATATCCTCTACCAAACACTTAGTTTAGCCCTTACATTACTAAAAATGGATTCTCAAACCCGCTTCTTCCTAGGATTACCACCGGCTTCTAACCCCAGGTATTTAAATGGTACCCTCATTATAATACAATGAAGAGTTTTAGCATAAACGTATAGGGAAGCTTCTAACCCTAGGTATTCAAAGGTATTATTACTGTGAATAATTTATAAAATTTTAGTTAAATTAAATCTATACAAAATATTTATATTTTATTATTTAAATATTTTTAAAGACAAAGGTAAATTTGTAAACTTTCATTTTATATATTTAAAAAAATTAAAATTTTCTCATAATCATCATTTCACTTACAAACTTCAATAAACTTTTCCCACACATCCACTCTAAGGTTTTGTTTGGATTAGAGGGTGTGGGGGAGTGGAAAGTTGAGGGTGTGAGGGGAGTGGAAGTGTGAAGATTGGAGAAGAAAGTGTGAAGAAAGTTGAGGGTGTTTGGATTGGGGTATGTTAGAGTGGATGTGTGAGGAAAGTTTATTGAAATATGCGAGTGATGTGATGGTTGGAAGGATATTTTGAATTATTTTTAATTGTGTAAATGATAAGATTACAAATTTACCCTTGTGTATAAAAAAGAAAAATAAATGATAATTAATTTTGTGCACATTTTATTCAATTAAAATAATTTAAAATTTCAATTATAA
>Ga0123342_1007769_pt1 | contig 13973 bp, 7 predicted proteins | sample Turbeawhitnodule_FD_89960 | JGI IMG/M metagenome (GOLD analysis project Ga0123342, IMG submission 89960) | Root nodule microbial communities of legume samples collected from Mexico - Turtle bean Mexico white nodule | ecosystem: Host-associated > Plants > Roots > Nodule | place: Mexico: Nepantla...
ATGTTTCCGGGATTGTCACTCGCGTTGAGATCATATGGCGAGTAGGTCTTCTTAGCACCTCCTCCTTCGTGCTCTGCTTTGTTGGCATTATTCTTTTCTGGTGCATCTGCCATGGTTGTGCACAGTTGTCTTTGCTTTGTGTTTGTCGGTATAAGAGTTTTGTGCTCTGATACCATAAAAGAATATTTTCTGTTTTATTCCAATCTGTCTCTCATCTATAGCAAAGATACATATATATATATATATATATATATATATATAACCATAGCATTAGAACCGTACAGATTATTTTTCTAACATAACATAACATCTGTAATTAAGACTAATTACAGACCCATTAATAGTGAATATATTCCTATAATTAAGTCTAATTATAGACTCATTAATAGTGATTATATTCCTGTAATTAAGTCTAATAATGATTTTGTCCGGTAATAAACAATTTTATCTTTAAGTGGAATTGATCATGCTAAGATATAAATGGGGCTTGGTTTTCTAACTAAATATTATTAAAAATATATACATATTATATGATGCATTATTTGTTCTGATAATTAATATTATAAAAAGATAAAATTAAATATGTTTTTTTCTTATATTTTTAAGTAAAATTGATTTTCGTTTATAATTAAAATTTTAAATTTTATACAACATTATTGAAATAAATCTTTGATAATATAAGTTAATTTTTTTTTACGTGATAAAAGACTTTCAATATAAAAAATTATATTATAATGTTAATGAGTCATTGTCTATATTAGCGATGAAAATTAACATTAAAACTAATTTTATTTTTTTTATATTCAAAATATATTATAATTAAAAAATAAATTTATTTTTTTAAATATTTTAGCCTTCATAATGCACAAAAATGGCAACTTGGCCAACAACCCTAGATCTAGTTTGCATGGTTCAAAAAGTCCAACGTCAACTCGTAGCACTTGTCATTTTGTTATGTGTGAATGTTAGTTACGTAGATAAGTTGGAGATCTAGTGGACAAATGGCAAATATCACAAGAACATGAAAAGTTCAACCACATTTCCCTAATCTACTTTGCATTTGAAGTAAAACCTAATATTGTTTTATTCTTGAAGAAATGAAAACTCTTTATTTAGAAACCTTAAAACCTCTCAAGTTATCCTATCTATTAAACATTCTATAAATATCAATCAACATGACAATATTAATTAAATATTTAGTATTAATTATTACTCTGTATAAAAATAATGTTGATTTCAAATTTATAATATGTATTTTTTTCTTCCATAGAATTTCTCTAACGTATTAGGTCATTAACTAATTTTACTTTGGTAATTAAAAACTAATGTCTTTAATTACAAATATATTTATCCATCGTTACCTCAACTCAGCTTAAGTAGTCTGAAAATCTACTTGAAACATATTAATTAAACACCTATATACAAAACATCACATTAGCCCTTAATTTTTTATTCTTCTAAAATTCCTTCACATCAAAACTACGCAACGTTTTTGTTTTATTTTTTTTTATCAAAATCTTTTATTATCGTGAAAAACAAAAACAAGTTCCACATATGCTTTTGTTGTCGACTAATTAATTTCCTTGACGTTAACCTATTCCATAATTGATGTAACATCAGTTGCAATTATTGATGGTTGTTCATATATTGACAAAAAGGGATCGAAATCACAATCTATATTTAGATTATTTTATTTCCTTAATCCGACGTATGAGGGTTAATTGGGTTGACCTATTTAGCTTGGTCCCTATCCTTGGCTACTTTGACTTGTGTTTGCCTAGCAAGTAATGATAAAGCCTTAATTTAATTAATACCATATGGTACAATTTTTAGTATACGTGTATAACCTTTTCTTCTTCAATTAGGATAATTAAAAGATAAAAAAATGGTGGAAGGTATGCTTTGGAAGGGTGTTGTGTGGTGACTGTCTTTTGGGTAATGTGACTAACAGTTGTACAAATCGACAATGACTCAATAATTACTAGAAAAAGAATAAATTATTATACTATCAAATTCATTCGACAAATTTAAAATATTTAAAATAAGTCACTATAATAATCGCCTGCGTTGAAATATTTTGAAATGATATCATGTTTTACGTTTTTAAATAACAAAAAGTTAAAATCGTTCTCTTATCTGGGTTACATTTCCTTTTTTCATAATTTTTTGTTGGAGTTCTTTCTTTCCTTCGTTACTAGACACTTCTTCTTATTGTGAGACTCTAACTTTTAATGAGTTACCATTTTCAAGAAGATATGCAGGTTAAAACATGTTTTGCTTTTGCTACAACTACTCGTGTTCTTTATTCTTTCTCGGTTATCTTTTTCAAAAATCAATGGAGTCATTATTGTCAGAAACAATTTCTAGAATTTTCTACAATTAAACAATGCCTAGTTCCTACAATTAGCATCCTGTAGAGAATCTAGGACTAATTCTTATTTCTCCATCCCCAAATGAAATAATCTACCACACTTAGAGCAAAAATATGAATTTGAATTTTTCTTTCCAAAACAAACTAAACTTTATTGATGAATTTTTTTTCTAAACTAGGTAATAATGATTCTTCTTTTCAAGCTTGAGAAATATGTAATAACACGTGAAATAAAAATCAATTTTTAGAGACAAAATATAATTAGTTGTTATAGTGACTAAATTAGAGACCATTTTAGAGATTAAAAAAAATTTGGTTTCTAAATTAATTTATATTATTGTTAAATGGTTTCTAAATTGGTATATAATTAGCAACCAAGGTTTTTGCTATCAAATTTAGAAACTAAATAATTGGTAGTTAAAACCTTGGTAGCTAATTAGATACCAATTTAGAAACCATTTAACAATAATAGAAACTAATTTAGAAACCAATTTCTTTTTAGTTTCTAAAATAGTCTCTAATTTAGTTACTATAGCAACTAACTATTTTTTATCTCTAAAATTGGTTTCTATTTTATGTTTTTCTTGTAGTTTAATAAGGTTCTTCCATGGATTAGACGGATTATAACACCTCAAATTGATGAAAGTGTTGTCAATGTGGATGTTGCTAAAAGTCATTGAGAATACTTGAAAAAAAGATTCTCAAAAGGAGATCATTTTTCGTATTTCATATTTTCTTTAAGAAGTGCATTCTATCAACTAGGGAGAAAGGAATGTTATACAATAATTTACTAATATGAAAATCCTTTGAAAGAACATGTGTCTCTAAGACACGTACCAAGCTACATTTGTGACATTCTTTGTAGTTGCGCTTTGTTCAATATTTCTATCCAATATAGAAAATCTGATTATGTTACGTGTTTTTCTAAAAGGCCTTAGTGAAATCTATAAGACTGTTAAAACTCAAATATTTCTTATTCCTCAACATAAATAGAGTTTTTTCTTTGGTGATTTAAGAAGAAAGACAACTTACTAGTGTTATTAGTGAAACAAAAGTTCTCCTGAATTTAGTTTAGAACCAAAGTAAATAGAAACAGTAAGATGGAACAATTTACTCCATGGATATCCTCCATGGTATAAACAAAAGATGAACAATTTAGTACAAGTCAAGATAAAGCTTGTAATCTAAATGTAAAGAGTCAGGAAGACAAACAAGAGAGGAATCATTTAACTACTGAACAAGCACATGGACTTTTACAACTCTTAGATACATCAACCTCCCCAAGCCATAACATCAACCAGATTAAAGGTATAATGGTGAGTCTCTTGCACTAGAAACACAAAAAAAAAAAAGATTTTGTGGATTATAGATAGTGATGTTATTGACCATGCTATCCATATTAGACATCATTTTGTTACATTTTACAAAATTAAACATGTTAGTATAAAATTACTTAATGGTTATTTTATTATGTTCCGTGCTAGAATTGTTCAGTTTTTCAAAAGTTTTATCATATTCAATGTTTTATATGTACCTGACTTTTTATTTAATATAATTTATGCTTAAAGATTGATACCTGACTTTTTATTTAATATAATTTATGCTTAAAGATTGATTGGAGATTTAAACTGAAAACTAATCCTTTCCCTAAAGAATTATCAAATTCAAAGAAATAATTCATCCAAGATGATTGGACAAGATGATCTTTATCTTCATGATTTTCATCCTAATTTCAAGAATATTAGTTTTTCTATTAATATTATTCTTAACGGTAAAAAATCTAATGTTGATCTTTGGCATAATAGATTACGACATCCTAGTACTAAAACTAGTGAAAATATTCGTAGATATTTCCCCTATTTGCATTCTATTTAAAATTGCTTGTGAAATTTTTCACTTTGCCAAATAGCATAAACTACATTTTCATAAAAGTAATACAAATTCTTTGGGTGCTTTTAATTTGTTTCATGTTGATATATTGGATCCTATATATTAGTATTCCTTTTGTTTATGGACATAGATATTTTTTAGTGTCTAATTTTTTTTTATCAACAAAGAATAAATAAAATAAAATGAGACACTTCAGAGGTGCCCCAACCCTTATACAAATAATCCTAACACAAACTTCTTATCACCCAACCAGTTGGGGATCCAACTGATATTACAGCACATCAACCACATTAACATAGCATAACAAGATACAAGAGCACATCAATATACAAATACATCAACCCTCCAAAGGAACACATTCTAAAGACAAGACACAAAAGTGAATAATATCTAATTTAGTCAATATAATAACTAATCATTTTTGTCTCTAAAATTAGTTTCTATTTAATGATTTTCTTGTAGAGGATATTTTCTAACTATTGTTAGTGATCATACTAGACACGCTATGATATTTCTTATGAAAACAAAATTTGAAACTAGAACTCTCTTATACAATTTTGTCATGTATGTTAAGGATCAATTTAATCATAATATTAAAATTATTCGATATGACAATGGAAAGGAATAAATTTTGCTAAATTATATGATAAGTTTGGAATGTTACATAAAAAATCTTGGGTTGAAACTCCTCAACAAAATTTTGTTGTTGAGAGTAAACATCAACACATCATTAACATAACTTGTAGTCTTCTTTTTCAATCTTGTTAACTAAGGCTTATCGGTCCTATAATGATGCTCATGATGTTTATATGATAAATAGGTTACCCTCTATTGTTATGAATAATAAATCTTCTTATGAGTTATTATATAAACTGTGTCCACTTATCTTGGTCTGGAAATTTTTTGTTTCCTATGTTTTTCTTCTATCCTAGAAAATAATCGAACTAAGATTGAAACTAGATCTAGGGAGTGTGTCTTCCTTGGCTATAAGTCAAGAATAAAATGATATATCCTATTGGATACTAATAATATGGAAATTTCCGTTAGCAGAAATATAGTATTTTATGGAGAAAAAAAATCCTTATGAAGTTTCTAAAGAAGTTTTAGATAACAATCATGATTATGTAAGAAATTTTATTCAAGGCAGCTTTGATAAAAATAACGGTACCAGTGTTACTAAAAGAAATGAACATAGTAAAATCAATGAAAAATACACGGGCAGAGGATCTACTAATTATGAGAATAACAATTTTTTCGGTTAATGAGAATTTGGTTACCTACATAGAAGGTATGACTCAACTGAAGAAAGGGAGAATAAAGAAGAATGTCATAATAGAAGTGAAAATGAAAATGTTAATCATAATCTAAGGTGATCAACTAGAGTTAAGCGAATTCTTACTTTCCTAAAGAATTATCATCATCAAGTTCACAATTATGTTACTTCTAACTCTAATATTTCAAAATGTTTTTTTTTAATGTTGCTTATCCTATAACATCTATTTTTTCATATGATTCCCTTTTTGAAAAACACTTGAAATAAACTTTAGTTATATCTTCTAACACTGAACCTCAACATTATGAACAAACTTGTCAATATTCTGAATGAATCACTGCCATGAAGAAGGAAATTAAAGATCTCCAATATAATCAAACCTAATATTTCACTGACATATCAACAAGAAAAACACTCATCAAATGTAAATGGGTTTACAAGATAAAACATAAATAAAATGGAATTGTTAAAATACATAAGACACAACTTGTTGCAAAGGGTTACACATAATTAGAAGGAATGAACTATTTAGATATCTTTTCCCCTACTGTTAAACTAACAACTGCAAGACTTCTCTTAGCCATTGAGACTAATAGAAACTGACATTTACATAAATTAGATGTTGACCATGCCTTTTTACATGAACAACTAAATGATATACACCTCCTCCAAGGTTAATTACAAAAAAGCATAACCAAGTTTGCAGACTTACAAATTCTTTATATGAGTTGAAGCAAGCCAGCAATGATTTACCAAACTTTCCTCCTTTCTTAGTTTTGTTGGTTTCTCTTAATCTAAATCTGGTTATTCTCTTTTTATTAGAAAAACTTCAAATACTTTCACAATTAAGCTAGATATAAGTCTTGTTGTTCATTGTCTCAGATAATTCCTACAAGAACTCACAATTCATCATCAACAAGATGCACAACATATTCTACGCTACATGAAGGCTAATCCTACACAAGGATTATTCTTTGCTACTGAGATTGAAATGCATATAAAGACCTTCAGTGACTCTTTTGGACATCTTGTTCTACAACATGGTACTACATTTACCTATGTTCTTCTCTCATTTCATGGAAGTCAAAGAAACACACTATTGTTTCTCAGTCTTCCTTTGAAGCCGAATACAGGGCACCCACCATTACAGCTTAATAATTGCAATGGCTCAGCTACATATCCTTCAAGATCTTCACATACAGACATCCACTATTGCTACCTTCTACTGTGACAATCAATTGGCTCGGCATATCGCCCATAACCCTAGCTTTCACGAACGAATGAAGCACACGACATAAATTATCATGTGGTTCGTGAGATGTTACAAGCTAACATTTTTCATCTACTACCTATATGTTTGTTCGGTCATCTAACAGATGTGTTCCCAAAAACCAAAAATGGAGTAAACTTCAAATCGATTGTAACCAAGGTTGACGTAATGAATATACATTATCCAACTTGAGGGGAAGATGCTGAAATACTGGTTTTCGCACCAGTATCTATTAGGATTTTTTCAAAACTTTTTTATATAAATGTTGGACTCTATTTTTGAAACAATATTCTCTTTTCATTTTTCAAATAACAAAAAGTTCAAATATTTATTTTACTTGTGTAGGCTTCATTTTCTTCTATGCATGCTACTCCATGCTTCTTGTTATAATTCTTTCTTATTCTTTCCACTGTTGTCAGGCGCTCCTCTTCTAGGAGTTGTTTATCTCTTTTCTTTTCTTTCGTGAAACTATAACTTTTGATGGGTTATCATCTTCAAAAGTTTATGACATTAATTTCCATTTTTTCTTTCAATTATTTGAACATATCATTAGTCATTAGTGTGAAATTGTAATCCATGGTATATAATATAAATATATATGGTCACTCATTAAAGATAGAAATGAGGCAAAGTATTTCATAGGACAAAAAATAGGAAGGGGTAAAGGACAAAATAACAAGTGGCATACCAACTTCTTTTGACGATTGAATGCATAACAGTACAAGACAAATTCTTGTTTATGAATTTTTTTTGTATTTGCAAGATTGTTTTCATCACCACAATAATAAGTAATACTCATACATGTTTTATTGTTGGTATATCTTTAAACAAAAAGTGTGATAAAATTGAATAAATTTATTAAATGTGATAACTCGTGATTGGAATAATTGCGTGAAAAATATATAAACAATTTTATAAATTATATTTTACTCAAAGATTAAAACAAAACAAATGAAAATTGTGATACTGATATTTATATTTTAAAACTTCTAAAATAGTGAAAACATTGTTGGAGATGGGGTGTGTTGGAGATCCCACATCGACTAGAGATTATGACATTTCATTGTATATAAGTGGGTGCAGACTTCACCCCATGAGCCGATTTTATGGGATTGAGTTAAGCTTAAAGTCCACTTCGTAATAAACATCTATATGGAAAGTACCATTGTACAATATGAGACGAAAAAAGATGAAATATCACTGGATCAAGATCGAATCTTGAAAAGTAATAACATACTAGTTTATTTAAAATAATTATTTATAAAATAAAAATATAAAACTTATTTAAGAAACAGATTAAAGAAAGAGTTAAAAAAAATATTCTTATTTTATGTTATCAGAAATGGATTTTTTTTAAAAAAATAAACACAAATAAATTTTTGTATAAATCCACTGAATTTCTCCGTCCTTCAATTATGAAAGAGGATAAAAGAAGGAAGAAACCGACCAAAAGCCACACCATCGCTTTCAATTAAAGCAATATAATTGATATAAATATCTTCAAAATTATTAAACATGTTGTTCATCCTTTTCTAAATTCTTCTAAATATTGCTATCACTTTTAAATTTTAACTCTATGCTTTTGAGCTCCTCTATGTTTGTAAGGAAAAGTAACCTTTCAATTGTCAAAATAACCAAAAGTTAGAAATTACTTAAAGATGTTAAAAAATTTAATTGATGGCAAAAAATTGATATTTGGAAATTGTAAATTGTATAAATTGAGATCTCTTATATCATTATAAGGTTATACACTATCTTTATAAAAGTTTGAACACTTAATTTTTGTGTTTGAAAAATAATGATCAATTCTTGTTTGAAAGTATTCTTAAAAAAAAAATCAAAATTATGTCAAATAACTAAGATTAAGAGAAAAGAAAACTAAAAGAGACATATAACTATACCAACAAGGATAGCACAAATAAATATCTTTTCTACATTTTTATTTACAAATAGATTTGAGAAAATATTTAGAGAAATATTTTCAAATATTCTCTTCTAACCTTTTATGACTTCCTTGTGCCAACCTTCTTTTGCATATTCTTGCTAGTGTTGGCTAAGTTTTTAATCTTTATTAATATTTTCCCTATCTTGTATTCTTATTGTAACTTGAAAATAGGTATAGGTTTTCTTTAGTTTAGGATGTAATCATATCTTCCAATAATCAAATATACCCAGTAATAGTCACTTTGAAGTGGTAAATTACTTTTTTTTTCCTTTTTTTTTAATTATCTTGACATTCATATTATGGTTACCTAAATGCAATTTGTTCTTATATTTATTCGATGACAACAATGCATGAGAATTTGAAAAATTAACCTTGACATCTTTAGCCAAAATACTCACATAATAACTCAACCTTACTTTGTTTGACCACAACTTCCTACCTGAAGATCATTTAACACTACTTTTAGAAAACACCAGAAATAATTACACTATAAATGACACATTTGCAATAGGAATTACCATAATCTCTTCTTAAACAACAAAGGAACCCACCACGACCCCATCCCATTTTTATATACTTTTATCTTTGATCATCCCAAAAGTCAAAATTATCCCCAACTTTCAAAACATTCAAATTCAATGCCTATTTGTGCAACCTTTCATACTATGAGCAACTTCTTAAATCTAAAATGTCATAATTACTTGAACTTCCATATTAAGAGACACAATCTTAAACGCCATGACTCTTCACCACTCATCACTCCTACAGATTGGAGCAATTTACAGAGAGATCAAAAGAATCTTAGTCAAAGAAATAAGAATTTTCTTTCCTACCACTTCAAGACTCTTCATCACTTGTCAGTTCTTGAATCTTGTCAAAGGGTTAGTGTAGAAATAAAGTTGAGAGGATCTTGGTCAAAGAAATGTATATTTTCCTTCCTACAATTTCAAGACTCTTTATCACTTAACATTCCTTAAGGTTGAGGGACTAATTTACAGATAAGTTCAAAAGGATCTCGATAAAAAAAAATGAAAATAATCTTTTTTAGACTCTTCATCTACCAAACCCTTCAGTCTGGAGAGTTAGTATAAAGTATATAAACTAAGATTTTCTATACTAAGAGACACTCTTAAAATCTTGAGTAACCAAGTAAATCTTGATCTTATACCAAGACAACACACTCAACAAAATAATTATAGGGTTACCCCTTAACCAAAGGTTAACCTTGTATTTGGTACCTAATGAAGGTCAATACATGTAAAAGTCCATTAAAATAATATAAATATGTAAAATTTTCAAAGTATGTATTATTCATTATTACATTATTATCTCATCTAACTTGAATGAAAGTTTTTTCATTGACACTCTCCTATACACTTTAAAGTGTACAAAAAAAATGACATTTGAACCTACAAGAAAACATATTCTGACCTACTATAAGAATACATACCAACCCACAAGAAAATGACAACCTAATCTTGTACGAGGTTACTTAACTCTTGTATAGCAGAAATTGTTACAATTATTTTATAAATAAATAAAATGATGAATGTAAATGTAAATTTGACTTTTATATAGTTTTTAATTTAGTTTATAAAATATACTTTAAGGTAATTAAGGTCTTAGTTTTTAAATTAATTATAAAGTCACAAAATCTTTTAATTTTTATATCAATTATCTTATTTATATCATCAATCATATTATATTTTAAAGTATTTTTTTAATCAAATTAAAATAAATAAATTAACATATATTTAAGGAAATTTCATGTTGATTAATGTAATAATTAAAATATATCAAAATATAATGTTAACATAATATAATAACTAATGTAAGTGGTATATACAGTAAAAGAAAATTATTAAATAAAAACTAATTTTAGAGATAAAAATTAATTAATCATTATATTAACTAAATTATATATATTTTACAGACTACAAAAATGATTGATATCTAAAATAATTTTTATTATTAATAAAATTTATAAATTTGTTTTTAAATTGATATCTAGTTAGATACTAAGGTTTTAACTATCAACTACTTTAGTTTCTAAAATTGATAGTTAAAACATTGGTATCTAATTAGATACCAATTAACTAATTATATATCAATTTAGAAACTAGTTTATAAATATAGAAACTAATTTAAATATCAATAATTTTTTAATCTATAAAATAATATATAATTTAGTAAATATAGTAATCAATTATTTTTTGTCTCTAAAAATTGTTTCTATCTAATAATTTTCTACTAGTTATAGTTAAAATAAATAATGTAAAAAAATAGAAATACAAGAAATAAAACTCTATGTTATGTAAAAATATTAATGAATTTAATAAAGGATAAAAATTAAATATAAAAAAGGTAAAAACTGATACATTTCGTAATCTTATTTAAAATAGCATTTTTTAAAAAAGATTTATAAACTATTTGAAAACTTGTTTAACAAACATTACTAACTAATTTAGACAAGATTTTTTACTAATGAAAATGATTAAAAACTAATTGAAAGTGTTTGGCAAAGAATATCATAAAGATTACCAGGTATTATGGAACGTGCATATGCGTGTCTGTAATTAATAGGTTGATTCTTGCCACATACGTCAACTTAAGGGCTGTTTCTTCCTGCACCTCCATATATTCTTCTCCCACCTCCATACATTTTCATATTTCCAAAAAAACCCCTCTATAATATTTCGGATTATGTAATTCAGAAGTCTTTTTTCAAATTCGTAATTAGCTTTCGAATTACATAATCCGGAACCCTTTTTTCAGATGCATGATTAGTTTTCGGATTATATAATCTGAAAGTTTTTTTTCAAATGCGTATCCGGATTACATAATCCGAAAACTACTCTATGGGGTGACACAAGAAGGTTAAAAAGGTATTTTCACATTATATATGAGGTGGCAGAAGAACCTATGGAGGTACAGGAAGAAAGAGTCCAACTTAAGACAAGCGAAGCCTAGATGTGTAATGGGCTCAAACTCTTATTCTTAGTACAATTTTGTGACATTACTTAAATGTGTCTTAAAAAAACTCACTTCATTACTTAAATGTCATGGTGTCATTTTATTTTTTTCATTTTTATGTGACTTTAAAGTATTGTATGTATTCAAATGAGACTGGATAAATACAAATGAGTCTTTGAATAATTTATTATTTTATATTTTAAAAAAAATTAAGCCCAAATAATTTATTTCATAATTTCATTACATACAATTCTATCATATTAGCATAAATCAAACAAGGTGATATAAAATCTAAAATTGTAAACTTTATTTTCATCAAATAGTCAATAACCTCGCATTTAAACAGTTATTCAAAATATTATTTGCATAAAAAAATATGAAGAAACTTATTAATACCAATCCTTTAAGAATTAAAGTGGGTATTTAGTGAAAATTTATGGTGCGAATAGAAAGCAATGACGTTTTTCCTGAAAAAAACAAAAGAACTACTTATAACGTTCGTAAAGTTACCTCCATTTTTTTTCTAAGTGCTTTTTAAGGTTATAACCTGTAAATTAAAATTTGGAATTGTTATTGAAATTGTTATGTGATTTTCTTTTTTCTTTTTACCTATTTTATTGATTAATTTATCTCTTCATTTTATTCTTTATTTTCCTTCTTTACTATTGTTCTGGTTCAAATGTGCTTTTGGATACTTATCCTGAGTACTATGATATTTGTGTATGTATATGTGAACCAGACACAAATGATTATAAAAAATTCAATGTCCTTTTTACTTTAAATGTTGCTTTTATAGACGATTCAGACATTAAATAATGGAACTATCATCAAATCCCATATAACTGTCCAAATGGATTAGCTATATTTTTGAGAGTGAGTTGTGTTGTTCGGCAGAATCTCGGTTATAGTAGATTGTTATTTCACGAATATAGTTGAAATTAAGTGAGATCTTTTATAGATCGATCTCTTAAGGGCCGATCTCCTAAGGGTCAATCTTTCAGGGATTGATCCGCACCACCAAGTTTTCAAAAAGATGAACTATTGGGTCTTTCATGGTCAATCTCTTATGAGTCGATCCATACCAATCAATGAGTCTTTTAGGGGTCTTTCCACACTACCAAGTCTCATTGGGATTTATTAACTTAATTCACACATTATTCATCTGGAATTGAGGCATAACTCCCATTAAACAATAAGAACATAATTTTACATGTAAGTCGTTTAAAGAACGATTCAATCATATCACATCATTTGACGAACCTCAAACAGTACAATTATCATGATAAATATATTAAACAAATATAATTATTTAAGATTAAGGATATAATTAACAATAATATTTAGTATATTTTTAAAAAATTTAAATGACATTTTTTTTCTGAAATCAATATTAAAAAAGAAACAAAGTAGTACTATTGCACTACTCTTTTTCCAAGAAATAAGATAAATAAATATTTGAAATAACTATTAAGGTACAGGTACTTTCAGATTGAAATAAATAATATAGCCTTACTGATAATGCTGAAATCATAAAGAGCAATTTTATGGTTAGCCTTGAATTGAAAACTTTAACTTATGGGATGTTAAGTGAGAAGTTTATACTTTTCTGAAAATCCTAAATTGGAAACCTTTTCTTTTATTTAACCAAGTCCATTTCTTTTTATTTAAGCTGTTCCAAATGTTGAATCAACTAAGCTTTAACAAAATTACAAAATTATACTACACAATCACTATTATTTATATATATATATATATATGATAATTAGTAACTTTAAAAAAAATTACTAAATCAAATAAAATGTTACTAATATGATTTAGTAACATTTTATTAGAGGTGGCAAAGCGGGCTACCCCGCCCCGCTTGACCCGCCTCGCGCTTGGCCCGCAAAAATACGGGTTGGGTTGGCCCGTCCCGTACAGTTATTGCGGGCTAGAATTCTTGACCCACCCCGCATAAGAGTTGGCCCGCGGATTTGCGGGCCAGCCCGCGTTCTTTTTTATTTTAATTAATTAATTTTTTTTTTACATTTTGTTCTTAAAAAATTGTCAAAAAATTGTCAAATTAAACCTATATATTTGTTACTATCAAACATAAATTTTTTTTTCTTCCTTTTCAAACATAGTTAAGCATCAAAACATTAAACATTAAGATAAATATCAAATATCACTATTCTTCCACTTCCAAAACATTAAAAATACCTAATTCCAAAACATTAAACATAAACATAAACATTAATTCAAAAACATTAAA
>Ga0123342_1007770_pt1 | contig 13969 bp, 6 predicted proteins | sample Turbeawhitnodule_FD_89960 | JGI IMG/M metagenome (GOLD analysis project Ga0123342, IMG submission 89960) | Root nodule microbial communities of legume samples collected from Mexico - Turtle bean Mexico white nodule | ecosystem: Host-associated > Plants > Roots > Nodule | place: Mexico: Nepantla...
ATCCGGCCCAACAGCGAGGGCCCATCGAGGTAATATAAATATCACGCATTCCAAGGAAGAAGGTACGTCATTATCTACAGTATTCCAGCCAGCCGAATACGATACCCCACTGACTTGAGCGTTGGAGTGCCATCTGCAGGTACCCCACTCGCCTGAGGAGTCATCCCACGAGAAGAACCGAAGGAGGAAGTGAAGCACGACCGACCGAGTGACGTCCGAAGACAATAGTTCTCCCGGTCCCCTACCCAGTTCGAGAACAAAACCAAATGTCCTAACCATCATCCATAGAAATAAACCTAACTTAAGCAACAAAATCAAACCCTAATTATGTAAATAAGATAACATAATTAATCAAACATACAAATCGAAACTAATATATGTGACTTTTTTTACTTTAAAAAAACTATTCATCTCTTCATTGATGAGCCTATTAAACTTGAACTTTACTTATTATTGGATTGATCACATCATTTCATATATCAAAATCAATATAAATTCCTATATTTAGGTAATAATAAAGATTTTAAGTAAATAATTGATGGATGAATTAGTTTTACTTTATTTGAAAAACAGACAAATTAATTAACACAAATTATGTATAAGTGGAAGCAATAAAACTTGATTATTTAAAGACGTCGTATCAATTTGGAGTGAAGGAAAAGTTGATAGAAAGAAAGAACAAACCGTGATAAAAGCTGAGAACATAAGAAACAATTCCTACGTGACAAACAAAACATAGTTTATTTGCAGCCGTTCAAACCATGATTTTGATGGGGACCAATAAAACAAATAATTAAATCATATTATATAGTAAGTAGTTTAATCACTTAGTTTGTCATAGTTTATTAATTTTTTAATCAACCATAAAATATAATATAAATAAAAGTACTGGAGTTACTCAAACCTCTATCCAAATTGGTATCAAACAAACTGTATTGGAGATCCCACATTGACTAGAGATTAGAGTTTTTCATTCTATATAAGTGGGTGCAAACCTTAACCCTATGAGCCGGTTTTATGGGATTGAGTTAGGCTTAAAATCCACTTTGTAATATAGTATCAGAGTCATTTCGAGCCTATCCTAGCAAGTATTTGTGTTGGACCTATCGTGTCACTCGCTATCGGACCACCCATAATATATAGTCCCACGCACAACACATTATGCATATATAATAATTACAGTATTTTTTTAGTATATATATTTATACGCAATTCATCAGAGTTTTGAGAGTTGTTTAATCAACCCACTCTCATAAAAAAAACAGAGATGATTCTGTAATAATTTATTACTTGTTGTTATGCACATTAATAAATATAAATAAATCAAAATAATGTATTTTAGTAGACTATTTCATGTTTTTTCTTATTTGCAGTGAGATCTATTGTCTTAATTTAAGTTATTATAATAATTAATTGAAAAAATAATTAACATGATATTATATTTGAATAACATGTCTTGGAGTTTTTTTACCGAGATAATTTCTTTTACAATTTACCAAAATAATTAGATCTTTGAAAAATTATAAAAAAAAATTATTCGTATTTAAAAAACAAAAGTTATATATTCAAAACTCTACTTCTATTTCGTTGTAAAAATCCTGTTTTAAAACTTATAAATTTCTTTAATTTTATAAAATCCCATCCATTTTTATAAATTTAAATAAAAAAAATTCTTACTACACTCTTACATCAATATTTTAATCCATTCATAAACTTTATGTGTTGATTATATTGATAATCTCCACCATATTATAATTGTTAAAAAGTAACATTTTACTTTTACACTAATACACACTGATTATGTTGATTTATGATGTCTTCCAATAACCAATTCTTATATATAGAGTCATGAAACAAAAGAATATCACCCCATCAACCAACCTTCAATTTCTCATCAAAATGAAGTATTCTTCTTTCATCTTCCTCACATTTTGGTCCATTTGTGCCCACCTCTTTTCTCTCTTTACAATCAACACTCTGTGCTTTACCCCAAACACAGAAGGCTTTACATCAGGAAATGAGACTGATAATCTAGCATTGCTGAAATTCAAGGGCTCCATATCCAATGATCCATATGGAATCTTCCTCTCCTGGAATACTTTTTCTCACTTTTGTAACTGGCATGGAGTCACATGCAATTCCATGCTTCAAAGAGTTACACACTTGAACTTGCAGGGATGCAAGTTGAAGGGATTCATATCTCCCCATGTTGGCAATCTTTCTTTTATGAAAGATTTCAACATTGCAAACAACAACTTCCACGGCAAAATCCCACAAGAGTTAGGATTGTTGTCACAATTACAACAACTCTCTCTTCAAAATAACTCCTTAGTAGGTGAAATTCCTACAAATTTGACAGGATTTTCTCATCTCACAAGTTTACTCTTGAATGGGAACAATCTCACTGGAAAAATACCTGTTCAAATTGTCTCACTTCGAAAGCTTCAACTTCTTGCCCTTTATAGGAATCATTTTACAGGAGTAATCCCATCCTTCATAGGAAATATTTCATCTTTGATTCGTTTCTCTGTGTCTGAAAACAATTTAGAGGGAGATGTTCCACAAGAAATATGTCATCTGAAAAGCTTGACACTTCTATCACTTAATTTCAACAAACTAAGTGGAACAATTCCTTTGTGTGTTTATAATATGTCCTCTCTTACTGTGATCTCAGCTACAGAAAATCAGCTCAATGGCTCCCTTCCACCCAACATGTTTCACACCCTCTTTAATCTCCAAACATTTTATTTTAATCTCAACCAAATCTCAGGCTCAATCCCACCATCCATCACAAATGCATCTAATCTTTCAATATTTGAAATGGGTGGAAACAAACTTACTGGACGAGTTCCAAGTATGGGGAATCTACAAGATCTTTATTATTTTGTTGTTGATAAAAACTTTCTTGGTGAAAATTCAGTTGATGATTTGGTGTTTATAGAATCATTAACAAATTGTAGTAAGTTGAATGTCTTAGATTTAGCCTACAATAATTTTGGTGGCCATTTGCCAAATTATTTGGGCAACTTATCCAATCAACTCCCTCAACTATATCTTGGAGGTAATCAGATATCTGGGGAAATTCCTGCTGCACTTGGTAATCTAATTGGCTTAAATATTTTGGCCATGGAAAATAACTATATCACTGGGAATATCCCAACAACTTTTGGAAAGTTTCAGAAAATGGAGTTTTTAAATTTGGGCTCAAACAAGTTGTCAGGAGACATTAAAGACTGGATAGGGAATCTTAGTCAATTGTTTCATCTGGAAATTGGAGAAAATATGTTACAAGGAAATATTCCACCAAGTCTAGGAAACTGTCAAAAGTTACAATACTTAGACATTTCGGATAACAACCTTACAGGAATCATACCCATAGAGGTTTTTAAGCTTTCATCTCTAACAAACGTGTTGGGTTTGTCACAAAACTCATTGAGTGGTAGTATACCAAAAGAAGTGGGCAATTTAAAAAACCTTAATTCGTTGTATATGTCTGATAATCATCTCTCAGGTGTCATTCCTGATAGCATTGGAAAATGCATAATGTTGGAAGAAATCTATTTGGAAGGGAATTCTTTACAAGGAAGCATACCATCCTCTTTGGCATCACTCAAAGGACTTGAAAAGTTAGACCTCTCACGAAACCAATTATCTGGATCAATTCCTAATGTTCTGCAGACTATTTCTTTCTTAGCATACTTGAATGTGTCATTTAACATGTTGGATGGTGAGGTGCCAACTGAAGGTGTCTTCCGAAATGCAAGTGGGGTAGTGATTTCTGGAAATAGTGGCCTTTGTGGAGGTATTTCAAAACTACAGCTACCCTCATGTCCTGTCGAAGGTAAGAAACTTGTAAAACACAAGTTCAAGTTGATCATAGTGTCAGTGATGGTTAGTGTGGTTGTTGTTTTTCTCATGCTAGTTATTCTAACTATCTATTGGATGAGGAAAAAGACTAAAAAAGCATCTTTGGATTCGCCAACAATTAACCTGCTAGCTAAAGTTTCGTACCAAAGCCTATACAATGGAACTGATGGCTTCTCGGTTACAAATTTGATAGGGTGTGGGATTTTTAGTTCTGTCTATAAAGGAACTCTTGAGTCAGAAGATAAAGTAGTTGCCATAAAGGTTCTAAACCTTAAACATAAAGGATCTCACAAGAGTTTCCTTGCTGAATGCAATGCACTGAGAAGCATTAAACATAGAAATCTGGTTCAGATTTTGACGTGTTGTTCTAGCACAGATTACAAAGGTCAGGAATTTAAAGCTTTAATATTTGAGTACATGAGAAATGGAAGCTTGGAGCAATGGTTACACCCTGAAGAACATCCAAGATTATTGAGTCTTGATCAAAGATTAAATATCATCATTGACGTAGCTACTGCCTTAAATTATCTTCACCATGATTGTGAGCCAACAATCATTCATTGTGATTTGAAGCCAAGCAATGTCCTTCTTGATGATGATATGATTGCTCATGTGAGTGATTTTGGCATAGCTAGATTTCTCTCAGCTACAACTGATGCCACCACTTCTAAGAAAACAAGTACAATTGGAATAAAGGGTACTGTTGGCTATGCTCCTCCAGGTACATTCTAAAGTTTGAATCACCATGTTTTTCATTTAAATTCTGATATCTTTTGGTGTCAAATTGTTATTGTTTTTAGCATTGTGCTTAACAGTTTTTTGTGTATATTTAGAGTATGGAATGAGCTCTGAGGTATCAACTTTGGGGGACATGTATAGCTTTGGAATTCTGGTGTTGGAGATTCTAACAGGCAGAAGACCTACAGATAAAGTGTTTGAAGATGGTCTAAATCTTCATAACTTTGTTTCAATTTCATTTCCTAGTAATCTTCTGCAAATTTTGGACCCACAACTTGTTCCAACATATGAACCAACAACATTGGATGGAAACAACTCACATCTTAATCGAAATGTCAAGGAATGCATAGTTTCACTTTTCATAGTTGGACTTGCTTGTTCTAAGGAATCACCAAAAGAAAGAATGAGTGTGGTTGATCTTATCAAAGAGCTTAGTCGAATCAAAAGGGTCTTTCTTGCTGTTGCTGCTGGGTAAACCAGAATCTATTTAATTATGCACTGTATAACTATAGAACAGAAAATTATTATTGTTCTAAAAAAAGTTTCATGTTTCTATCATATACTTTATTCTTTTTGTCTTCTATTTTTTTTTCCGAAACCCTTTCATGATTATTTTGGTAACAAGTTATATAGTAATTATTTTTTTTTGGTTTTCAAATATAATTTTTTTTTTACTATTTTTATTTCATTTCAGATATTACAAGAAGCATTAAATGAAACAACAATATCTGTCAAAATCATTTATGTATTTATCTCTTTTGGTTCAGGAAAGTTGGGATGAATACATAAATCAACAAAAGAAATTGAATAAGAAGGTTATGAGAGATTACAAAAAGCATTAAAGGAAATAAAAACATCTTTACCCACAAAAATAATTATTTACTTTATTTATTCAGTATTTTATGAACTCATTAATTTTAGGAATTGTTTATTTTATTTTTACTATATGATTTAAATTGCAACTGTAACTTTGGAATTGTAATTAGGTCTTAATTGAAAAGTACTGAATTACTAGGGAGAGTAAAAAGAATCTCAGCCAAACCATAGCAAAGGAAACACCAAGTCAAATATGAGAAGATAAAGGCAAGAAAAATGTGTTACCTTCACCTAGGCCACACCTATGGGTTATTATATATCTTAGGCAATTACTTTCATTACCATATCAAATAATAAAAACTAGTGAAATAATAAAAATATCCTTAATAAAAAAGAGATATTTGATAAAAGTATATTTTGAACTTTTTTCTTAATTTATGGATTTTGTTTTTCAAAACGTATTTTTCCACTACAAGAAAATCATTAAATAAAAATTAATTTTTAGATATCAAAATAATTAGTTGCAATAACTAAATTAGAGATCATTTTAAAAACTATAAAAAAATATTTTTAATTTAGTTTCTATTATTGTTAAATAATTTTTAAATTGGTATCTAATTACCAATCAAGGTTTTAACTACCAATTATTTACAAACACTTTAGTTGCTAAATAGATATAAATTTAGAAATTATTTAACAATAATATCAACTAGAAACCAAAAAATTATTTAATTTTTAAAATGGTCTCTAGTTTTACTATAGCAACTAATTATTTATTATCTCTAAAAATCAAATTTTATTTTATGATTTTTTTGTAGTGTTCTGTTCTAAAATTATTTTTGAATTTTATTCTGAATTTTTTTTCTAGAACACATTTTTTAAATTACTTTATCAGAATGTATTTTTTCTAATTCCAGATTTTTATTTTCAAAATGGAGGATATTCTTGGAAATTTAAAAGTGTGAGGTGCTGGTTAGGTGTAGAAAGAATTTAATTAGATCTTGCATTTGAAATTTTCCTATCATCTACATTTGATTTTGAGTATTATAGTCACTTTGCTTGTCTTTAAAATACTTTCACATCCATTGATGTAATTACTCTTATTTCATTGAATCTAAAAGTTATACCATTTTAACATAAATCATGTTCATAGCTAGCACTTCTATTTAATTTTAGGCTTAATTGACTCTACTCCCAAAATACAGAGGGATGGTTAATTTAAGGCTTACTCAACTATTTCTTATCTTATAATTTAAATTTTTTATATCAATTTTTTTTGTTAAAAATAAATAGAAAATTATGTATTTTATAAATATTTATTTCGTATAAAATTTGATTGCATTATGATTTATAAAATTAAGAACGCCAGTTTATTGTAACTAAAATTTAAAATTGTAAATAAATAGGTACAGTATACTATGTAATTATCAGGATAAACATTGTTACTTATAGATAAATAATTTATAATGAAATAACTTGTGTTAAAAACATTATCATATCTAATTTGTTATGTGCATACATAATACAATTCTGAGAAAAAGTAATGATATATTTATATCCGAATATTTATATTTATATATTACAAAATATTAAAGCCGTAAATTTGGAAGGATAACAAATGATATTTATATTCTTTTACTATTAATAATTTTAAAAACTAAGTATTCCCATAAAAAAAACAAATTAAATCCTAAACTCCTCTTTGCAATTTCATTGGTAACACAAATTATTCTTCATTTTTTTCTAATTTTAACTAGAAAAAAACTTTATACATTTAAAAATATTTGTTCGGCATAAATATTTTAGAAATTAATTCATTTCAATCCCAGAATAATCTACAACGATTCTAAATAGTTCCAAAAATAATTCTATGAATATTCTGAAACTACATTTCACGAGGCCAACATAAAAAGCTCATCAAAAGGCTATACTAATGCCACAAAAGGCTAAATTGAAATCAAAGAGATATAAAGGATATAGTCGAACTTATGAACCAGAAGAGGATATTGTATCTCTTGAAAAGAGTAACGGAAATCAACAACACTATTCTCTCAAAAATTACTGACAATCGGGTTAATGGATCTTTTTTAATGATATTATTCACTATGTATATTAATTACGGACTTAAAATTAGTTAAAAATCATTTGAAGATATTTTTATGCATCCCAATAAAAATAAAGACGTTCCCGATCAGTGTTAAGTAAATAACAATGCGAACAATTAGAAACATTCTTAGCAAAAATAAATTCTGCCCGATAATCCAGACAAAATAAAAGGTTTGTAGATAAACCAACAAAATAAAAATAGGTGGAGAGATCCTGATTTCGACAGAGCATGTTCTTGATAAAACTAATCTCGAGCAAAAATTGTCTTGCAACAACTATCATATGAAGGGACTATATAAACTTGGGACTTACAAAAAGATCATCACTTCTTGTCTTCCTTCTCTGCCTCGGCAGCCTTCTTCAGTCTGGCACCAAAATGGCGTTTGTTGGTGCGTTCAAGTCTTAGCTTGTAATAAGCTTTGAATGCCTTCATGTCGTCTGTGATCTTCACAAGTTCAACAGGAGCCTTCTCCCTCGCAATAGGTAAGTATGAACCCTGGACTTGTGTTGCATTTGCAAGTTCCTCAGGAGTAGAGTCACCAGCCTGCAAACGATTAACAAAAGGGAAGGGTTTATTTTACTTTAAGATCCTTGCAAGAAATTATTGAATCAAACATTAAAAAACTGCCGACAGAATCAAAATATATAATTCAACATTTGTATTACCTTGACCTTGCGTGCGCGTCTTGGGAAGACAACCAATTTGGCCTTGTAGGTTTTCAGCCTCTGCACATTTGATTGCATACTTTCCAATGAACGGTTTCTGCGGCGGTGATCAACAGAAATTCCGATTGTTGGAGCAAGCTTTTTGGGAATACCAGCAGCCTATAACATAATACAGAAACAAACCTAATATCAAGAGATATACTAAAAACGCAGAATTCATTGCTTCTACACACTCACATCTTATAAATAAATGCTTGAAATTACTTTTGGATAATTTCATCAGCTATCAATGAAGTAATTCATTAAAAAAATTATCACTGAAAATAAATAAAAAAATAAAAAAATAAAGAAATAAGCATATTCCCATAATTTTAACAATGGAAAAAAAAAACGATTGTGTTGTTCAGTATAACAAATAAAACGAGTAACAAATTTAAATTTCAAATCGAACAATAATTACAACCACTGAATCTTAACCAAATATAAGAGATACAAGGTTTACCTTCAGCTCTTCAAGAGAAAATCCTCTTCCAGCTCTAACTTTCATATTGTATTTCAAAGTTTGACCATGCACAACAGGTCTAAGAGGTCCTGCAGTGGGTCTGGGGAAAATCTTCACAGCTTTCTTCTGACGAGCTGAACAATGCAACAACGTCAACTTGTTAGAAATTAAAGCAACCAACAATTATTCAAGCTAGTAAGAAGTTTCAAAAGGAGGAAGAAAACATGTCAATTACCCAAACGTCTTCTTGTCTTCCTCGCTGGTTGATTGAACCATGTCCTCACATAGTTTTGCCAATGCTTGCGGAAGTGCCCGCTGGGGATAACATTGTTGTGCTTAACCATGGCTTACCTAACATATAAAAGCCAACCACAACAATAAATGAGATTGTTTAATTATAAAATAACCAGAGTGAGTGAATCACAAATCAAACACACTAAGAATTAAGCTGTAAACAATGAGGAATATAGTATTAACAAAAAGTTCAGAAAAATTAGTTTGGTGCAGAAAAAACAAAGAGGAATTCATCCATAATAGACCTCCGTCCCTTCAGAAATTAAAGGACTTACAAATAATTTTGTTTAAAAAGCAGTCACTAAACCAGATGATTGAACACACAAGATAAAAAGAAAAAGTGCTCTTTTGCAACAGTTCCTTCTTATAAAAGATCGGATAGCCTCGCTAGCTGAATACATTAATACATACATTTCTTAAAGAGTAAGAGTAGTCACACCACTCAAGAGGCTAATCTCACAGAGCAGAGGAAAAAAAACAATTTCAGAGTCATATTTATATATAAAAAAAAAAATAACAGAAATACAAATCAAACACCAAATAGAGGGATCTTGAATATCAGAAACTGTGATAGCTGTAAGTCTAATTCAATCCCAAATACGAATCCATAAAGGACTAAACGAAAACAGGAGAACGTCTTACATTCAGAAGTGCGACGGAAACGTAACAGCGAAATGAAGCTTTAACAAGAGAAATGCACAATTACCTGAGTCTCGGTCACGCACAGGAACTGCAACTGCCGAAAAATGACGGAGACAGAGGCAGAACTAGGGTTTGTGCTTGTTTTTAAAGTACCCTATGAGTCACACAACATCTAGATTGAACGGCTAGGATTGTATTTAGGTTTTAATACTTTTTGGGCCTGTTATTGGATCAAAGCTTGGGCTACAGACCCAATAACAAAATAGCATGTTTGTTTAGAAATTTGTATTCTCATTTTTATATATATATATATATATATATATATATATATATATATATTATGAGTATATATATTATTATGTGCTTTTATGTTTATATTTATTTGTTTCTTAAAATTTATGTTAAAATAAATCTTGAGATCTTATAGAAAATTACTGATTTTTTTCAGGTTTTGGATTCATGAAATTAAAATAAAATAAGCATAATAATTTTAAGTTGACATCTTTAGAGTAATTTAAAATGTTATCTTAAAAATTATTAATAAATATTTCTATTTGATTAAATCTATAATAAAAATTTAATAAATTGTAAATATAATATTAAAAAAACAAAAACAAGTATATGTAAATAAAATATTAATTATTTAAATTCAATAACTATGTTTTTCATTATATAATTTATTTATACATGTTACAAAGTATTATACTTCAATTCACAATATATTTAATCATCTTTTACAATGATAAAGTGATTGTTTTATTCAGACGACGCAAATGGTAAAGTTTTAAAAATTAAAAATATTGTTTAGTTTATAGTAATCATGCATTTTTTTATGATAGAGCTTAACCTAACTTTACTATTATAATTATATTATCTTATTCAATTTTTATGACAAAAGTTTATAATCGTTCTTTAGCTTATTTTAATTACATTTATATTTATAAAGTAGGGTAATGTTTTCGAGTATTTGTATTTTTTATTTTTATTATTTATATATTTATACTTAATATTAAAATTTAATTAAATATTATTATTATTCAAACACTTAGGTCCTATTTGGTTCTGGGGTGGTACTGTTGTCGACGACGAAAGTCTCAATGTCACCCCGTTTGCTTCCAGTGTTCCATGCGGGTGATGGAGGAAGTGCAAAGAAAGTGGAGTGGGTTTAGGGGCTTCTCCAAGATGAAGAGAAAGTAGAGATGAGCAGAGCGAGTGCCACATCAAACCTAGGAAGTTACCGTTGTGCCCTTGCTTTTCTCCTCCATGCCACGATAAAGCACTGCCCCCTGCATGCATGCGACATCAGAGCGTGAGATTCGTGACTTTGGCTCAGGAATCGTTTGACCATTGAAGGCTGTGAAGGTTGTGAATGCAGTGGATGAGGAGTAGGTGTGTGCAATAACTTGGTTTTCCAGTATATAAAACTAAACCATGCATGGTTGTTTCACTTCACTGATCAATGAAACTGAACATTCTCCTCATATGTATTGAGTTCTACTGCGGTTGAAGAGATTAGTAAGGCATCAGAGTGTGGTAGGGATTTCACTTACGTTGTGCTTGGTTCATCTCGGGTGAGCATTGACTTTGCTTCAATGATGGTTAATCGATTATGGCTGAAAAAGCACTGGCCACATAATCGATTATGGAGTTGATAATCGATTATGCAAAGGCAGGAATCGGTTATCTGTTAAATTTTGAAGACATAATCGATTATGTTAAACGTGCATATATGGTGATAATCGATTATGGCTTTTGTTAAACGTGCATATATGGTGTTGCTTAATATGGTTTTCAATCACTCTCCAGGTATGTTCTTCATCCCTATTGTGTTTTCTATTGTGGTGTTCTTCAGTGTTGTTCTTCATATTTTTTAATTTTTTCTTTATTTTTTGGTTTTTGTTTTAAATTTCTGTTTTATATTTATGTTTGGATGATTATGGTTTTGTAATTTAATTTTTTTCAGAGTTTATATTAGTTAATTATGTTAATGAGTTAGTAAATTAATGTTGTTTCTGAAGTCCTTTATGTGATTTTTTTTTAATTTTTGTAGATGGTTATTATTTTTTTAACATTTAAGAAAAATATTTATTTGTAATGAATGATTTATAAAACGGAAATAGAAATTTGTAAAGTTTAGGTTTTTTTTTTTATATTTAACATAAATTATTATTGTTATAATTAAAACAATTAAAAAAATTTGTAGTAATTAAAGAAAACTGAAAAAGTTTAGATAAATATTATTTAAATTTTTAATAATAAATGTAGATAGTTATTTTTTTAACATTTAATTGTTTATAAGAGAATAGATTTATTTATTTAAAATGAATATTTGTATTTTGTAGGGTTATTTCTTATTTTACATAAATTATTGATGTTAGAATTAAAATGTTATAAAAAAATATTATAGTAATTTAAAAAGGTGGAAAAAGTTTAGAGAAAAAATTTGAATTTCTAATAATAAATGTAGATAGTTATTAGTTTTTAAAAATTAATTTGTTTATAAGAAATAGTTTTTTATTTGTAAATAATATTTTTACAGAATGGAAATAAAATTTTATAATGTTTAGTTAATATTTTTTAGATTTGAAATGTTATCATTAAAAACATTAAAAAAATGTTTTAGTAATTTTTTTATAAGATTTAATTGTTTATAAAAAAAAATTATTTATTTAAAATGAATATTTTTATAACTGGAAATAAAATTTTGTAATTTGTAGGTTTTTTTTATATCTGACATAAATTATTAATGTTATAATTAAAAATTTTATAAAAATGTTGTATTAATTAAAAAAACCAGTAAAACTTTTGAGAAGAAATCTGATATTTTAATAATAAATGTAGAAAGTAATTATTTATTTAAAATTGAATTGTTTATAAAAAAAATTAAAAAAATTATTTTTGAAAGAATAGAATTCAAAATTTATAATGTTAGGGTTTTCATTTTTTTAGATTTAACATAATTTATTAATGTTATAATTAAAAACATTATAAAAATTTCGTAGTAATTTAAAAAAGCAGTAAAAGTTCAGAGAAGAAATATGATTTTTACTTTATTTTTTAAAATTTGAATTCTTTTTAAAAAAAATGAATTTTTTATTTATAAATAAAATTTTGACAGAATGGAAAAAATAATTTCTAATGTTTAGGGTTTTTTAATTTTATTTGACATAAATTGTTAATATTATAATTAAAAACATTATACAAAATGATATAGTAATTAAAATAAATAGTAAAACTTTAGACATAAATGAAATAGAATTTTTAAATTTTTAGGTTTTTTTTTATACATTTGAAATAAATATATGAAATTTGAATATTTATATATAATTATATTTGTTATGATAGTTATTAATTTTATGTTATTATTTATTTTGTTTGTTTATATTTATTTGTTGTTTGATTAAATTATGTGATTGAAAAATATAATTTATGTATATATTTATATAATTTTTTTATATTACAAAAATTAAATGATATAGTCATTTATAATAAATTTTCCATTAAAATTAATTAAAAATATGTTTTAGGGTCACTGTATTGGTGTACTTTTACACCGAAACGGTAATCGCGTTCGGTATGAATTCGGAAAGACATTATGACGAGGTAGAGATGGTACACTTTGAGGAAACAGTTGTAATTTATGACGATCTTGTTGCGGCGAACATAAATTTAATTTCACAAATCGAAGAAATAAAAAATAATAATGAAGGTGCATCAGTCATGATCTTTTGTATGATTGCTTTTGGATTGAATTTGTTACGCACGGTGCCTAGTATAAGTAACTGTATGAGTGAGTCTCAACCACAAAAAGAGTGTCACTGAAAGAATTGATGGAGTACTTGGTTCACAGTGAACAATCTCGTGATATTATTCGCAGGGACCGGAAGCTTTCATTAAATTATGTGAATGAATACGGACAACTAGACGTGCTAAAGATGCATATCGATCAACCGTGGCAGAACAAGTACCGAAATTTATGCACATTATTGGGCATAATGTGAAGAATCAAAGTGTGTCATTCTTTTTCCATTGGTCTGGAGAAACAGTTTCACGTCACTTCCATAATGTTTTGACTGCAATTTTAAGGTTGGAGGGAGAATTCTTAATTCAACCAAATGGAACGGTTGTAGAACCACACATCCTTAACAACAGTCGATTTTTTCCCTACTTTAAGGTTTGTTGATGATAACATTACTTTAAATTATGTCTAATGTCTTTTTTATTTTGTGTTCAATTAAAGTTATGAAATTTTGTTTACATTAGGATTGTTTAGGGGCCATAGATGGGAGTCATGTACGTGTTAAGGTTGCACGTGCTGATGCACCTCGTTTTCGAGGG
>Ga0123342_1007771_pt1 | contig 13965 bp, 7 predicted proteins | sample Turbeawhitnodule_FD_89960 | JGI IMG/M metagenome (GOLD analysis project Ga0123342, IMG submission 89960) | Root nodule microbial communities of legume samples collected from Mexico - Turtle bean Mexico white nodule | ecosystem: Host-associated > Plants > Roots > Nodule | place: Mexico: Nepantla...
ATCTTAAGTACCGGCTAATACATTCAGAGCACCCAAAAACTACTGCATAAAGCATGGGCATAACCTAACAAACTACTAGGATCAAAATTGCCCTTTCCAACACGCTTCAACCACAACCAGCAAGTTTATGGCTGCCTCTCCATTGAATGGAAGGAAAGCGTTTAACCATAAGCAGTTTTCAGAAGAAATCAGATTCAAAAAACAAAAGATTATGACAACAGCTCACCAGCCCAACATTTGAGAGCCAGAACCATATTCCACTAGCACCTCTCCTATTCTACACTTTAGACCAGTCCTAACTCCAGAGCTACCATCAAGTGGATTCATTTATAGGCATGGCAAACGCATCAATTGCGTTTCGACATAGCATTCCGTCCTCACATCCCCGAAACCCCTAAAACTACACCTGCGTAATAAACATAAAACCTGCACCTGCATAAGGTTCATGAGTCCAGCTCCAACAGACATCCTAGCTCCACCATGAGACTGCTAATAGAGTTGGTACCTACAACTTCAGATTTGAGATATTCCTCATGACCAGCACTCATCACCAACAACAGTTACAACAACTTTTAATCATGTTCACCAACATGACATAGCACCTTACCAAACCTCCTTCATCTTAGTGTCACCCCTTTAGCCTGTCACGCTCCCTCATCTTGACCGTGAGCACAACATCTTACTTGCAGTTCTTTAAGACTAAGATTGTCCAGTAATAATATTATGGATGAAGTGTATTGTTAGCATTGTGTGCGTACAAACACTAACTGCCAGTCACCCAACCCATCTTCCAGACCATACACTAGTTACACACAGCCTAGCACATAGCAGAAGTTGCCTCATACAAACCTTGCTGGACTTGAATCTGCACTCATCAGTGAATACCTACAACATATCATAGCCCCTTCTTGCAACGTTTCCCCCTTCAATACCATATACCTTCCTCCAGATTCAACACCGCATTAGATCAGATATGCGCCCATTAAAATATCTGCAGTTGGACCAAGATCATAACTCTCAATTAGGGGGCATCTTAAGTAAGAAACACGTTGTTATAATTAGAAAATGCATTGGTGTTTTTTTTCTAAATTGCCAAGTTTCTTTTATAAATTCGGGAGAATCAAACTTTTATAATGAATACAAACCTTTAAAACAGTCCAAAGAAGCTTTAAATTTAGCCGGCTTCATAGACACTGATTTTAAAATCAGCTTCATAGACACTAATTTTAAAATCATCTGTTGGAGATTTCACATTGATTAGAGAACGAGGACAGTTCATTATATATAAGTGGGTGCAAACCTCATCTTAAAAACCGATTTTATGAAGTTGAGTTATATTTAAAGTTCACTTTGTAATATGATATCAGAGTCATTTCAAATCTATCTTAACGAATGTTTGTTGGACATTATGTCACTCGCTATCGGACCGTTATCGAACCACCCATAATATGTTATTCCACATACGTTTTTACAGTTTTACAGTAGTAAAAGTTGTCTTAATGAGACGATGATATGTGTGTGGTTGACTGATATATAGAGTATTATAAATGTAGTAGTCACGAAAAGTTAGTTAGTCAAACCCATAAGGAACATATTAAAAATTGGGAAAACGAAACGAAAATACTTTGAAATTATGCGGAAAATATTGATGAAAAAGTTGCAGTAGTTTAAATGCCTTATTTTGTTATGATCTGGTCCAACCGTTCAGCACAAAAAGGACACGTTTGTTTGTCTGTAGAAATAAACATATAGAAATAGAAATCATTACCGTGTTTGAAAGGTTTTCTTACTCAGCATTGAGTCTTGAGCGAATATTCAGTTATAGAAAAATTAGAGATGGAATTCAATTTAACACGATTTGTTTTCATACGTCAAAACATAAGTTAGATTGAGTTCAATTCGTTTTAAGAATGACTTACAAATTTCCGCTCAATTCAAATTCAATGAGTTGCAGATGGTGTTGAATTGATCTGTTGTGATATAAAAAATTCATAGAATGTGATAAAATAAATATGATAGAAAGCACTAAAAAAATAGACATTTATTGTCCACTAAAAATTATACCAACAAGTAAAAATTCAGTTAATTAGTTAATATGTGTTATTTACGTTGGAGGGACAGGAAACTCTGAAAAATTATTTTTAAATGAATTTTTAATTATTTTTTAATTAAGGCAGTCTAGTATCGACTACGTCGCCACTAATATATTTTTATTTCAATTTTATTTAGTTTAAAGTCTTTTTAGTTGACGTTAAATGAACTTTATTTTTAATATTAATTTAATTTATATTAATATAATCAATATTATTTATAATAATTATGAAAAAATATATATTTCTTATACCATTCTTGCATTATTATCTTTAATAAAAATAAAATTTATGTTAAAAATATAAAATAAAATAAGAAGGAATGATTAAATTGTTTTTTTAAAATTTGGACTTATTTGATAATAGTGTCTATTCGGTTGTTATGAGACTATATAACTATAAATAAAATATTTAAAAAAACTTTGTGTGACTAATTTTTATTTTTTTCTTTAGTTAGTTAAACAATTGTATAACACACAATGTAAAAATTTAAGGAAAGAATATTTGTACTGATATGTTTAATCTCATAGACCAACCAGTCAAGTTTCCCAAAGTACAACTGGGTACTACTAGGACAAAAGTTTAAAACAACGATACATTATTTAATGCGTTTTTATGGTCAGACGTTGTCTTTCAAAACGCGGTGACATTTTTGAAATTAACTTGATTTAAGAAGACAACTATTTGTAATAGTCGCATTCTTAAATCAAGTGCTTTGATTTTAGAAGGCAACTATTAGCCGCATCCTTACGGTCAGACATTATCTTTCAAAACACGGTGGCATTTTTGAAATTAACTTGATTTAAGAAGACAACTATTTGTAATAGTCACATTCTTAAATCAAGTTTTGATTTAAGAATGCTGCTATTACAAATAGCCGCCTTTTTAAAACCTTTTTTACCCTAACTCATAAGCGCGTCACTTACATTTTCATACTCTCTTTCTCTCGCGCTTCGTTTCTCTTTTGTGCTTTCTCCATTAACTGTGCTTCCTCTTTTCTTCCTCTCTTCTTTGCATTGTTTTTGTGACATTGATAAGCATTGTCTTCCTCTCTTCTTTTTCACCATTGATTTTTTTGTATGTTTTCTGTTTCTCTTATGTTTTGTCTTATGTCCATTTATTTCTAAGGTCATTGTTTCATTGGGAAGGTTTTTGTTTGCTCTCTATTGTGCCTTCCTCGCCACTGTAATCGCCTTGCTCCGTCGTGTATTTGTATTTCATTGGGAAATTTTTATTTGCGTTTTTTGACTTTTATTTTATGTTCTTGGTTATTAGGCATTCCAATATCAATCCATTATTTGTTTTGAATTTTTTTTTTTTTTCAGAACTTGTTAGATTTAGATTTAGATTGGGATGAAAAACTAAGAATGTGAAGAGGTATGATGTGGATGCACCAAGAGATCAAAAGAAATGCTAAAAATGACTTGTTCTTCAGAAAATATCAAAGTTGAGAACTTTGATTAGAAACCCAAACAACAGCCAAAAAGAAAAGAAACCCTAAACGTCATTCGTAAATGCGATTTATAAAAGCGGCTATGGTAAATAGCCACATTTATAAATCGAATTTACAAATGCGGCTAAATAGCCACCTTCTTATCTCCTCGATTTAAGACTACATGTACATCAAATCCCGCCATTTTAAATTGAAAATAGTCGTCATTGTTTTTCCTTTCTGTACCAATGTACTCTTTGATCAAGTCACTTCTGACTAACACTCAGTATTCTTAAGACTAGCCACTCCTAGCTTAACACTAAGTATTCTTAACATTATCCATATTTTGCTCAATAATGAGTATTCTTAACACTTTTAGCTCAATATTGATACAAGACCTGAGTGATTAACAAATAATTAGTTTTTCCTCACTAAAGCTGGTAACATCTTTCAATGTATATTATGTTTGAGATCTCTCTACTAGTAGTAAGAATGAACATGAACAATGTTCTTACAAAGCTTTAGGGTACAAAAGAAAAAATCAACAGAGTTTCAACACTTGACAAATATGGCTCACTTTTTTTTCTTTTCTTCGAAACATTCCCTTTTCTGATCGTTGAGCAGCTTTGAAATCTCTTTGTTGTATTCTTTCTTTTTGTGTTATCATCTAGCGAGCTCTTATGTTGAAAAGCATTAAATGCATGACATGGAACATTAAATTCTTTTCTCTTTACAAGAAATATCTAATAACTACTAACACTTATCTTTCTCGGTAGCAAATCCTTTTACACCAAACATTGATTAGAAGTTCACACAATAAAGGTTGAAATTAGTTATGTCAAAGAAGTTGATGGTCATTTAAGCATTAGCTCATATCCCAAGATATTTTTGAATGTTATTGTTTGGTGAAAATCTTCTTGGGAAACTGTAAAAGACATTCTCTGTTTCTCCAGACTTCAATTTAGGAATATTCTTCATGCGTATTAGCTAGAAGTCTTGGTCTATACTTATCGTTTGAGTAATCTTCAATTAACAATTAGATGAAGTGAAACTCAACTCTATTGTATGTCAAACAAAGCATACCCATTTGTGATTTGATCAACGTTTGTCAAACGCAATTGCTTCATGTATTTCAAGCACTAGGCTTCTTTTGTTTAAGAACATAATAAAAATATTTAGGGTGTTGTATTTTTGCTCTAACAACTTACAAACAAAAAAATTAGACAATTTTTTTTCATGAATTGAATTGAAAGATGAAGATGTGAGTGTGGATGAGCAGATAAGTGTGAATGAAAGAGATGAATGTGGATGAAGGAGATGGATGTGAGAAGATAGATGTGAAGAGAGTTATATAGAAAAAAGTGAGACAGGAAAATTGTCTCTTTTGATTGGTTAAATTTGGATCTATAGATTAAAAATAATCTACGATTCATATTTTATCTCACAAAGACACACACATTCATAATATATAAATGAAACTAGTGTCAGCTTACCCAACACTAACTTATATAAACATTAAAGATGTATTATGTTAGCATTATCCTAATCAACGATAAGTTAAATGAATAATAAAATAAATAAATTAGTGTCTGTGTAGCCGACACTAATTTGAATAAATATAAATACTAAAAATAAATAAAGTTAGGGTCTTATTTATTTTTAAAATTTATTGTCGACGTTAATTTGACACTAACATAAATATGTTTACTTATTAAAAAAAATTAAAAATAGTTTGTGCCAACTTAGACGTTAGGTATTTTAAGACGCTAGATAATCTATTACCAATCAGACGGTTTTGTAACATGTGATTCTACTTGAGGAGGTAGAGAATACTTGTTAATCCCCCCTTAGCAATACACATTGTGAAGTATACCATTTGAGCTTTCATTGTTCTCTTTGTAGAGTATTTTCTCATATTGTTGATAAGTCTTAATCTCAAGGAGAGATTAGGACTGATTGTTTGGAGAGGTAGAGAATACTTGGTGACCTGAACAGATGTAAGAATACTTGTGTTTGCCTAGAGAGGTACACAATACTTGTGGACCTAAAGAGGTTTAAGAATACTTGTGGACCTAAAGAGGTTTAAGAATACTTGTGGACCTAAATAGATGTAAGAATACTTGTGTACCTGGAAAGGTGGAGAATACTTGTGTTAGTGAAGGCTCTTAAGCAGGTTGCTTGTAGGGACTAGATGTAACCCTTGTTGCAGGATGAACAAGTATAAATCTTTGTCTACTTCTCTCACTCTACTATTGTTTAGACCTTGCTTTTGATTGATACTCCACGAATTGAGTTTGGGCTGCATTCAACCCCCTCTTCTAGAGCCATTTGAACCTTCAAAGCCAACTCTTATTAGTGTCCAACAATATGACGGGATCATGGTTAAAAAGTCACCAACATAAGATGGAGTGATCACAAGAAACAAAAATAAGTTAAAGGAAAGGGAGAGAATGGTACAAGTCACCTAAGAGGCTTCTAGATGAGTTCTTATACGGAGCAAGTCTAAGATTTGAATGAAGAACTTCATCCAGCCAAGAAGACTCTTAGAAATTTAGAAAATGTAAAAAACATAGAAGAATAAAAAGAGGCAAAAATCTATAACTTGTGTGGCCTTGTTTGGTCATCTTCTTCATAGTTTTGGTGTTTGTTTGCTAGGATAAGTCTAACCTAGGGTAGAATAAGAAAACCCTAGGGAGACCTTGTGCTAAGAGACATTTCACACTCTCCTTATAGGCTTGGGTTGCACGACTCTTAAGCTATAAAGAGCACCTTCCCCTCATGTAAAAATACATCTTTTAAGAATTGAATACAATTTAGCTTGAAGGTTTGTGAGTAAAGTTCCCCTAGGGTGTGTACACTATGGTAGGAAAACTCCATTACTTACTCCTATTCTAATTCCATTTTCCATTAGCATCTTTTTCCATTGTCTTTTGTTCCATTCAATTTCTTGCATCTATAATGTGATATTGTCAAGCTTTTCACTTCTTATCCCCTCCATCCATAAAATTTTCAAAGATCACCCGAAAACCCACAACCCTAATTAGCCACACACAAACACCTCACCAGACACACCAAAATCACAAAAGAAACTCTCCAAGAAACCTACTACCATCACCCTTATACCATTCGACCATCCCACTTCATGAGTGAGTTGATTTTATGATTGATCATTTTTATGGTGACACTTTAGTTAGATTTGGATTTTAGACAATTAGAGGTGACAACCTAAGGAAAATCCCCACTGGACATTAACTTAATCGAGTGGTTAAGTAGATGTGAAGGTTCATTTTACAAAGGCAAAAGGAAAACACAATTAAATGGTGATGATAATGACAAGATAAAGGGCGGAATCACATAAGGAAACAAGAACAAGAAGAACAAAGCCAAATAGACATAAGGAAACAATTAAAGGACAAGGAACATACAAACATGAAAAGGAATTGATTAATGGAAGAGATGATGAAAGAAGAACTTATGGATGGTGGAGCAATGGTGTATCACACCACTTGATGGGATGGAACCACCAAGATAAGTGGCATGAGGCCGCCACTTGAGAGCATCATGAACCCAAGATAAGACCAATTTGGAGGAGATCCACTCATTCACTACTCACACAAAAATTGTGCAGAAATTCTTTACTATAATTTCAACTTGTGTTTACAAAGGGAGAGACCTCCTATTTATAGAGTGAGGAGCCTTGGAAAATAAGGAATGAGGGTAGAAGGGGCAAAGAACAAAATATGGTACGGCTAGGGTATTGACCTTGGTCAATGCCGCACCATTCAACATATTCTAGAAGGTAAGGTTTCCTTCCTACCCCAATGGACATCTCATATCCCCATTCTTATGTCTTCACCTCCTATTTATGCTATATAGACCTACTTTACGGAAATTACAAAAAGAGAGACCAACTGATGCTCAACACCCAAAGTCTGCGCTATATTCCTAGTAATCCTCTGAGGTATGGTGGGTGCTGAGGTCATGGGTTGGGCTTGGTCATCATGGGTAGGCGCCCTCTCTCCTTGGTCATCATCACTTCACCTCCACCAAATAATTTCGATTTTTCACCTATCCTAGAGAAGAACACTCCCTTACTGTTATGTAACCTACTCAAACAAAAAGAACCTAACAAGACTCACCTTCTTGAAAGCTTGTTTCTCTTCTTTGCTTCTTGTGATTTTAGGAGCTTTAGAGTGAACTTTCATTGGTATTTTAAGAGCATCGAGAGACCCTTATCACAATAATCAGACCCTATTATTGTCAGTTAAGCCGAAATTAATCCAATACCAATACAAATATTTATTTATTTATTAAAAAGTTAAAAATAATTTACATCGATTTAGAGTTGATTAAGTCAATTTTAATAGCACTACTACTTGATAGCTAATCATTTAAAAATAATTTTATATTTATATTTTTATTTTTAAAATTAACTTTTTTACGTCGCATGAGAATCAATTGCCAACAAAAATGAAGAGGTTTACTATTGTTGTAAAATTAAACAGAAATTAAAAAAATAAAATGATATAAACACCCAAACGAACAAATTTCTTCTTTAAACTTTCTCTTCAACACTGCAGAAATATGCAAAGAAAGTAGGAATATATAATGGATTATGGTAATCGATTATATACTTAATAGTGTATTATAATTCATTTTTTAAATAAATAATGAAAATAATTGTTTATTTGTTAATTTTTAATTATTTTTTTCTTTAAAATTTATTTTAACTCTAATTTATATTTTTGAAATTTTTTACATTAAATTATTGTAAAAATGTATCATGTAAATTATTTTTTCAACAAATGTACCCAAAAAAAATTATTATATCAAAGAAATCAATTATAATATTTGTATTTATTTCTTTTTACATTTTTTTTTCTCTAAATCCAAACAATCATATTCTCACCTTTTTTTTTTTTCAATTTCTCATTTCCATTCTTTTCAATTCAAACATCTTTAATGACATCAATTTAAACATTCTTTAATAGAATCGCAGTTTCACTGACATTATTGTTTTAAAGTTCATTCGACTTTTTTTAAGTAAGAGTATATTATTATATAAAAACCAATTTTAGAAATTAATTTTTTAATTATTATAATAACAAAATTAAATATTATGTTATAAATAAAAAATTATTAATGTTTAATTTTTTTTATTATTAATAAAATTTATAAATAAATTTATATTTAATTAGTTACTAATATTTTACCTACCAATCTTAGAATTAAATTAATTAGTAGTTAAAAATTTAATAGTTAACTAAATATGAATTTAAAAACTAGTTTATAAATTTTATTAATAATAAAAACTATTTTATATATTAATAATTTTTTATTATTAAAATAATATTTAATTTAATTAATATAATGAGTAACTATTTTTTTTATCTAAAATTAATTTTTATTTAATGATTTTTTAATAATAAATGATAATTCATTTTAACATAATCATAATAATAATTAATTAATCTTTTAAAGCATGCAAATATATAACATGTTAAATTCTATGGGTACTTCACACTTATAAGATGAATAGACCAAATTGGAAGCATTCGTTAATGTTCAATATATGAAAGGCTTTTTCCTTGAGGATTCTTCTCACTTTAAAAATTAAAATTTAAGAATCTTGATGAATGTCAACGGGAAGAACACAGCAAGAAATTTCGAAAGAAAAGAGAGAGACAATATAAAATTCATGAATCATAATCTATAAAAGGCACTTAAGCCTACTGAATTATTTTACCCCTCATCTGGTATAAAGAGACAAAAGAAAGAGTAGCAAATTCAGGAAGGCTAAGAGAAAAGTGAGGCACATATATGCATGCATAAGATTATTGGAAGAAAGCAACAGCAGTAACATAGCATCATGCATCGTTCCTTGGCGATGAACATCCCATCTAGGTTTCTCGGCCAACAAATGCAGACACAGGTGGACCATGTTTTGCGAAAACGAGTTCTTGTTGATCCCTGTGATGTGTTCATAAACCACAGAAGCTTGGACACAAAAACAACTGTGGCTGCTCCTATTTATGATCATCTACGCAGGCATGGATGAATTTCATTTAAGAGTTTTGTTATTTAGAGCACACTTCTGCATAATCCAAACACTCCACTCACATCTATATTTTTCTCTATCTCTAAATTTTCTCATATCGCATTATTAATAATTACTTATTTCCTTTTTTCTACATTAAAATCTTTGGTCAAATTAGATAGGTAAGTAGTAGGTGAAAATTAAGTATAATAAAGTAGGTCGGATTAGTTTATCTTATTTAAATTAATCAGATCAATTTTTTAAAATTTATCAATTTATATTAATCCGACTATCAACCTGACATGTCAAGATGTAATGGGCGAACTAACTCGTCATTTTTTATTATTTACACATTTTAAGAGGAATCTTATATTTTTAAAATTAAAATCAATAATAATAAATGTTTTATATAAAACTTTATTTATATTAATTTTTTTATACACTATTCTAATAATTGAAGTAAATTTTTTATGTAAATTTTATTTAATTAAAGTATTAAAGTTTATTTAATTTTATATTTTTATTAATAAAAAGTTATATTAATAACTATAATCAAATAAATTGATAAAATAATTAAAAATAATTAATTTTTTTTAAAAAGTGTCTTATCAATCCACGTCTGTGTGACAGGCCTTACCACCTAAGTAACAAATAACGAGAATATTTGGTGAAGGAAAATTAAGGAAAATATATTTTAAAAGACAGTGAGTCTCATAAGTATTTTTACTTTGTTACTATTTTCTTTTATTCATCCTTTTATTTTTTTAATTAAATACTTTTAGTTCCCGTTTTAGTTTTAATCCATTTTCAACCATTCTTTCAATAACTTAATTTCTTTTTAACCAATTAATTGTTAGTTTATTTCAACAAGTAATAGATTATAATCCGCGTTTTAGAAGAAGGGGTGCCGAAGAGAGAGAATGTGCAGTGAAAAAAATTACAAAAATAATATTTTTCAATTTAATTAATCTTAAACAGAGAAAAAATATTTAATTATAAAGTGAGACCCACCTTACGGAATCCGTCGTCTTTGAGAAGAAATAAAAAAGAAAGCTGCTTTGAGAATGTCAAAACGATCAATTTTTTTTTTCTCTTCTATATTTTTTATTAATATGTATTAGTTATTTTGTCTCTCTAGCAACTAATATTTTTTTTTTTTTAAATCTGTTGCCGTAAGAGAAATGTCTATGAATCTTTATTCTATTATTTATAACAACTGACAAGTAATTATTTGATTTAACCAGCCATGTAGATTTTATACGTATGAAATGAGTATATCAGCTATCTTATTTTATACCTTTTCATTATTTAAAGGAGGAAATGTGGCATCTCTTACTTCCTCATTTCATTTTTAAAATTATATATTTGTAAATTCTCTTTTTTTTTATATTAAAATTTGTAGTCTAGTAATTGATTAATATAATTATGCATACTAAAATTTGTTTTGGGGTAAATTATATAAATTTAATTTTATATCATTCTGTTACAAACTCAATTAAGATTTTTAATGATTAAAATTAATTGAAGTTACATTACAAGCAATATTAGTATGATCACAAATATTGCCTTTAACACTAATGATTTATTTTTTTTCCTTTTATACCCATCAACATGTATTATTCTTCTCTTTCTTAGGAGTGATTTGATAACGGTCCGATTGGGAGTGACGCTATAGACTCAAAATGGTTCTGATACTATATTACGAAGTGGAATTTAAATCTAACTCAATCTCATAATCGTCTTTTACACCCACTTATATACAGTGAAATATTCTTATCTTTAGTCGATGTTGAATCTCCAACACTTTTACTCACTGAAATTCTTTTCTTCTAATTAATGTTCTTCCTGCCTCACGTGTTTGCAGACATGGGTTTCAGCCTTTTCTGGACAACAAGACTCTGAAGCCAGGTGACAAACTGTTTGATAAAATTAACAGTACAATCTTGGAGTGCAAACTAGGGTTAGCTCTGATATCACCACGCTACTGTGACTCCTACTTTTGTCTTCACGAGCTTGCCCTTCTCATGGAGTGCAAAAAGAAGGTGATACCCCTCTTCGTTGACATTAAACCATCGCAATTGCGCGTCATCAACAACAGAAAATGGACCCTCGAGGACCACCATCGCTTCAAATTCGCCATTGAAGAAGCAAAGCACACTGTGGGACTTACTCTCAACTCTGCACAAGGGTACATATAATTAGTAACTAAATAGTTCTTTATATTTTTTCCCATGCACCATAAACTATTTGTGTTAGCAAAATCATGTTTTTTATGATTTCGGGAACATGACAAAGTTTTTTTAGATTTACAACAAGTTTGATATGCAACAATTATTCTTCTGCATTTGTTATAGATCATTTGTCCTCAATGTCAACTTTTGTGACTTAATTATACACAACTGCAATTTAAATATCACTGGTAATACCTTGATATCCATTAAATATAAATCATTTATTTGAAAACTTAAAATAATTATATTTCAATTCTAATATATATTATTATATTATTCAAATAAGTCGTGTGTGTATTTCTTTAAAATTAAAATAATATTTTTCTTGCACTTTGATATATTGACAACATTTTTTTACACCCACTTTATAATTAATAATACTATTATTTTAATATTTTTTATACTATTTAATTATAAATTCACTATTTATTATATTTTTTTTTTCTAAAACAATTATATACAATTCTACCAGTTATAAAAACATAATTTTTCATTTTTCTTTAAGGATTTCATAGATGCCACCATGTGTCGTATATACAGGGTATAAACGTGTACTGTATATAAAGAAATTAAAAAGGATATGAGAATAAAAACACTCTTCCACGTCTCTTTATTTGACTTATTCACTGCATGTGTTTTAACAATAATTGTCATGTCTTACTTACATGAAACAGTTTTAAGCGAATACGATTTTACATAATTTTTCTAATCTTTTTTGGTTTGAAATTTATTATTTCATGTGGGAATGAACTAAAGCAAAATTTTAAACAAGAGAAATCATAACAAATATTTAGCATGGTTGATTCAAATAACATAGTTTTTGTTATTATCGTTGTCCACATCAAATTTGAAATTTGTTTTGTTCTGATTGTCACATTGAATGTTTTTCTTTTAATTTAAATTGAGTACAAATTATTTAAAGTCAAGCTTTATATACTACAGAAATGGAAAAACATACTTTTACACTCATCCAAAAAGTAATAATATATATTAGTATTTTAAATTAAAAATAAAAGAAATTTAATTAAAATATCAATATTGTGTAATAGATATATTTTACTTTATAGATTTCAGATTTAAGACAGAATTGTACAAGAGAGAAATATAGATCATAGTCTATAAGGGAAACAAGGGTAAAGGAGAGATTATTGACACTAACTTCATTACATTGTTTCATTTCTTCATTATTTGTTTCCATATATAAGTAGGATTTTGGTAAAGTTAAAAGTGGATACATATACATATGTTTTGTTCCTGTAAAACGTAGGAACTTCTCCGGTATTGTGACTAGTGCTTCTGATATCATCATCGAGAGCTTAATAGAGCTTGAGGATGAAGAGGTGATGATGCAGCATTCATACTTGCCAATTAGCTAAATTTGTAGAAAAGAAAGACTAAGGTTTGGTTCTGCAACTGTAACTATTCTTATTTAATTATCAGTATGATAAAGATCCTTACTGTACAGAAAGAAGTATATAAATATGCCTAATCATAATTGTTTCTTAATAGCTCGAGTCAATTTCTTGGGCAAAACTGCATTTGTATATTCTTTGTAAAGTGTATATGGATATGGCATAGAAGGAAAAATGTTAATCGCTTTTTCCCGTTTCTGTAAATTTTACAATTAATTACAGTTTTTATTGTTCAGATCTTCTGTTTAGATCTTTTGTTAACTATGTTTAATGAAATAGAAAACATTATGATAAAAAAATCGCTATTAATTAATGTAGAAATTCGTAGGTAAAATAAAGTTAACTATGGATTACTAATAAAACTTTTTCATCGCATCAAGTATATTAAAGAAAAACTAAGTTTTCCTTTTAAATGTAATATTAAGCTAACATAACTCGAATTATAAGAACACGTATGTATTGTTTGATATTCGTTCTTCTGAAAATTAAACTTGGAGGTTTGGGTGAAGATTATAATAGAAAACAAATGAAAAAAAAAGAGTGATGAAGTAGACTGTCTATTAGACCGACAATTCAATGGCAGAATTTGAAAAGTAAATGAAATTGTGCAAAAGGATTAAACGCAAACTAAAAACATAAATGTACCGCCCTGGTAGTCGGAAGTGATGACGTGGCATCAAGCTACAGTATAGGCGTGTTGACAAGGCGCCAGGTCCGCAGAAGGGAAGGAAGTCGGGGGGCTCGTGAAGTCGCCAGTTATTAA
>Ga0123342_1007772_pt1 | contig 13961 bp, 3 predicted proteins | sample Turbeawhitnodule_FD_89960 | JGI IMG/M metagenome (GOLD analysis project Ga0123342, IMG submission 89960) | Root nodule microbial communities of legume samples collected from Mexico - Turtle bean Mexico white nodule | ecosystem: Host-associated > Plants > Roots > Nodule | place: Mexico: Nepantla...
GAACAGATTTATTTTTATGCAGTAAACGTGTTTTTTGTAAAACATGTGAAAAACAGTTTAAGAAAACTTATGCTTGTTCTTATCACATGGCCAGTGGTTATGAGGTGAGTTATTCAGCAAAAAACCCACTCTTAGACAACCTCTAAGCACTACCTAAGACACACTTAAAGCAAAGCAAAATACAAATGAATTGTACATATAAGTCTTCATCAAACACAATCTTGAAGGGGCAGCAACCATCTTCAACAAAGTTGGCACGACTTCATTATGACATGGCAGAGTCGTGTCAAATTGGGACGATTTGTTCATATGAAGTCATGCCAAATTGGCACGACTTGCCTAAATTTGTAATTTTTTTTAAACGGACCCCATTTTGGTAAAAACCAAAAACAATAACTCCATCATGGTCAAAAACCTTTTTGAGCAAGTGAACAAGAAAACAATTTCATTTTGACTTTAGAAATACTTACAATGTCGTATTTTAGATCAGATATATTTCCTCAAGTCATTGTTAGTGGAAGAGACATTACTTTTATAAATGCAATTAGCATTGTCTTTTTTGAAGCTTCCAACCTTTTGTGTCAATTTGTTCAGCTGGTTTTTTGTAGAACCAATTCTGTTATGGGCAGGGGCTGTTTTCTGAAAGACAAGGTTCTTTGTGTAAGAGTGTTGTTATGGGTAGGGACGGCTTTAAAGCTTATGCTCTTGGTGTAAGTGGAGCATCTATTTTCTTTGTCTTTGTGTGTTGAAAGTTTTAACTAGGTATGACTTATGTATAATGGGTTGAGACACCCCTAAAGTGTCTCACTTTATTTTATTAATTTATTGTCGGAAAAAAAAATGTTAAAACAAAGTGTAAAATGTTAGTAGATTTTGTGCAGAAAGTTATTACAAATACATAAATAACTATGATGAATTGTGTATATTGTGATGCATTTGTGGAGTTGTTTGAAATATTTTAATGTTATTTGTTTGTTATAGTCGTTATTTGTTCAATATGTAAATGATGTATCCATGAAAATTTCTTAAAATATGGACAAATATGGTGATGTTGGAAAAATATAACATCAATCAATTATTTATGTTTGTATGTAATGTATGTGAAAAAGTTGTAATTTCTAACTTCTTGTTTGTTTTGTAATATACAAGGTTGTTTATTTTGTAAAAAACTCTTCTTAATATATTTGATTTTTTTTTCTCCAAATTTCATAATGATACAATTAAAATAACCTTAATTTGAACACGTGTCAATATAATAAAAGATTTCTTAAGAATTTTCACCCCACTTAATATCATTAAGTTAGTTATTAACTTATTATAAACTATTATAATCAAGTTTGTATCTTTTTAATTTTCATTTGCTATTATTCATCATACTCTAATTCATTGGTTTATATTTCCATCTATTTATTATTATATATTTCAATTTTATATATAAGAATAAATATTATTGAATTACTTTTTAATTTTAATTTTTATATTAAATTAAAAAAGATTTAACATAGAATAAAAATTATAAAATAAATAAAAATAATTATGATTAATACTCATTAGAATAATTCAATAAACCAAGAATGGGAATAATATGATGGAGATAGATTTTTAATTGAATAAAACAATAGCATTTAGCGGTGGTTGGCGGCTCTAGAAGTAGAGGTGGAGAAGGGTAGTGGTGTTGATGGTAACGAGAGAGAATCGGAGGGTGGAGATGGAACCGGCAGCTGGAAACCCTAATTACGTGATGGTCCCATCGGCGGCGGCACCCGCGGCGGTTGAGCCGCAGTCACAGTTGCCTCTGGCAGTGACATCAACCCACAACTGTAAGCCACCACTCTTCTCATTTCCGAGGAGGCCAGCCCTCAGAGTTACATCCGAGTTCGACAGTGAAAGCGCCGTCTTCTTCCATAAAATTTCTTGCAAGTTGTTGGACAACCTTGCCAAGTTCAAGCTTCAATTCAACCACAGTGGTAAAGGCGACATCGCCGAACCCCAAATCAGCTTTGTATCGAAGCACCTCAGCCTCCACTACGACCTCGAAGACCATAATGCTCTCGTTAAGACTTCCATCGATGTGGGTCCCAGATTGCAGCTCACTGCTGCTCACGATGTCAAGGTCTTACTTCTACCTCTGCATCACCCTATCTTTTGATTCTTCACATTCTCACCTCTGTCTTCTTTCTCCTCCTTAGGCTCAACAAGGAGAGGTTACCATGCTTGCAAACATCGCCCATCCTGGCTATTCACTTCAACTATCAACACCAGTTCCATCCGTTGGATTGGTCTGTATTACGAATCATATTATCTTTGAAAAACAAACGCAAAAACACAAACCTACTACTACTACCATGTTTCATCGTTTTCTTGTTTCAATTCTATCCGCAGCCAAAAGCAACCTTCAGATTTCCCCTTGGTGAGGTTTCTCTGCAAGAGAAAGAAGAGGAGGAGGCCAAGAGTTTGTTGTCAGTCAGTGGGATTCTTAAAGGACAAATTTTGAATGGAGTCGGCTCTGCCCAGTACAATGATGAAGAAGTGAAATTGAGATACAGCTACAAGGTACTTTCCTGGTTTTAGGATTATTCTTTGCTGAACGATACTGCTTACTACCCCCATCATTGTCAAAAAGTGCTGGTTAAAATTTTTTGGAACTACGAAATCTTGAGTGGGACCCACATTGTATTTTGTAGTAAATTTCAATTAATAGTGTAAATTATAGTAGAGTGTTGCTCTTGGTATATATCTTAAGTTTATTGCATTAGGTATCAATTATTTTTCCCATCATTTGTATTTGGTTGTGAGATACTACCTTGTGCCTACTATTATTGAATGTTTCAAATGCAGGACGACGAAATGTCATTTTTTCCAATACTTTCACTTCCTTCAAATGCCCTATCTTTTGCCTTTAAGCGTCGGTTTGGTCCTTCTGACAAATTAAGGTTATAACACTCCTTTAAGAACCTTTCATTTATACATTCACTGTTTTTGTTGCACTCCAATTTCTCGGTATATGATAGATAAGTTGCTTTTAACTGAGTTTGGAAAACACTATGCATTTTAATTGTACCTACATAAAGTGCGCCTTAATTATTGGGCTATAATTGTTGTCATATTGTAGATTCTTGAATATTGGGTTCCGTTTATCCTATAGACTTATAACATGAGACTTTATCTTTGAAACTTGCTATGATACCTGGCATCATCTTCGGTTGGATCATCTAAATGTCGAATAAGAGAATTGTTTTTCTTATGTCTGGCAACCTTACAATGGCATAAGATCCATCTAAAAATCCTTTCAAAACTGTATTCCACAATACTTTGGGAATATCTACAAATTGACCTTATGAAGCTACATACGGAGTACAAATTAAGTTATAATCAAGCTTTTCCTTATTAAAAGACCTATCACTTCAGTGTGTTTCTTTTGATCATGCTGAAAAAGATTCTAAGCTATGTTGATTACTTATTATCACAATAGAGTTTATAGGTCCATCCCATTTAATGTTAAAGCTTTGTAAGATAATTTAATTTTCAATCAAAGCACTATATTGAGCTACAATAATATGCCTTTTTTTTTACTTCTACAAGTTACTAGTTTTCTCCAAGAAAGGTACAACATCAATTAGTGGATCTCCTATTAGCTATTTACCCTGCATAGTTAGTATCTTTGTAAGCTTTAAGAATTGTATTCCAATTTGCTTGTCGCAACTAAGAGGATATTGAGATATGTGAAGGGCACTTTGGACTATGGGTTGTTGTTTTCGAAACATGGCATAAATACTTTTGATGAAGTATTAGGCTACTCTGACTTAGATTAATGTGATGATAAAAGTGATGGAGAAGCACTGCAGGGTAAGTGTTTATAATTGTGGAGCACCTATTTTATGGTGTTATAAGGAGTCACTGTTGGCATTGTCTTTATGTGAGGCTGAATACATTGCAGCCTCAGTGGGAGGTTGTCAAATATTGTCACTTGAGAACTTGATGTCAGAAATGAAGATTAGAGAAGAGCTTAAGAAGATGCTAATAGACAACAAGTCAAGCTATAAGCGTGGTTGAACATCTTGTTACTCATGGAAGGAGCAAACATGTTGAGACAAGATTCACTTCCTAAATGAAATCAAGAGTTGATATACTGCAATACTAATGAACAGGTGACTGATGATTGGATAGATGATAGGAGTGCAATCTATTACTGATGTAAATTAGGGGGGGAGTGTTCTAGATAATTCAGATAATGTTATGTTAGTTAAGTGGCTAGCGGGTTGTTAACCTACTACTTGTAACAGTACTATAAATAGTAATGCTGTAAAGTGATATGCAGATGTGTGAAATAAAATTTCCGATTCTGCACCTATAGCTCTTGTTCTCTCTCTCCCTTTTTTTTTATTGTGTTCTGTCATAAATATGTTATAATAGAGGTGTTTGTCAACACCATTTATCAGGAACTAGGGAGGATGTTGAGTAGTATCCTGGATGAGATTAAGAAGCACATGTTCGACAGTTTTTATAGCATTTTTTACTAGGCTACTTGGAAAAGTAATAATTATTAAGTTCTCCTATTTCCCATTCTCACAACTCTCTTAGTAACAGACAGTATCTATCAAAATCTCTGTGAGATTGTTCGTATTTAAACCCTCTGCATTAGATTGTGGTCTATGTTTGTAACTAGAGTTTACTGGTACAATGGTAGTACAGTTGGAAAAAAGCTTATTCTCTATTCTTGCTACGTGATGTGGTTGAACATTCATGTTTTGTTATTATTTAGCTTTCTCAATTTTCGCATTTATAATTGTAATCTTGTAAGTTATGCTAAAATCCCATTTTGTTTTGTCATAGCTGCTATTGTTTTATATTCCTGTTTGATTAACTAATTCAGATATTGATTACCTGCTCTAAATTTTATGCATTTTAGTATTTCAATTAACAGAATCAGTTTGCCTATTTATTGATGTGGTTTTTTCTAAATGCTTAATGTATAGCTACTTGTATAATTGTGATTCCAACTATTGGAGTGCTGTGTACAAGCGCACCTATGGTAAAGATTTCAAATTTAAAGCTGGTTATGATTCAGAGGTTCGCCTTGGCTGGGCATCTCTTTGGGTAAGTGCCTCCTTTTGCAATTATGTAATTCATATTCAATATCATGATGCCCCTTGTTATGATTATAATTCCTAGTTCTTAGTAACAGAGTCGTTTTATTTCTCAAATATTAATATTTAATTTGGCAATGACATGCATACTTACACCAATATTATTGTCTTCAATATTTATTTGATCCAAGACATAAATCTGTCAAATGATAATTAAATAAATAAAATATAAGTGGAGTGCATATACTTCTAGTGGTAGTTTCTTACACTGTCCCCGATCCATCCTTCAATGGAGCAAATCATCAAGTTAAGTAACCTCCAGGGTTAATTAGTGGAATAATTTGAGATTTAGTAAGTTTTGAACTGAGGTAATTAGAAAAACATCACATGTTGCCTATAAACAAGTTAAAGGGTTGAAAAGGATTTGTCTTATGATTTGAGAGACAATTCAGATTGTTGTTGGAGAGTCCAGGCCTCTTGAAAGTCCTGCCTATCATTTGTACTCTTTTCTGTTAGTAGAACTCTGACCTAGTTTCTATCACATTATTAGCTGACTTTTCAGCTTGAGCACTTACATTTCAGACTATAATTGTTGATAGCTTTCGAAATACATTGCACCTGCATTGTTGTTTTACATTTAGGGACCACAGAATACTGCCTCCTGCATAAGGGATGCATACATGTACTCCTTAAACTTCTTGAACCATGGTAGATAGTAGATCAATATAGGAAAATGGTTTATTGGTTTACCTGTTTCTTTTCTTGAATGTTTAACTAAATTCCTTTTAATACTTTGCTATCATCTTCTTTGTACCAAGACTTCTGTTGGAATTCCAATTCTTGATTGCTTCAATTTATCTCTAAACTGTTAGATTATAATCCACTTTTCTGTAGTGAGAAAATAGTCTGTTAGGTGTATACAGAGAATTTGTGGATGATGGTGGATTCCACCAAAAGTATTGAGTTTATTATCTATTACTCTCAGTGACCACATTAGCTTAATTCAGGTTGGAGATGAAGGTGGGAAAGCCAAAACAGCTCCGATGCAGATGAAAGTTCAATTCATGCTTCAGGTGCCACAAGACGACATCAAATCTTCTGTTTTGATGTTTCGGATTAAGAAGAGATGGGACTTTTAAGGCTCAAGTGGTGGGTGACTTTAGCTGTTTTCTATGTATAAAAAAATGGGTATCTTGGCTTTGGCCAGGTCCAGGGGATCATAGTTTCATCCCTCCATAGTCCACATACTTTTTGCAAAAGTGTATTAACCATTTGATACTTCTCCAAGGCAGCTAATTTCTTAGGGGTGTAGCAGGACTGCAATTAGCTTCTGGTAACAATTTTCATCGTACAAAATTTGTAAAGATAAGTTTCCGATGTTGGCAATCCAAAAATGGGAAATTCTTCCTGCACCACCATGCATTTCTTGCACCTCCATGTGTTTCTTCCTTCACCTCCATGCTTTTCTTCCTGCACCCTCAAACTTTAAAAAATGTTCAAATTATCCTTTTTGACATTTTTCATTAATTTTTTTTTAATTCCAGAATGCGAAATCCAGATACTTTTTATTATAGAACTCAGAAGTTAAAATTTGTTATATTTTTTGTATTATCACTAAAAGAAATAATGATAGTAGAGTCCTCAAAAGAGCGTCGCAAATAGTAAAAAAGAGACTCTACATGAGACTAATGTGGGCTTAGCGTCCCAATAGAAATGAAAGTTAATGTTTTGGTGACTATGCATTAGAAACGACCTCCAATGGGATACAAATTTACAAGGTAGTGTTGACTAAGTCTACATAAAAAAAATATATTATTTAACTATAATGTAGGTTTAGGAGACATTAAAATGGCTGTAAAATTAAATAATTATTAAGAAGTGGGCTTTAAGTTTTTCTATCCACTTATATACTATGAAATGACATTGATACCATAGTAAGAAGTTGACTTTAAGTCTAACTCAACCTCATAAAATCAGCTTATAAGGTGAGGTTTACACTCACTTTTATAGTATGAAAGGTCCTAATATCTAGTCGATGTGGGATCTCCAATAATAATTAAACTTAATGTCATCATTAAGAACACTATGTGAAAAAGCAAATGTGAGTAAATTGTTTTCATTGGGGACACCACCTGGAAAACAAATATTGGTGTTGTCTAGACCTACGCTAAATTTAATAAAATATTAACTTGCATCCACTTTGTGTTCCCATTATCGACTCATCAGTATCATTCTGCAACTTATTTTTTGATTGCATCTACTTTGTGTCCACATTCTAGACGCTAACTTATTATTATTATTTTAATAATTTTTAACTTGCATCTACTTTGTGTCTACATTCTAGACTCAATATTATTATGTCACTTTTTTTTTATTGTATCTATTTTGTATCCCGATTCTAGATGTTAACTTATTATTATTATTTTAATAACGTGGACACAATGTTTGACATTTATTTTTTTGTCCAACTTGAGTAGATTTCACCCTTGCTAGTTGTTTTTTTTTTATAATTCTCACTTTTTGTTGGAAGCTAAAGTGAATTTTTCTTGTAATGTATATTTTTTATTATAAAACTGAGAAGTTAAAATTTGTGATATTTTGTATTATAGATTATATTATTTGAAATATAAAATTTATATTTTGAAACGTACAATCTAAAATACAAATTAATTTGTAATTTTTTTATATTATATTATATTATTTGAAATATAAAATTTATATTTTAAAATGTGTAATCTGAAATACTTATTTATTTTGGGAATACAAATTTGTATTTCAATTTGTAGAATTCAACAATAGATATTTTGAAATTAGTTATTTTTGAAAATATGGAGTGTTGAAAAAGTCATGGGGTGCAGTAAGAAATCCACTCAAGAAATTAATTATGCATTCGGTTAAAGTCCATACTACTTTGTAACTTCTTTTTTGTCTAAACAAATTTCTTTCCTAGTTTTGATAGGATCAAATTAGGGGTAAGTTCTTTTAGAATCCCTTTCCTTTTTGTTCCTATACAAGTTTTGATAAATTCAAATTGTCAATGAGTAAGAAACATTATGAATTGCATTTGAAATTCAAAAACATATATATTATGGATGGTATATTTTAGAATTCAAAAATATTTTATGGATTTTGTACTATATAAAAAATTGTACAAATTGTACACTCTGAATATGTATTTAAATTGCTCAATTCATAAATATATTTTGAGTTGCATAATCTAAAAGTATATTTTGAATATCACAATTTGAAAATGTATTTTGTATTGTATAATTATCTTTTTAGTCCCTATATTTATGATCAATATTCAATTTAGTACAGTTATTTTTAAAAAAATAAATTTGGTCTCAAAGTTTTTAAAAAAGTCTACAATTTGGTTCCTTCTGTTAAATTTCCACTAACGACATTAATTAGTGATGATGTGGCACAAAATATGTCAAATTTATGTACAATTACACTATATGTGTAATCCCCTTATGTTTCTTCATCCATTCTCCCCGTCCTATCAGAGCCTCCATCCTTTCCCCTTGCATCAACACTTCCCCTATTTCTTTAGCATTGAATCAATTTTTCGCACCAAACAATTCACAAATGCAAATGAATTCACCTGTGTTTCGACATCAAGTCTCAAGTCTCATGGATGTCGGTGGCGCATCGAGCTTACCAGATTTCAATGTCGATGATGCGATGACCTTTTATGCGTCAAGCACTGGTACACCAACCACCACAATTGTTCCCACGACTATAAGATCACCAGGAGAGAGGCCATCGTGAGGGAGAATCCATTGTGAAGGTTGTGAAGATCGTGAAGGTCATAAAACCCTAATATTGAAGAAGGGGAAAACCCTTTGAACGATCATTGAGACGAAACCCTAAAATTGGCGAAGGGGAAAACGCTTTTGATCCCTAATTTCGGGTTGAAGTTTATAAGTTATTGTGATTATTATGTGAATCAGTGAACGCTTTTTCTTTAAAGGTATTTCTCGTGCTAGGAATGTTCCTCCAACTGGTACCATTGCTTATAGCCAATAAGTTAGTGGTTTGATTGTTAATTAACCTGTTAGATCACCACTACTTTCGATCCAAAATCAAAGCAGTGAAGGTGAAGGGTGGAGTGGAGGTCCTGACGAGGGAGAATGAATGGAGGGAAGAAGAAAAAACTCTAAAAGTTGGTGCCTACGCATATAGTCCACGTTTGCATATTAATGACATTGTGTGTGTCAAATCATCATCAATTGACTTTGTTTGTTAAAATTTAACAAAAATGACCAAATTACATACTTTTTTTAAGAACTTTTGGACCAAATTGATTTTTTTTAAAACTACTATAGTAAATTGAATATTGACCTTAAATGTAGGGACAAAAAAGGTAATTATACCTATAATTTAGAAATGTATTATGGAGTGAACACTCTCAAAATGTATTTCAGATTGCACAATTCGAAATATATTTTTAGACCTATAACTTGGAGCATGTTATGAATTTTGCCATTCAAAAATTTGAAGTATGATAATTTAGGCTTTTTCCAACATCTCATGAAGGTGGATGAAGAAACCAAGAGTGTGGAGGAAGAAAATAAATAGTAGCTCAAATTAGGTTGGATGTGCCTTTTTTACAAAATGTTGGATGGGGGATTTCTTTTTGCACCTTATAATTTCCTTTTCATCCTTATAAATATACAAATTTTCATTTGTCCTTTTTTATGAAAAAATTATTTCGAGATTGTGAAATTTGGATACTTGTTTTCCTTTTGGATTATACAATCTGGAAGTCTTTTTTACTTTCAAATTACACAATTAAAATTAAATTTTTGCATAGATAAAAACTTATGGAGTTTTTGACTTTTAGATTGTACAATTACAAGGTTTTTTTTTTACTTTTGAATTTTGCAATCCAAAAATAATTTTTAATTAAAAAAAACTCTCAATTGTATAATCTAAAAGTTATTTTTTGAATTGTATAATTCAAGAGTCTTCTAGATTACATAATATGAGAGTTTCTCTTGGATTACACAATTTGAATGTTTTTTTAAGTAAAAAATAATTTTAAGATTATACAATTCATGAGTGCTTTTATTCTTGAGTTCACCTATGACACAACACAACACGTAGAAAAGCAAGATGACAATAGTAAGGGGTGGCTATGACAAAGGGATAGTTTAGTCGTTTAACCACCCATGTGGAAACTATGAGGTGCAAAAAGAAATGGCTTGTGAGACGACTTAGTTGCTTTTTACACACAACATAATGGAAAATTCTCCTTGCACCTCCATACATAAACGTGAATATACATTTATGCTATTTTTTTAAAATTTAAAACCCTACCCTCACATTGCACTCCTTCACTTGGTATTTTTTTTGAACCAGCGCAACCCCTTGTTTTCCACAATGGCGGCACCCTTTAAGGAATTGTAGAGTTGCTCTCTTTGCAATATCAAAAGCATCAACCAACCTACATGGATGCATACCTAGAATATACATGTGTTATCTCAACATTAGAATTTCAGCATTAACAAATGTTGAAATGACATGTAAGGCATCAAAACAAGAAAGGCTCATCCCTCCATATTTTGAGAATATTTGTTTACTCTAAATCCTACAATAAGGTTTCGTAAAAGAAGTCATTTTCTTAAGTGCATACCAAATCTTATAATTCTGGAATGCAATACTTTTTTTAAATGAATGCCGGATTGGCCAATCCAAAATCTCAAATCGAATTTGGGATTGTGTACCATATTGTACAATTTGGTCTGTGTTTTAAATTAAAAATCGGATTGTACAATCAGTACTCCGTCTCGGATCTAGTTTAATGTTGTGGATTGACCAATTTTATATTCATTTCTAAAAAAGATATGCACTAGATTATTCAATCCAATATAGAAAAACAAAACAAACAAAAAATATGAACGAAAGTGGTGAAGAAAACACACACAACTTATCTCAACACTCACTATCACCACCTTCAACCATAGTCACCACGAATCAACATCTACAACCATAGTCACCACAAATCAGCGACAAACTTTCACCTTAATGAACCACAACCTCCAAAATAAATACAAAATCACCTAAAATACAAAATCTTAATATATAATGACAAGGGTATAATTAATATTTAAAAATTATATGAATGTACAATAAGAACTAAGAACCTATGTAGCACAGACACTGATACGACACGAATACAGACACGAAGATACGTATAATATAAAAAATGTAGGAGACGGGGACATGAATCTATATATTATATAATTATGAATTATATAAATTGACAATAAAGATTTATGTACACAAGTATGTTCTAGATTATTTTTTGGAGTAGAAAGATGTTTTTCATGACTACTTCAAAAAGATTTGTTTCTTATTTTTGTAATCATAATAAAATCTTATACAATAAGTTTGAGTTTTTAGAAAATTAATATATTTTTCTTTTTTAAAATTGTGTTAGAACCGTACTAGAATTGTCAGAAATCCAACAAATACTTTTTGAATTGGACACTTCATGGATACGTGTCCTACAAGTGTCATACGAGTGTCAGTTTTCGATATGAGTATTCGACACCGACACGCCATTTAAGAGAAGTGTCTGAGTTTCATAGCTAAGAACTAATAGTGGTGCGGAGAGAATTTGACGAACATAATTAATAAGAAAATAAGAAGTTGGGCTAGGACATAGTTTTATGCAAACTAATAAAGACTGAGGCATACTTTATTTTATGTGTTCGTATTTCTACCACATTAAATTTGACATTTATCACGATAACTTATTATATTATGTGTTCCTACCGGTTGACTTCAATTGCCTTCGTACGTCTGCGACGATCACACGCTCAATTATCTCTGCCTTCGTTCGTGCCTTTTTCTTATCAAACACCTGAAAATGCAAAGACAAGGGGCACCCTAGAGGTTGTTTGCACTCTGACGCTCAAGTCAGTATAGGGCTATGAAACACCAAAAACTTAGCTGTAAAAAGCTCTGTGTGTAATCTGTGACTTGCGTAAGAATTAGCGCATACCTTATTAGGTTTAATACTACCCTTTATATACTCTAGGGTTTCCGCTGTTTTAGCTAACCACAATTAGGGTTACTGAGGGTGTGCCCTAGCGTTGCTATCACCCACTCTTAGGGCAATCTAGCGCGTAAGGCTCCCTTGCTGGAGTGCGACCTCTAACAGGATGACCACCTGGGTACCAACTTGTGCACCTAATCTCTGGGGTCATCCGTCCTGGGAGTGCCCTAGTTGTTCATGTGTCATGCATGCAGCTTACCCCTGGAATGTGACACTCACGGGTCGTATCTCTCCCAGTGGCTCTTTACTTGTGTTACGCCTGAACGCGTCATTCACTGGACCCCTCGTGATTTAGGCTTCTCCCTAACTGATAAATGGTGTGTGGTCTGGGATCCACCTCTCGTGGCCCAGCTCCGCTATTTGACTTGCCGAGGTCCGAGGACACGTCAACATATCCTGATGATCGATGCCTAACCACACCTCGACACCCTAGGCGTACTGTCTCTGAGACACCCTGGGCCTACTGTTTGTGGGACCCACCTTACATGACCGAGGCCTGACCACTCCTCGACGCTCTGGGCGTGCCGTATGCAAGGCGCTGGCCCTTGCCGCTCGTGGGACCCAGTTCAAGCGGCTCCACGTCTACTAGCAGTCAACTACGCCCGAAGACTAGTCGGTACATCATGTATTAATTAATGGGCATACAAAATAATAGAACTATTAATTATAGGTATACAAGCTAAGAAAATGTAATATAAAAAAAGACTTGATTATTTTTTTCATATTATTTACTTATTTTGCTTAATTTGGTCTATTTGTGAATAAAATGTTAAATTAAGTTTCTTAATTTTAATGTGGCTATTTTAAGGTTCATTAAGTTTTTCAATTTTTAAGAATGCAACCATTTGACTCCTTTGCATGCTAAAATTGATCTTGTTAGTTTTAAAAAAATATATATGTAATTAAACTTGTTAATATTTGTTTGTTAATAATCTTACCGTTAATTGAATAGAAATCGGTTATATTATTGTGATTTTCAAAATTGAAATAATTATTCAATATTTTGTTAGGAGTGAGATTAAATAAAATAAAATAATAAATAATAAAAGTGTTGGAGATTCTACTTAGTAATATAACAAAATATAACTGTGGAATTGACTTAAGTTTAAATTCTACTTTGTTAAGGTGGTATCAAAATTATATGTTAAAAAAATTATCTTAACTAGATTAATAGAGACTATTATGTCATGAGTGAAGAAAAAGTATCACATTTTAATTAAAAAATTACATCTATAAAGTATTTTTGGGTGTTAGAATTATTAGAATAATTTTGTGATGCCTTAATTTATTTTTTGAATTTCATTGTAGTGTATTTTTAAAACTCTTTTACTATTTTTACTCCAATGTATGTAGTTCACAACTTAATCTTACAACTCACTTTATGATATGTGAAATGAAGATACTCTCAATATATCAATACCCTTTCATGTAAGAGGTGAATGATATAGAAAGAATAAAGTAGTACTCAATTGTAAATATTATGTGCAAAAATAAATTCAAAATTAAAAGGCAATATGATTACTTTATTTAGTGGGATTGTGTAGCTATTATTCAATCGATGGAAGGTAAAATTTAAATATAAGATTTTTTTTATCAGCTAAATATGATTTGTTATTAACCTTTGACATTGAGATTAAATATAAGTAAGTCTAAAAAGGAATCCAAACTTAGACAATGTGAAGAATATGTAAGAAATTATGTAAATTAATTTCTATAAAGTGACTCACATGACTTAGAGTTTGGGCTTTGGGCCCAAATATGATTTAATAATAATAATAGAATAAAGGCTCATTGGTTAATGTGAGAAA
>Ga0123342_1007773_pt1 | contig 13960 bp, 12 predicted proteins | sample Turbeawhitnodule_FD_89960 | JGI IMG/M metagenome (GOLD analysis project Ga0123342, IMG submission 89960) | Root nodule microbial communities of legume samples collected from Mexico - Turtle bean Mexico white nodule | ecosystem: Host-associated > Plants > Roots > Nodule | place: Mexico: Nepantla...
AGACCTCCTGTGGTCTCTTGGAACGATTTGAAAGAGTGTATGCGCCTTAGATTCGTGCCACCACACTTTAGGAAAGACCTAATGTTGAAGCTCCAACGGTTTCAACAAGGCACGCTAAGTGTGAATGCTTATTTTAAGGAGTTAGAAACGCTTTTACTTAAAGCAAACATGAAAGAAAGTGAGGAAGCTTTGATAGCTAGGTTTGTGAGTGGCCTATGAAGGGATATTCAAGATGTTTTTGAACTTCAAGAGTATTCATCTTTGGGTTCTTTAGTTCACCTTGCAATGAAGGTTAAATCCCAAATTGCAAAAAAAAATTCAAAAATTCTCCCAATGATGGCTACTACAACAACTCTTGGAAAAATAAAAAACCTTTTCCAAACCTTCCTTCTAAAGATTCTTCTTTCAACCCTAAGGAGTCTAAGCCTTCTACTTCTACTCATATATCACCAATCAAATCGTCTACTAAAAAATGTTTTAAATGCTTAGGATATGGTCACATAGCTTCTAATTGCCCTTCTAAAATGAATATGTTTGTGCATAATGGGGTAGTAGTTAGTGAGCATGATTCCGATTCATCTAGGCATTCTTCACCTTCTAAGCCATCAAATGAGATTGAGAGCGAAAGTCCTTGTGAAGGTGACTTATTGATGATAAGACGAATGTTGGGAACAATTCCAAAATCTTTGGATGATACCCAAAGAGAAAATATTTTTCACACCCGCTGTCTTATAACCAACAAGTTATGTTCCTAGTGGCCAAGAGTCTTCACCCATCCCAAAATAATTCAAAGTAGACCGATAACCACAGTGACCATCAACCTTCACATAAATGACATCCATTATGTAAGGATGACATCTAGAATGAAAATGATCAAGCATGAGACGTGGTTCGGGCTTCATGGCCACCTTCACTTTTTCCCTTGTCCTTGGTGGTTGATGAGCATAATTTCCTTAACACTTTTGAGCTTTAATAATAGATTCTTGTATTGTAATCATGAATAAGTCAAATGTTTTATTTTAAATTAATCTAATTAGGTTTATTTTGGTCTTAATTCACTACAAGAAATTGCCCATTTATATACCGATTATTACATACGGATCAGAATTCATATGTAAAGTGATCATTACATACGAATTTTTCTGTATATATGAATAAAAGTGATTACATACGTATTTTTCCTTATGTAAGCCAAAAATGATTACATATGGATATTTACATACGAATTTAATTCAATATGTAAATAGACGTTACATACGGATTTTTCCGTATGAAAGTCAAAAGTGATTACATGCGGATTTAAATAGTATGTAATTTTGGCGCCATGAAGCAAGAATAATTACATAGGGATTGTATCCGTATATAAAATATTATATACAAAATATTTTTAATAATTGTAATAATAATAATATTGATATTAATGATAATATTGATATTAATATTTTTATTAATATTAATAATAACAATATTAATATTAATATTAATGATAATATTAATACTACTAATAATATTAATATTAATATTAATAATTATTATTATAATATTATTACTAATATTAATAATATTTTTAGTATTCATAATATTAATAATGTTAAAATTGAGGGCCTTAAACAGGAGGGGATGAATTGTTTATAAAAGATTTTCGTAAACTTTGAAGGTATAATGAAAGTCAAAGAAGAATCACAGTCAAAGGAATAAAAGAACCCAAGATAGAAAACAATTTTAGTTGAATTCCCGAAATTCAACCGATTGTTTCTGCGATTTAATCGGTTGTTTCTGCGATTCAACCGGTTGTTTTTATCAGCAGAGTGTAAAAACAACTAAAAACAGATATACAAGAGTTAAGGGAGAAAAAAAATCACACAAGCAATTTTATACTGGTTCACTCTTATACCAAGAGCTACTACATCCAGTTCCCAGAAACCTCTAGGTATCCATTAAGTAATCAAAAACCAGATTACAAACTCACAACCACCAAAGAAGTGATCTTGATCCCCTCAAGAACACACTTTCTTTGGCACACCACAAACACACCACAAATCAGAACACCCTCTGACTCTGTGAACACCAATACTTACAGAATTACAAATCAAGAAAGAAATAGGATAAATCACAACTGGTACAAATCAAATCAAAGTACACAACAAGTCCTACTTCACTCTTAGAAAAATATCCAAAGCCTTAAACAATATTGGAGAAAACTTGATTTCAAAAACTGATATTGTAACCTTAATGCTAGGAGCGTATAACAGAACATTTATACTCCAATTAGCAGTAGAAAATATTTATTGTAAAATCTAAATCAATTTCAAATCATTTAAAGCAGATTTAACAAACTTAACCGAATTCGGCTAACACTGTTAAAAAAATAGTCGGTTGTTTTATCGAAATAATGAATTGGTTTGACAACAAAGTCAACCAAATTCAAATATGCCAAAACCAGTTTCAAAAACCTTAAGTATAAAAAACCGATTGAAATGATAAAACAATTGGTTGTTTTTTGGCTTCTTCATAAAACACTCTTTTAAAAAAGATTTGAGTTAAACCAACTTTGGATTCAAACTAAGAGTGAATTAACAAATCCAAACTACCCCAGAACACAACCAACTAAGCTAAAAACAACCTTAAAGCAATCCATGGAGATTTGGAGTCATCAAAGCTCTTCTTCAACAAATAATATTAATAATAATATTATTATTAATATTTATATTATTAATAATATAAATGATATTAAGTTTGACCGTATGTAATTTCAGATTTTCTTGTAATGATTGTTATTTCTACTAATTTTGTGTTTTAGTCATAGTAGATTGTATAATATTTCTTATAGGTCTAACTAGATAGTGTAATAGATGGATATTTTCTTGAATTTTTTAAATTAAAATTCCCATATTAAACTTACCAAAAACAAAAAAAATATGCTTCAAATATATTGTTCAAGTAATTTTTTTTAAATATCATTCATAGCATGTTGTGTAAAGAAAAGAAGAATATAAAAAGATCTTCAGAGGAATCGAAGGAGCAAAAAACATTAATATTTTTTTACTTTAATATTTTTGTTGTTGTAATCCTTTATTATTACTAAAATGTTTGATTTAGTAATGTCATTTTAATTCCTAATACCTTAAATTATATATCATATTAATATATTTCATTAGCAAGTCATATAAATTTAAAATTTATAATCTGGACTATGACTTCTAATGATATTAGTAAAATAAACAATTCAAAAGAATATTACTAAGAAAAGAAGAAAAAAAAGAAAAAGAAAAATTGGAATGATTGAATTCAAAATTGTGAGACCTGACATCACTTTTCAAAGTTCTGATTTCTTTTTTGAAATATTGTGGATAGCTCTGAAATGGCAATGAAAGCAAAACCAAAGCAATCATTCACCTCCCTCCCTGGTCCCTCTCTACCCTCATACATCCTTTTGTATTTCAATTCCTTCTTTCCCTCCACTTTCTGTCATTTCTCTTCTCTCTACACTTTGGCCTCACACACAATCTTATTTCACCCTCTGTTTTCTCTCTCTACCCCACCAACAATTCCACTGCCTAAACCATTCTTCAGCTTCAAAGTTTGCAGCTTTCACAACCTATTAGGCTCTTATTCTTGTTCCCCACACCGGGTCTTATCACACCATTTGAATGAAGGGCATTTGGTGATTGTGGTAGATAGCTATGGTTGCTGAAGCTTGGATTGTGAAGATGGGTAACCAGGTAAGTTCCAATCTCAAACACGCTCTTCTTCTTGAACTTTCTGCAAGGAGAAAGCACAACCCCAAAAGGCAAGATAGTGGCAGTAAAGAAGTAATTGGAATTCTTTCTTTTGAAGTAGCAAAAGTAATGTCCAAAACCATTCATCTTCACAGATCCTTGTCTCAGCCCGAGATTGTTAAGCTCAGGAACGAGATTTCCAACTTACAGGGTGTTCAAAACCTGGTTTCCTCCGAAGAGGGTTATCTTCTCGAGCTGGCTCGAGCAGAGAAGCTTGAGGAGTTGAACTGTATTGCTAGTGTGGTTTCTAGGTTGGGAAGGAAGTGTTCTGAGCCTGCCGTGCAAGGTTTTGAACATGTGTATGGGGACATTGTTAATGGGGTTATAGATGTGAAGGAATTGGGGTTCTTAGTTAAGCATATGGAAGGAATGGTGAGGAAAATGAATAGGTATGTTAGTGCCACCAGGAGTTTGTACAGTGAAATGGGGGTCTTGAATGATTTGGAGCAAACAGTAAAGAAGTTTCAGCATAACCAGCAAGAGGAGAGCAGAAGGGCGTTTGAGCAGAAACTCACATGGCAGAGGCAAGATGTGAGGCATCTAAAGGATATTTCACTTTGGAATCAGAGCTTTGATAAGGTTGTTGAGTTGTTGGCCAGAACAGTTTGTACCATTTATGCTAGAATCTGTATAATCTTTGGTGATTCTACGTGGAGGAAGAATACTACTAGTCTTGGGCTTAGTGGAGATTCACCACCCATGCGAAGTGAAAGTGGGTTAGTGTCTGGCCAGATTGGTGTTCCTTTGAGTTCTGAGAAGTTGAAAAGCAATCATAGCAAGAGAAATGGTCATGGTTATCATTTGGGTTCCACTGCCAGAACTGCTGTGGGAACAAGGGTAACTGCTAGTAAGCCTCAAATGGATATTAGGAGAGGTGAATTGCCATATCTTCAACTAGAAGATTTTGGTTTTCCTTGTGGAACAAGTCCGGGGAAACTTTTCATGGATTGTTTAAGTTTAAGCAGTTCGATTTCGAAATTTGATGATGACAATGATGATTATGTTGCTGATAGTGAGGACCAACATATTCACTTATCGAGCTATCATAGTATTGGTGTTGAGAATAAGGTCAAGAAAAGGGAGCAGTTGTACTATTCTGGAGATCTGAATCATGTTCATAGTGGTGTCCCTATCACAGGAGATCTAAGTTTCTCAACCTTTGGTCCCCAGAGTAGATTGACACTTAATGCTCCTCCTTCTACACTTGGAGGCTGTGCTCTAGCATTGCACTATGCCAATGTCATAACCGTGATAGAGAAGTTCCTTAGGTATCCACATTTAGTTGGCGAGGAAGCTAGGAAAGATCTATATCAGATGCTACCAACGAGCTTAAGGTTGTCTCTGAAAAGCAAACTTAAGACCTATGTAAAGAATTTGGCAATATATGATGCCCCTCTTGCTCATGACTGGAAGGTGAGTCTAGATGGGATACTCAAGTGGCTTGCTCCACTGGCCCATAATATGATCAGGTGGCAAAGTGAGAGGAATTTTGAGCAACACCAAATTGTTAGCAGGACATATGTGCTGCTATTTCAGACATTGTATTTTGCTGATAAGGACAAAACAGAGGAAGCTATGTGTCAACTTCTCATGGGACTCAATTACATATGTCGTTATGAACAACAACAAAACGCCTTGTTGGGTTGCGCAAGTAGTTTTGCTTTTGAAGATTGCATGGATTGGCAATTGCAATGTGGCGCTTTTCCCAGTTGATAGATTCTGAATATTGAAATCCTGAATATGATGAGCATTTCCTTAGTTTATATTTACAATACACATCATTTTGATGCGGCATGGAATTCTAAACTTTGTACATTTAGGACTCTTGTTGTTAAATGGCTTCAAATGGGCAAAGAGAAGGATCGTACTGAACTTGTAAATATGTTTTTTGTGCAGTTCACTTGATGCATACAGTATGCTTTGTTTATTTCTTTTGATTACACTGCTTGTATTAAGCTTTATTGCAACTGTTATTATTATGAATGACGCAGACTAATATTCAATTTATCCATGTCTTATTTCTTTGGTTACTGTCGATTTATTTGTGCATTTACTTCAAATTTTGTATTAAATAGTTTTTAGTTGTGATTTATTATGATCTGTTCAAGTTCCCATTTACATGTTTGAGTTGTTGAAGAAGTGCTAATTCAGAAATTGCGCTCTTCTTCGTTGGAGGTGTGTTTGGGTGTGAAAAAAATTTGAATTGTGAAACTTCAAATTTCAAACTTAATGTCCCTCTCAAACTTATACCTGGGCCTGTGTCAATATTGCGGTACGGGATCGTTAAACCTTTAGGAACTGGCAAATTCTTCCGGCACCATACCAATTACATTTTTCACCTAATCTCATTAAAATAACATAAATGTTCCTGCAAAATGATGAAAATGTCTCTGCAAAATATCGAAAATAATCTTAAATGGAAGGAGGATGTGGATAAAAAAAAAACTTTCATAACTTTTTTTTATAATACACTAGGTTATTAACCTGTGCTTGTAGGGAAAAGATTTTATCTATGAAATGGGAAAGATTATATTTATAAAATATTATTAATATATTAATAAATAATTAAATAAATGTAATTTATGTAGGTATATATTTTAATTTTTTTTTTTGCAATAAAGATGCATAGAGATGTCTTATAGTGTCTTATATAAATAATTTTATACAACCTAAAGAAATTTATACAATATAACAAAGATACTAAATTTATAGAAAATAACAAAATACCAAATCAAAAAAAAAAAACCAAACATAAATTAGAAAAACAGAAATATAATAGTTATAAATATTAATAATGTTTGAACAACCTATATGGTTGCCCACATTAAGTCCAACTAAAATTAAAAAATTATCCTTTTTATCAGGCTTAAAAACAGTCCTGACTCCCAACTTCAAAAATAATTTTATCATTCTCCTAAAGTGAGTGTTCCCTACAAAATTCTTTCCATCCACTTCCCAATTTGACTACTTCCCAATTTGACAGTCTTTTTGGGAACATTCCGCATTAAAACTTTACATTGCACCTGCTCGTTTGGTCCATGCAAAGTGACATTTTGGAATCCACCTCTTCGCATATAATCTGCAAAAGTCACAGACAAATCCTACACAACAATAAAAAGTTAAATATTTGAAATTGTGAAAAAAAATACATTTTCATTTAATATATGTAAATCAAAAGTCAGTTATAAAAAAAAAATACCAGATTACTTGCTGTGCACTGGGAAGCAGTCAAAGTTAGTGTAAAATGCACAAGTGCATGATAGGTTAGTGAGCTTCGACTTTCAATCTCTAGAAAAAAATCTACGACAGTATTTTCGGACAACGTCATCGTTACATCAAAAATAGCTATCCCCACGTAACAGAAGAGAATTTGATGAGATCCTTCTTTTAACGCGTACAACTTACGCATTTCATCGCAACCTTGAACGATCAAGGGATTGTGCAGGTGCATATTACAACGTACCTTGAATATGTTTCCTCTTTGATCCGCAAGAGTCCATATACAATCCAGATCCGTATCAAATATAATTGCGAAAGCCCGATCCACAAAAAAATCGTACTATGATAATATAAGCATAATATGAGAATGCAGACAAAGAATATTGATGCATATTTGAACATACATGTGCACATTATATATTCATTTTAATATATGATAAATTTAATTCCAAATTAACAAAAATTACATTTTATAATTAGAATTTTAATTTAATTTATTTTTAAATAGTTAGCATATACATTTAGTATGAAGTAGGAATATGTTTTTCTAAATTTTGAGAAATGACAGTGATAGTAAATAAATTGTTATTTTCCATTATGAATGAGAAGTACAGAAAACCATAGGAAGAAGATTGGGTCAACAATGGATTTAAAATGTAAGAGTTTGAAAAAGACTTCAAGAGTTAGGTATACGTTTTAATGTGAATTAAGAAATGAGGCAACACATCAATCCAATCCAGCAGAGCAGAGTGCATGCCTAAAAAATGCACCCTCATGAATAAATAAATATTTTTGTCGTTAAATTCCCCTTCACACATATCCCTATCTAAAAAAATTAATAGAATTCCAAATAAAGAGGGTGCATATTTGAATGCACATCATAAATTTATTTTAATATATCATATTTTAAATTCTAAATTAGCAAAAATTAAATTTTATAATTAAAATTTTAATTTAATTTATTTTTAATTTGTTAGCGTATACATTTAGTATGAAGTAGGAATACATTTGTCTTAATTTTTGAAAATGACAATGATACTAAATAAATTGATATTTTGCATTATGAATGAGAAGTACAAAAAAACTATAAAAATAATATTGGTGCATATTTGAACATACGTGTGCACATTATAAATTCATTTTAATCTATGATATTTTTAATTCCAAATTAACAAAAATTAAATTTTATAATTAGAATTTTAATTTAATTTATTTTTAATTAGTTAGCATATACATTTAGTATGAAGTAGGAATACATTTTTCTAAATTTTGGGAAATGACAGTTATAGTAAATAAATTGCTATTTTCCATTATGAATAAGAAGTACAAAAAACCATAAAAAAAATATAGGTGCATATTTGAACATACATGTGCACATTATAAATTCATTTTAATATATCATTTTTTTTAATTCCAATTTAACAAAAATTACATTTTATATTCACAATTTTAATTTAATTAATTTTTAATTAAATTGCATTTTATATTCTCCTAAATGCTTTGATTTATCATACCAGAGAACAACTCCACAATGAACACATTCAATTGATGGTTGACCAACATAAAAAAAATCTGAAAATTTCAAAAAGAATCATAAAATTATCTTTCTATAATACACATGCTAAAACGTTATACTGAATCATTAGTTATATTAAGATGTACTTTGACCAAGTAATAATAATGTTCTAACCTTGCAATTTAGATTTTGAATATAGTTCGCTTCTAAAATTGTTGAGTATATCATGAGATAAATAAGAAGAATTATATTTATACATGTGAAAGGCCTTAAGACTTACCTGTACTTAAAGGACATGAGGGTTGCCTATTCTCTAAGTCTGATATTGCATTATGTGAAAAATTACACTCTTCTCCATGGTTTGTATATGTTAAGTTTTTCTTTTGGGTTGTATATTGTGGGGTAACAACCATGACAGCTTTCTCTATTGCATTCTCAAATGAACTTTTGTACTCTATATGTCAGAAACCGCATCCTGTGTGTAGTTTAATCCATATGAAAATGTTGTTAACTTATTCCTTTGGCTTGTGGATTCTTGGTTGAAAACCATCTTCATTTTCTTTGTTGGATTGTGGCCTGATTTGACACGAACATCTGCAATGTAGTTTTGATTTTAATACATTAGCAGTAAATAATAACCAACAATGAGAACCTTATTTACCTGTTGTTAAAACATAATTTGTTTCTCCATAAGAAATTGTGGTTGTCTGAGGACTTTTTTTGCTGCAATTTTTATCTGGAGTACCTTAAGAAAACAAGTCATCAATAACAAACTTCATTTCTATATTTAAAAAAAAATGGCATATAAGTTTGGTAGCTTTTTTGTGTAACTTATTCTGAAGGATGATCTTCCTTCGGTTTCTTGCACACTTTGACTCATCTGGATCCATATGCATATACTGTTGTTAATGAAGTTCAGTTAGTTGTTAAATTGTTTTGACAAAAGAATTTGTCAAATAGGTAGAGACCACTGAAAGTTTAAAGCGGGAATCCAAATTCTCTTTTTTGGATGCACTTTGACTTTCTCAAATTTGGGTTATTCCAATGGTCTGCACAAATCCGTATTACATCATATCCTTCTTGTTCTTAAGTAAGACAAAGTAGGTTGGACAACAGAGATTTACAAAAGACAGTCAAATTGTATTAATAATTAATAATAAAGTATAGGCGAAAGTTTGATACACATTACCAAAATTACTGACAAACATTTTAAAAGCAAATTTTATGAAAAGCTATACACACTATTGTCTATTGATCTTGGTAGCTTTCAAAGGTAGATATTGAACATGCCCAATTCTATCTCAATTTGAATACTGTGATATAAGCATTACTATTCTAATATTTACTTCATCTGATCATGGTATCAATCTTACTATCACTACTGTCCTGCGGCAGGTTGTGCTTCAACATTTGCTTACTGTTTTTGAAGTTAAATTGCTCATTCTCATCCAATCTGTGGATGAAATCAAAACTCGTCTTTAGCTTAAATATGCACACTGTCTTAAAAGGATATGGTTTTTTTATGCAATTTGATTTTAGAATTACTAGAAGCTTCTGCAACATGACTTGAATTTGAATGTCAAAATTCAACAACTCTTACACATTTAATATAACAATATTAATAGTGATTATCATAATTCCATACAATACTATTTCCTAATGAATGATAAAGAATTCATGGAATCTATAAAACATTCTGTTATGCTATAAATTACTATTATAATAATAAACAGTTTCTGCAATGTCAAAATTATGGGACATATATGTTGTAATTTTTCAATATAAACTGAAGCTCACATTATAATTTAAGTTGAAATTATAATTCCAGGTTTATCATATCATTCCATTGCTTTCAAATATTGTCAAAAATTTCAGTGTAAACAACATTTTTTGTCTTGTTGGCTACATTCCCATCTTCATCAAAAATAAGAATTTTCAATCCTTTTTTGGTTCTAACTCTAGAAATAGCTACATACAACTGTCCATGTGTGAAAACGGGACGTGGAAGATATAAACCAACTTTAGTCAATGATTGACCTTGGCTTTTATTGATTGTTATTGCAAAACATAGAGCTACTGGAAATTGTCTTCTCAGGAATTTGAATGGCATACCTGAATTTGAAGGGATCAAATTCATTCTTGAAATGAAGATTTTATCACCAATATTTGTTCCTGTTAGAACTGTTGCACAAATAACATTTTTCTTGAAATCAAGAACTTGCAACCTTGTTCCATTACAAAGTCCATTGGATTGATCAATATTTCTCAAAAGCACAACAGGCACGCCAATTTTCTAATGAAGCCGATGATTTGGTATCCCTAAACATTTTATCTCATTTAAGAACTCAGACGTGAACCATTCACCTTCAGTTTCCTGATCTTCATCTGATTGGCAAGGTGTATCCGAACTAAGATAAGTTATTTCTTTACCACTTAACATAGATAAAATAAAATCATTCACTTGCTCTACTGATTCGGTTGTTCTGCTCCATCCTCAAAGTACCCAGAACACATCATGTTAGTCAACAAATTAGGATAAACAAAATTTACCAATGACAACAAAGGTGTTTCTGGGGGCTCAATCAATAGATCAGGTGGGATTTCCACAACACACTCACCATTTTCATTCAAACCAATTTGGCCATCTCCAATTTTGAGAATCCAATCAACAAATTCTTTGATACTGTTAGTGCTTACATCAGATTTTGCATTGTTTAATCTCATGTTTTGAGAAAGTTTTAAGACTCGACAACTTAGCCACAAATGAGAAGAGTTGATTGTTGACTTCACAACATCATATCTTGATCCTTTTTTTACAATTGGCAATATTTTCCTGAAATCACCTTCCAAAACCACAACCTTCCCACCAAAAGGTTTTTGACTATTTCCTTCATTAACTGTTCTCATAACATCTCTCAAAGTTCTGTCAAAGGCCTCAAAACACATTCGATTCATCATCGGTGCCTCATCCCAAATAATCAATCTCGTTTCAATCAAAAGTCTAGCACGATGAATTCCTTGAGGTATATTGCAAGTTGATTCTTCATTTATTAGAATAGGAATGCAGAATCTAGAATGTGTTGTCTTCCCTCCAGGTAGTAGTAAAGAAGCAATTCCACTTGATGCTACATTCAAAACAATCTTTCCTGTAGATCTAACTGCAACATATAATGTTCTCCACATGAATATTTTTCCAGTTCCACCATAACCATATAGAAAGAAGAAGGCACCCTTTTCAGACTCAATTGATGAAATGATCTCTTCATAAACATTTAATTGCTTAGTAGTGAGACATTTCAACAATGACATATGCTTTTTTGCCATTTCATCTTTGTTGTAGTTAAGTTCATCCATGATAAACCTATTTTGAAAAAAAGATGAATGAGAAGGATCAAGTTGAGGCAAACAGACAAATTCTTTTAATGACCGTCCATTTGCCATTAATAACTCTTTTATTTTTAATAGGAAAAAATCATGTAGTTGCTTCTCCTCAAGTTGAAGACCTAACATTATTTAAGATCATACATGCATCACGTTCATAATTTATAGTCAAAATATGTAATCAATTATAGCATTTTAAAAATACAATACCTGGCAATCGCAAGTCTTTTCTTTTGTGGTATAAAATCCCGTCTGACAGTAATTTCCAAGAAGCTTTCCAAACCACATCCGGTTTGGACATTGTGTTCATGAACAATAATGAAACAAACAGGCGTCTGAGTTCATGGCCAGACCCTAATTCACTTGCTTCTTTTATTGCATCAATGAATTCTTTGTCATCTTTCAATAGTCCTAATGCATAGCAAGCTTCTTCATATGTATTGAATGTTTGCTCATTTACTATCCTTATGCTAGCATAGTCAACACAACCCTTTTCAATAGTCAACAATATCCTCATGTAATAAAGTTCTCCACATCCAGGTGCTACATAAGTTAGTCTACCAATGTTGTAACCTTGCTTCCTTGGTTTCCATTGTCTCTGTTGAGCAATCCATACAAACTTGCTTGGAAATTCAGCATATGTCAAATTCCTTCCATCATCATATTTTTGGTTGGCTTCAAACCAAGCTAGAAACATGGTCTTCATAGGTTCATTCTTTTCCAACAATTGATCAAGATTATCATCATCTTTAAACAAAATTGGTTGTTGCTTCGGCAAATGAAATGACAACCTTTGTACAGCTGGCCATCTATGATGTATGTCAAAGCCAAAAGTTCACCAAACAGCTTCACACGGTGATAAGTATCTACAATCATAATAATTTTTGATTTCGTCAACATTCGTTTTCTCTTCATCGTTGGAAGTACCATTGCCAATTTTCATTGTAGCCCTGTCAGGCCCTTTATTAACATATTTGAAAAGATATTTGATAGAATTTGACTTGTTGCAATATTCTGTATTCACATGTGCTTGATACCTCATAAGAAGATGGGGACTATATGGAACAACATTACCGTTATCCATCCATTTTTTTCCACAAAAATTCCATTATTATGACGTCTATACATTGGATATCCGTCTTCATCAATAGTAGTTTCAGCCGTAAACGTTTTTGGAAAGAATTTTGAACATTTACCTTGTTTCATGCAAGGAGAATTTAATTTAGCCATTCCACATGGTCCATGTATCATGTAGCTTGTAACAACTTTGAACAATTTCGGATACAAATTTAGGCGAGGTAATTCAGCAGATATGACATTATCAATGTCTGTTGCATTATGCAGCTTGTTTGATCCATCCAAACATAATAGTATATGAGCATGTGGTAAACCTCTTTTTTGAAATTCAATGGTGTACATGCCTGAACCAAAGAAGACAATATGCCAAATTAATTATGGAAATTTAATACTGTTAAAAGATTTCACTAAAAATATTTCATCTTGAAGAATACCTGCAGTTGTTTGATCAAAAAAATTATTCTTCTTGAAATATTTCATCATTTGATCAAGTTTAAGTTTGAAGACTCTGCAAACAATATCAGGTCTATCTGACGGACTTAATCCTTTTGGTGCAAGAACATCACGAATTTCAGGCTAATTGACATTGCATGTTATTGTTATGAACAAATCAGGATAACTAAATCTTCTGCAGATGGTCATAGCATCTTGATAATTGTTGAACATGTAACGCATGCCACTAGTAAAAGATGAAGGCAAAGCAACACGTCTACCAACGAAAGAAGGATCAGTCTCTCCTCTGTTAATTGCTTCTTGTAGGCCATTCAAAATTTCAGAACGAATTAATTTCTGATTTGACCTAATGAAAGACAAACGTTGTGCTTCAATCATGGTATAACAATCCACCAGAAATTGTTGAAAAAGCCTGTTAGAATGGATGACTTTAAACTAGAGGGGGGGGGGGTGAATTGTTTAAAGAGGGTTTTCGCAAACTTTTAAAACAAGAATGAAATTATCTCAAGAAACAATTGATAAGAAATTCAGTTTA
>Ga0123342_1007774_pt1 | contig 13960 bp, 11 predicted proteins | sample Turbeawhitnodule_FD_89960 | JGI IMG/M metagenome (GOLD analysis project Ga0123342, IMG submission 89960) | Root nodule microbial communities of legume samples collected from Mexico - Turtle bean Mexico white nodule | ecosystem: Host-associated > Plants > Roots > Nodule | place: Mexico: Nepantla...
ATCTCATCCTCACCATATCTTGTTTTTCATCTTTGCCTCTGTGAAGTGAACCTTCACACTTACTTAACCACTTGGTTAAGTTCGTGTCCAGTGGGAATCTTCCTTAGGTCCTCACCATTAATTTCTAAATTCTCAATCTTAAGTAAAAGTGTCACCTTAAATGAAAACATCCAAAAATCAACTCACATCACAAGGAAAGCTCCAATGGAGCCATGGATTCCTTGGACTAAGGAAGGAAAGAATCAATAATTAAATACTAGAATAATAACACATACAAAATAAAGGTTATTCACCTCTATAAAGAGAAACATCTGATAATTAGAAAAGACACCTAATTATTCTCCTCTATAAAGAGAAACAACTGATAATTAGAAAACACTCCCAATTAATATTAGGATCCTTCTATAACTCTGGTATATGTACCCTTTAATAGGATATTAATTTTTTTGCTAGAAAAAGGTTATCCTAGTTGAAAAATGTGCTTATTAGGTGACTGAATTGATGTCACTTGCACAAAATATCGACATAAATTATGCCATGATATTCTTAAAATTTTTGTTAACCTTTTTATGTTTGATGTTTTGGATTCAACATAATGGGTTATATTTACGCCGAGTATGACACCACTCAACATAAATAAGATCTTTTTATATCGAACTTTGAACACCTGACGTAAAATATCATTTAAACTTATAATGTAAATTTTATAGTTGTTGCAGCACGTAAACAAGGAAACAAGCGATTTTCTTTCTCTCTAACGATGACCGACAACTTCTTTATGATTGTTGTTCAGCCTAGGCATCCTTTCCTTTCATCTTTGTGCCTCATTTGTCATGATGAACATGTGATTACATGATAACATCTTTTAGTGAACATATGTAATTCATGATGTTGATGCTCTACATCTTCATTTTATTTTTCAAATTCAAACAATGGTTGTTTTTGACATTTCAATAACGATAATGAATCTATTGGATTATTATTAATATAAATGTTTATTGAAATTTTGGTTTTTAAATTTGAATTAAAATATGTTATTTAATTTTGTAAATTTATGATTATACAATTTGTTCTCGCCGGTTGCCCTCGGTTGGACGGGATGGAGAGCTCCGCTTTTGGTTTGTCTCCTCTTTGTGCACTGGAACAACACTTCGATGGGACAGAGGGGGCTCTACCTGTTGATCACACTTCGATGATCAAGTCAATGAGAGCATACAAAATAAGTATTTAGTTTCAGTTTTAAGTATTCAGAAATAGTGTACCTTTACCGGGAGTCTCAAGCCCATTTTATAGATATCCCTTCAACATATTCTACTAATGAGAATATAATTTCAACAGAAAGCATATAATCATAACAGAAAAACCACCTGTCCATGTGCACCTCTTATCTTCGGGTGCTAACAACAGGAAAATATTTTGTTTACATGTGCACCATTATTCTCGGGTACTAACAACATTATTCTCAACAACTTTTATTTGCATTTAATTAGCGTATGTGTTATAAACAAACAGGATATTCCTTCTATTTTAACTATCTTTTTCGAGCTGTCTTACCGGGACTTGGGCCGAGCTCATGGCCCACCATTTGGACCCATGTTGGCCCAAAAAATCGAGTTGATCATACCAAAGTGCTTGGACCGAGGTCCCAAGCACTTATGTCCAGTACACAAGCCCCCCAGGCTCGAGTCGAGCTCGACTAGGCGAAGAAGCTTACCAATGTTTGGCGGCTGACACAACGTTTTCCCCAGCAGGTAGGTGAGGCACGGTTGTCAAAGCATTTCTAATGGGACATTTCACCACACTGAATCGCGTGTGTACATGTGGCATGGCATCAATGACCAGACAACACTGCCACTTCACTTCCCTCTTTAAACACTAAAAAACCCATTTATGTTCTTACTCTTCACGTAACCTTCATACCTCAACACTCTTGCGCTCTCAAACCTCTCCTACACAAGAAAGCTTCCTTCACACTTCTTATTTCTAATCAGCCATGACACCAAGTATTTTCCATCCAATAATTGATATTATCGAATAGTCATTCACCTTACCAATTGCATTGTCTGAACTGGGATTTTCTTTCGATTTGCCTTCTTTGTCTGAACTATTATTTCCTTCGGACTCACTTTCTTTTTTTGAACTGTTATTTCCTTTGGATTCATTTTCTCTGCCTTGAACTGCTTGTATCTTGTTTGTGTTTGTGCTTATGTGCTAGTTATCTCGGCAATGGATTACATTGTTATGTACCCTTGGGCCAAAAAAGACCTTTTGAAAGAAACCTCTTATTATACCACCCATCTGCATCTTAGAGAGTTAAAAGACAATGGTTGTTTTATGAGTAAGAGATATAAGGGTCATGTAAAAACCGTAGAGTGTAGAGAGGGCGAGCCCATCTGTTGTGATGAGTCCTCAGACCCTGAGGGTCTGTTATGTTTCTTTTATACTACCTTTTTCAAAAAGGTCCTCTTACGTCTCCCTCTATCCATCTTCTAAAAAGAGCTATTGACCGAACTCAATGTCGCCCCTGCCCAGCTACACCCTAATAGTTGGGCATTCATTCATGTTTTTATTATCTTGTGTGCTCAACTTAACTTCTCGCTGTCTGTTGAGGTCTTTTTATATTTCTTCAAAGCTAAATACACAAGTAGTAAACTATGGGTGTCTCTAAACGGTGCTTCTGGAAGAGCCTTACTTGCCCCCTTCTAGTCTTCATACAAAATTTTTAAAGCCTAGTTTGTTAAAGTCCAAGCCTCAACAGGAGATCCAGCCCTTCTGGATGGATTTCCCCTATATTGGACCCTTGAGCCTAGATTCCAGAGTGCTTGGAGAATGAGGCAACTTGTCGAGGGGAGGACCTCAACAAGACCAGAGAATCTTTCAAGCAAGATGTTGCCCAATCCTACCTTGTAGGATTCGAGGCAGCCATCGAACAAGCATCAGTGCTCCATCCAGATCTAGACTACTCAAAACTCGGCCTAGGTAAAACTGTGGTCGATGGCCAACTAAGGGATGATTAACTTAAACATATTATGGTTTGTAATATGCTAAATTCTCTTACCATTTGAACAGTTTGAACACTTTATGCATTTATGCTATCAGTACGTTTTCTTTTTCTCATTTCACGTCTTTGACCCAGTTTGTCATGTATAGTTATTTTGATACCTTTACAAATGCATGCATTACTCCTTAACTTATCTCAACACACATCATATAGTGAGCTTCTGCTAGCTTGAGTATGAAAATAACAACTTTCTTGCCTTATTGCAAATGCCTTTACATAACTACTATCAATACACATGTGAATACCTTATTACTCATACTAATTCATCTCTACATCCTGAGCATGAAGTAATAAGTATAACGAAAATCTAACTTAGGTGAGGCTAAGTATGAAAAAACATGGAATTCCCACTTAACCAAGAACTAACCTTTCGATGAACCATAAACCCATAGCTAAAGTGAGCCTATACTCAATCTGGACTTAAGTAGCTTTGTTTTACAAACTTGACCAAGGGTCGCATGTCATGACTTCTCTGAGCCTTACTTCACAGAGCACCTACTCAGATAATCGTACTTGCTCTAAGATCAACTGCCTTATCCACATATATAATCGAAGGATTCAACTACGTATCTTTTAATCATTTCACAAAGTGCCTACACTCAGGTGATCGTTCACACACCAAGTTAGCCTGACTTACCATGTACCAAATTTAACAAACTCACCACTACAGGATGCCTGCACGCGGATGATTTGACTCACTCCTGGCTAGGACGTCTTACAAAGTGTGAATGATTCTACTCATAACAAACCAAATTGCAGAGCGCCTATACTCGGGTAATCGCTCTTACATCGAATTAGGTCGTCTTACCTTGCATCAGATCAAACAACTTAGTCATAAAAAATCAATCTGCAAAGTGCCCATACTCTGATAGTCGTTCTTACACCGAGTTAGGGCGTTTTACCTTGCCAAATACTTCTTTTACATCAATTTTACGCACAGGGCGCCTATACTCGGGTAGTCGTACTGACACCGAGCTAGGTCGTCTTACCTGACACTAGATAACCATTTCACGCACAAGGCACCTATACTCAGGTAGTCGTACTGACACTGAGCTAGGTCGTCTTATCTAACACTAGACAACCAATTTACGCGCAAGGCGCCTATACTCGGGTAGTCGTACTGGCACTGAGGTAGGTCATCTTATTTGACACTTAAATCAAGGGAATCACCAGACAAACTAGTCTCACAGGCGCCTATGCTAGTCATACTGACACCGAGCTAGATCAACTTATCGTGTGGTATCTCAAATAAATCAACAAAACTAATGCACCATCTTTCAAGAACAAATTTATCACTAGATGACCTCGTTAAAAAACCCCTTCAAGGGGAAAAGAGCATCACCTTAATCATCCCATCATTAAAAAATAAAGCATTAAAAAAAAATCTTAACTGAAGTAAAACTTGAGGTTTGCCACGTTCCACATTCGAGGAATGGCTCCCCCCTCCAGAGTTTCCAGCCTATATGCTCCATTCCCGAGCACCTCTACTACGCGAAACGGTCCAGTCCACTTTGGAGATAACTTGTTTTCTAGCTGGTAGGGATCAACCTTTTGCATCACCAAGCCGACAACCTTGAACTGCCGAGGTCTCATCTTGGTCTTTTGCCTCAGCTCCACCCTTCTCTTTAAAGCTTTCAAGTTAATCGGGCATGTTCACGCACCTCATCTAACAAGTCCAGGTTCACCTTCCTTCCTTCGTTAGATTCTTCAACAACGAAGCTTTGGAACCGAGGAGAGTTCTCTTGTATTTCTATTGGTATCATGGCATCTGACCCATATACCAAACGAAGGGTGCCTCTTTAGTTGTTGATTGAGGGGTGGTGTGATAGGCCCACAAAATTATGGCAACTTCTTCTGACCAAGTTTCCTTTGCCTTTTTTAGGCTCCTCTTTAACCCTCTCAATAGTATTCTGTTAGCTGATTCAACCTTACCATTCGTCTGAGGATGTTCTACTGAGGCGAATATCTGCTCTATCCTGAGCTCCGAGCATAGCTTACCCAATTGTTGACTAGTAAATTGGGTTCCATTGTCGGACACTAGATGCCTCGGAATCCCAAAACGACACACAATGTTCTTCCACACAAAATGTTGCACCTTGTGAGTAGTTTATGCCACTGGCTCAACTTCAACCCACTTGGTGAAGTATTCAAAGGCCACAATGAGATATTTCATCTGACATATCGCCAAAGGAAAAGAACCTAAAATGTCTATTCCCCATGTATGGAAGTGCCATGGGCTATAAATGGACCGTAGCTCCTCCGTTGGCGTGTGGCACCAATTAGCGTGCTTCTGATATTGCTCATAGTGTTGTGCATATTTCACGCAATGCTCTTTCATGGTTGGCGAATAATACCCAGCTCGAATCAACGAGAGAGCTTGTCCTCCTATGTGATTACCGAAATGCCCTTATGGAGCTTGGCCATTATGCGAGCACACTGATCTCCACTTGCACATGTGAGGATTGGGTGAGTATAACCATGATGAAAAAGGTTTCCATCTACAAAGGTATACTGCCCTGCATTCCTCTTAACAATCTTAGCCTCCATGGGCTTGGCAGGAAGTAGCTCATCAGCTAGGTAACACTTGTAGGGTGTTATCCATGTGGATGACCTCAGTTGGTCCTCCTTCAACTGTCTTGGGAAACTTTAATGTCTCCTATATTACTCACATCTGCCGACCTCTCTTCCCCGAACTAGCCAATTTAGACAGCAGGTCTGCTCGAGAGTTCTACTTTCTGGGAACGTGAATGAGGTCGAACATAGAGAAGGTTGCTTTCAAGATCGTTACGTACCTGAGATATGAGGCTAGTTGCAGATCCTTGGCCTGGTACTCACTCGTGACTTGCCCAGTGACAAGCAACGAGTCACTCTTCCCCAACAAACTACAAGCTCCCAACTCCTTGGCTAGCAACATCCGTGTTATCAAGGCCTCATACTCAGCTTGATTGTTGCTCGCCTTAAACGCGAACCTCAGGGCTTGCTCGATTAAGAACCTGTTTGGTCCCTCTAAAATGACCCCAACACCACTCCCCTGTTGGTTGGAGGATCTATCTACCGAAAGAACCCACTGAAAGTCATTAGGATCGAGTTGGGTGTCTTTAGATGAAAGTTCTACCATGAAGTTAGCATAAGCCTAACCCTTAATCGGTCTTCGTGGTTCATACTGTATGTTAATCTTGGATAACTCCACAACCCAACAGATCATCCGACCTGCTATATCGGTCTTTTGAAGGACCTTGCGAATGGGCAGATCGATCATCACAATCACGGTGAACCTCTGAAAGTAGTGGCGAAGTTACCAAGCTGTAAACACCACGGCTAAGGCAACTTTCTCGATAGCCTGAAATCGAGTTTTTGGTCCTTGCAGTACCTTAGTCACAAAGTAGACTAGCTTTTGGACCTTATCTTGATCCTGCAAAATGATCGAGCTGATCGACCGATTTGTAATCGCAAAATAATGATGAATACGGGTACCTGGGACTGGCTTACCAAGAACATGGGCACTGACCAAGTACTCTTTTAACTTGGGGAAGGCTTCCTCGAATTCATTGGTCCATACAAAACGTTGTTCTTCTTGAGGCATTGGAAATAAGGATACCCCTTAGTGCCACTGGCTGACAGGAAAAAAGACAGGGCGACCATAAGCCCAGTTAACTGTTGGACCTTTTTCACATTGGTTGGGCTTCTCATTCCTATGATTGCAGCGCATTTGTCGGGATTCGCCTCTATGCCTCTTTTAGTTAAAAGGAAACCAAGAAACTTACTTGCTTCTACCCCAAACACACACTTGTCGGGATTGAGCTTTAAATTTTACATGGCTATTGTTGTGAATAGTTCTTCTAGTCGGCAATATTTTAATCCTTACTTTTCAACGTGACGAGCATGTCATCTGCATACGCCTATACGTTTCGTCTGAGCATGGGGGCAAGGATCCGATCCATCAACCTTTGATAGGTTGCGCCAGCATTCTTAAGGCCAAAGGGTATGACCTTGTAACAATAGCTGGTGAACTTACCATAAAGGTTGTCTTGCTTTCGTCCTTCGGGTGCATACGAATTTGGTTATACACCGAGAACGCATCCAGAAAGCTTAATAACCGACAACCTGAGGCATTGTCCACCAAGGAGTCTATGCTCGGTAAGGGGGTATGAATCCTTGGGACAAGCCTTGTTTAGATCAGTGAAGTCGACACACATTCTCCACTTCCCGTTGGCCTTCTTCACCAACGCAACGTTTGCCAGCCACTCAGGATATTGAATCTCCCTTACGTAGCTAACAACCAACAACTTTCGAGTCTCTTCTCGGATGACGAGGCACTTCTCCTCATTGAACTTTCTCCTTCTCTGGACCACGAGCTTGACCTTTTCATCCATAGTAAGCCGATGACATAGAAAGTCTGGGTCTATCTCGGGCATGTCCGTGGACGACCATGCAAAAGCATCCATGTTCTCTGATATCACATCAGTTATCTTATCTTCGATCTCTTTGCCCAACGAGGTACCGAGCTTAAACTTCTTCCTCTTTATCTCCCTTTCCTGAACCTCTCCAACAGGTCCAAGTCGACTGTCATTGACGACTTCCTCCTTCGTAATCCATTCTGCCTCTCCTGCCTGAATAGTGATTGCATAAGTCCCTCTTTTATTCTTCACGCTACTCTCATAGCATTTTCTCGCCGTCTTCTAGTCAAACTTTATGGTAATCACTCCTCCCTCAAGAGAAGGAAACTTCATCTTTATATGAGTCGTTGAGGCTACCGAATCCAACCTGTTCAGGGAAGGTTTCCCCAAAAGCAAATTGTAAGCAGAGGATGCGTTAACAACGATGTACCCGATGGTAATCGTTCTAGTCACGATGTCGTCAGGAAGGCCGTCCTCAACTCACTGTACCCTCGTACTCCTATCTGATTTCCCGCAAAGCCGAAAAAACACTCATCGTATGGCCTCAACTTGTCGGGGTACAACTGCAAACTGGTGAATGTTCCCCAAAACATTACGTCAGTCGAGCCCCTTGATCAATCAAGACTATGTGCACCTTCCTTCCTACAGTGACGGAAGATATCACCACTGGATCATCCTCGTGCGGAACCACGTCTTCTAGGTCAGAACTCGTGAAGCAAAGAGTAGCTTCAAAGGGTGATCAGGTCTCCTCGTATCCAAGGAAATCATCGCTCGGCGTATCGTTTACGTTTGGAGGCAGAGCTTCCTCCTCCAGAAAATCCTCCTGAAATGGTGTTCAACTCTTCATGGAATGGTGTCTCATGTGTTTGGTACTTGACAACAATCTCTCCTTTTGGCTTTTCTTAGTTATCCTTGAGATACTCCTTCAGGAACCCTTCCTTCACCAGGCTAGCCAGTTGGTGACCCAAGGCTATGCATCGTTAGACGTTGTGCCCAAATGTTTTGTGGAACTCGCACTAGGCATCTCTCCACGATCCCAAGTTCCAATCCGTCTTCTGGGGAAACTTTAGCTTGTTTGCTACCACTGGCATACTTAAGAGTTTTTTATTGGATACTCGGAAATTGAGCTAAGTTGTTGACTCTTCTCTGGCCTTCATCTTGGGCTCATCTTTCCTGGCTACTTATGGTACATACCTTGAGGCAATTCTCTTCTCGGTAGAGGTTTTTTGACCCATAAGGGTTGAGCTTGACTTCTCTCCTTTGGCCTAGGTTGCCTTGAGTGTGAACTGTCATTCTTTTTTAGTACGGTCTCTTCTGCCTCGATCTGGGCGACAACTCATTCACGTACCTCGGAAAATGTCTCCGCTGGATTCTTGATCAACGAACCACTGAATGGTCCTACCGCTATCCCTTGTTCAAAGGTGGCGATCATCATCTCTTCATCATGCGCTTGAAGTCTTACCGTGACCGTGCATAGCCTATTCAGATAATCTTTCAGTGCCTCTTTTTCCCTTTGTTTGACATTGAAAAGGTCGTACAACCTCGGGGGTTTGACCTTGTTGACTGAGAACTGTTCTCTAAACATTTTGGAGAACTGAGAGAAAGAGGTGATTTGACCATTTGGGATCCCACTTAACCATTGTAGGGTTGTACCTGTAAAAGTGCCCATGAACTTCTTACATCAGATGGCATTCGTTCCTTCAGAGATAATCATCTAAGCGTTGAATGTCATAAGGAGATTTTAAGTGTTATGTAATGAGGTGGCATGACTCATCCATGATTTCCTACAAGAATGGCTTGGGATTATCTCTCACTAACAAGTTCAGAGATTGTTCCCTAGTGGAACGTCGGGCACATTGGTGCAGGCTCTTGCCTAACTCCTCATTGGTTTTGCACAACTCCTCATTGGTTTACGCGTGCTCCTCCATTGTTATCCGAGAGGCCTCGATTTCTTCTATCAAACAATCCTGTAGAGGCTCTTGCTCAGCTCGGGCTTCTACTCGTAGCCTCTCCTACTCGGCCTTGGCTTCTTCTTGGATCCTCTCTTGGATCCTCTCTTGCTCTCGTTTATGCTCCTCGTTTGCCTCTTGGAGAGCCTTCATGGTATCAATGAGTTGATGTAAGACAGGGGCATTGCTTCCTTCATATCCCTACTGGCCTTGTCTTGTTTTTCTCATCACGTCAGGAGGCTCAATCACAAATGTGGATGAGATCAAGTTTTATTGGGCCCCATGCTGGGCTCCAAATGTTCTTTTCGGTTGACCTCAGTTGGACTGAATAGAGAGCTCCACTTCTGGTTTGTCTCCTCTTGGTGCACTGGAACAACGCTCTACTGGGACAGAGGGGGCTCTACCTATTGATCACACTCTGACGATCAAGTCAATGAGAGCATACAAAATAAGTATTTAGTTTCAATCTTAAGTATTCAGAAACATAATATTTTCTTGTTGTTAGCACCCGAAGATAAGATGTGCACGTGAACATGTGGTTTTTGTTAGAATATATGACCTTTAAACAAGAGGGGGTGAATTGTTTATGAAATATTTTTTATTACTTTTGAAGGTTTAATGAAACTCAGTGAAGAAATACATAAAAGGAACCAAGTTAGCCAAGAATACAAACTGTTTTAAGATGAATCACAGAAAAACAACCGGTTATTTCTTTGATTCAATCGGTTGTTTATACCAGTAGAAGTTAAAACAACTTATAAACAAAATCTTAAAGAGATAAGAGCAAGAGAAATGTACACAGACAGTTTATACTGGTTCACTCTTAATCCAAGAGCTACAACCAGTCCCCATAAACTTTTGGGTTTCTACTATGCAACCAAAACAGATTACAACACAAACCACCAAAAGAGTGACCTTGAACCCTTCAAGAAACACACTCCTTTTGGCACAAAAATCAGAACACCCTCTGATTCTACACTTACACTCAATTACAAAAATACAGTAATCAAGAAAGAAGAGAATAGAATACACCTGGTATTACAAAGATTAAAGATCAGAAGTACACCCCAATCCTATTCCACAGACTTGAAAATCCAAAGCTTGAAGTGAATCTTGAAAACTTGAAATTCAATTTGCACTATGATTTCTCAAAACTGTTTCTCTCTCTCCTTCCAGGAATGTATAACAAACTTTTTATACTCTAAAGAATGATAAAAAAAATTTAAAGCAGGAGCGCATTCAGTTAGAAATCATTTAAGAAAGATTCACAAATCAAAACAGAATTCTGTTAGGATTATCAAAGAAACAATCGGTTGAAAACACGAAACAACCGATTGATTTAGTTTGACAGTTAAGTCAACCAAGTCAAACAACTTTCAACCTTTTTCAAAACCTTCTAAGAACAAAACAACCGGTTGATTCGATAAAACAACAGGTTGTTTTCCACTTAGTTGAAAAACATTCCATTTTAAAAAGGTTTTCAAATCAAATTAGTTCTGGATTCAAACAAGGAGTGGATTACACTTTAATGTACCCTAAACCCACCCATACACATCAACAACACCAACCTTTCATCAAACACCTTGGATTTGGATTCTTCAAAGGTCTTGATCTCTCTTGATCAACAGTTTTTTGTTATGATTATATGCTTTCTGTTGAGATTATTTTCTCGGGTGCTAACAACATTATTCTCAAAATCTTTTTTTTGCATTTAATTAGCATATGTGTTAGAAACAAACATGATATTCTTTCTATTTTAACTATCTTTTTCGAGCTATCTTACCAGCACTTGGGCCGACCTCATGACCCAAAAATCGAGTTGACCATACCAAAGTACTTGGATCGAGGTCCCGAGCACTACGTTCCAGTACACAATTGAATTTTTTTTTCTTGTATGAGTGAATATTATAAGTTATTTAAAATTATGGTTTAGACTTTATAAAAATGTTAAAAATATAGGGACTAATTGATACAAACCACCTCGACAAGCAGATGAGTAAAAACACAACAGACACTTCAGAATTAGGTTAGTCATCTCAACATACAAGACCAAACCCCACCAAACATCAAAAGGACCTTAACAGAAGAAGAACTGGACATAGGCCAGAGCATCAAATGTTTTTTTCTTCTGGTCTTTTTATAAGACAAGTTTATGTAAATAATTTTGGCTCTTTTTTGGGGGTCCAAGTAGAAGAATAAGCTAGAGTAGGGTGTGCTTAGTAATTTAGGCTTGTACCAACTCCACTTTTCATGACATGTGCACCTAGGTTTGAGGTTTATTTGAACTACCTTCTAGAAGGTATCTCAGAAATGACACCTCTACCCCTCTCACTCTTGCTCCCCAAGTCACTCTCTCCTATATAAAGGGTGCCTTGCCTCATGTATTTTTACACATTGAATTTTGAATAGAAAAGAAACTCTGTTAGATTGTTTAGTAAGCTGAGTCTCCTAGATTTTGGGTCTTATCTTGAGTGCTCTACACTTCAAGTGGCGACTCTTCACCACTCATCTTGAAGTCTCCTCCCCCTCCAAGTGGCGTGACCATACCTTCATCATCCTATGCTTCTCTTTCTTGTCATCTTTTTATTTTTCCACTCCTTTATGTTCTTGTGTCCATCCTTTTTCTATTCGGTTTCCATCTTTTTTATTTCCCTTATATGCTCTTTAATTTCGCCACTATTCATCAACCTCACCTTATTTTATGTGTTTTCCCTTTGCTCTCCAGAAGTGAACCTTCACACTTACTAAACCACTTGGTTAAGTTCATGTCCAGTGGGAATCTTCTTTGGGTTTCTCACCATATTCTGCTTAAAATTAAAAATCATAAACAAAGTGCAACCCATAAAAACGTGCAATTCTAAAATCCACTCTCATCACTAATCAATCACTCTTATTTTAAAATTTGTTTGATTTATATACTTTGTTTTTATGGTAGTAATTTTATTTATAGTTAGTTTCGTATTCTTGAACATTAAGCTAATTGTAGTTTTCCTTTAATATTTACTACAATTGATCAAATCAATCATTTTTATTAAATCTTAAATTATTTGGTTAGAATGTTCGAGAAAATAATTTTTCATAGTTTGTTAATACGTACACATTAAGTCTAACCTTGAATTTGATGTAATTTCTGTTCAAGTCATTTAATTTTGTTTTCTTGGTGCATACTTGAATATGATACATTATTTGTGAGCACTTTCATTTCATATACTTTGGGACCAATACAAAATGCTACCAAAATTTTATCAAATTTAAGATAATATACTTAATTTATAGGTGTTAATAAATTATGGAAAATATTTTCTTCAATAGGTAGGGTCTCACCTTTAATTAACAAAAGTGATATGATTCCAAATAAAACTAATAGTAGAATTAAGAATTTAAGTCATGAAATAAAATCAATTAAAAACAGTAACACTGAAAACCTGGAGAGAGGGAGGCGCCATAAATAAGGTTTGATAAGTCTAAGGATGATCACCACAAGAATTGATGAATTCTTGATAAGATCGCAAGATAAAGGGAAGAACCCTAATAGAGATATATTCTCTCCATTAAATTTCTAGAACATCCATGCTCATTCTGAATTCCAAAAGTGTATAAATAAAAAAATAGTTATAGATTTTGTCTCGTTTGTAAGTAAATAAAATAAAAATGCAATCCTTATTTTTGAAGAAATGGTTATTTGTCCTAGTGGTTAAGTTAATATTTTCTAATTGGTTTTGGGTTCAAATCCTAACTCCATTAAAATAATAATATTTTTTTATTCTAATACTCCAAGCCTGTTTGTTGTGCATGTAATCTACTTAGTCTTTTTAAAGTGTGGGTCATTCAACAATTGGGCCTCCAAAAGATTAGCCACCTTGTGTTGCAATTCATAACCCCACCTAGGATCACATAGACCTCACCAGAGGAGTTGAGCATAAACTAACACACCAACTATTCTTCCTTTTGGTCTTCTTATAAGATACAAATATGTTGTAAATAATTTGGGCTCTCTTTAGGGGTCCAAATAGAAAAGATAGGCTAGAATAAGGTACCTTTAGCATAATAGGGGGTGTAGTTAGCCTTTTAGCTTGTTCCTAGCCCTTTAGGAAGGGATTTTGACCTAGTTTCTATAAGGACAAGCCTAGGGTGCGGGTTTGACTTAGTCAAACCCTAAGGCTGCCCCTTTTTTTGGTGTTTCCCATCATGCCCTTCATGCTTGTTCTCCAAGGCTCCTTCACCTATAAATAGGAGGCCTACCTCGTTGTATTTTACAAGTTGAATTTGAATGAAGTAAAGAAACTCTACATAAAATGTGTGAGCTCTTAGTGAGGCTTATGTCCTCTTAGGTTTAATGTCTTATCTTGGGTGTTTTGGGAAGTTCTCAAGTGGCGGCCAACACACTCATCTTGGATCACATCACCCTCAAGTGGCGTGATATTTCTCAGCCACCATCATAAGTTTTCTCATTCCATTTTCCTTCCATTTCTCCATTCCATTTATGTTTTTGTCTCTTTGTTTCTCTTCTTTGTTGCTCTTGGGTTTCACTCATAATCATGAGTATGGTGCAT
>Ga0123342_1007776_pt1 | contig 13955 bp, 6 predicted proteins | sample Turbeawhitnodule_FD_89960 | JGI IMG/M metagenome (GOLD analysis project Ga0123342, IMG submission 89960) | Root nodule microbial communities of legume samples collected from Mexico - Turtle bean Mexico white nodule | ecosystem: Host-associated > Plants > Roots > Nodule | place: Mexico: Nepantla...
TCTCCTCTCGGTCTTCTCTCACGGTTGGGTGTGCGTACCTACAAGGTGTCATGATGCCAAAGTTAAAATTAGTTTGTATAATTATTAGATAAAATCAATATACTTATCTCTTGGGTTGAACATCTATTATAAGGCTCTCTTATTGGGCTTAAAAGTTAATTGGATCTTTTCTTTTTGCACCTATCATTTTTTAAACACACACCTGCATATTTGGGCCTGCTTTATAGACTTTGATACAATAACTAATTTAATTTTACTTATTTATTTTTTGTATTTAACCTTTCGACTGGACCTTTCTGTACAACCTTTCGATTGACCTTTTAGCAAAATCTTTCGGTTGACCTTTCGACCTAGATAGTACAGATACCAATTTAAAAGTCATTTTATAAATTTTTATTAATAATATAAACCATTTTGTTTATAAATAATTTTTTAATCTCTAAAATAGTATCTAATTTAATTAATATAATGACTTATTATTTTTTATCTTTAATTTTAATTGTTATTTAATAAATTTATTGTAATGCTTACTTGATGTTGTCATCTAATAATAGTTTGGTTTTTTCATCACTTTTACGCTTATTTTTAACTTAATAACTGACACAATCACTATAAGACAATCATGAAATAAAAACCAATTTTTAGAGACCATTTTATAAACTAAAAAATAATTGGTTTCTAAATTAGTTTATATTATTGTTAAATAATTTCTAAATTGGTATTTAATTAGCAACCAAGGTTTTAACTACCAATTATTTAGTTTCTAAATTTGGTCTCTAAAACCTTGGTTGCTAATTAGATATCAATTTAGAAACTATTTAACAATAATAGAAACTATTTTAGAAACCATTTTTTTTTTAGTTTCTAAAATGATTTCTAATTTAGTTACTATTGCAACTAATTATTTTGGTCTCTAAAAATTAGTTTCTATTTCATGATTTTCTTGTTTTAAATATATAAAAGTTAAAAGTAAAGAAAAATGTAAAAGGTATTTTAACTGACCATACTTTTTAAAAATGACAAAAAACAGCAAAAAAATACGTGGCAAATATTAAACAAATATGTACAATTTTGAAAAGGTGTTAGAGTATACTATTAATTACAAGACAGATTTAATCAACAAAAAATGGCAAGCAAATATTTTAGGCAGAAAGTAATTCACTTAATTTTAAGAAGTGTGAAAGCAAATAATTTCTTGTCATCTTATTGACTTTGGATGAAAATACACTTCATCATCAGTACATAACTAATACTAGCAATTCCAAAGCTTAACCAAAATTTTTATGGCAAATTACACTTGACTTGTTAACACAAACATAAAAGACATGAATACTATAGAGGTTTTAGAACCACACAAACATTACAATAACAGTAACACCTTATGCCATTACTCTAGAGCCTCTAGATCTGAGCTAAGCGATTGATATCAATAGGATAAGCATCCGATGCAGATTGCGCATTGTAAGCTCTCCTTCCAATCACAGTATTGGCAGACTCTGTTGGATGAAATGCATCCCAAAACAGGTATTCTCTCCTGTTCCTGCATGGGGGTTGGAGGGGCAAGCATGTAATTTGACCATTGTTCCTTCCTACTCCACAGCACCCAGCATTTGTCACTCTAAATCCTGAAAATTGAAGACCACATGGGTATAACATGAGCATAAACTATCTCCAAATTTGACTATCAACAAAATAGCATATGTTTAGACAGAACAGAAAACAATTACCAAAGGAAGCTGGGTTGTTTATGATATCTTGAAAGATACCATAAACGTTTACATAGATCACTCTGGCATCTGGGAACTGGTTGTTGAATTGATCAACAAGAGATCTCAATCCGTTGTTGAATAATTGGTTTGCAGAATTGATTCTTGCCACACATGTTCTACCATCTGGGCTGTTTTGGGCCAATGCATTAGGACTGCAACCTATTTGACCAACTCCAAATAACGCCATTTTCCTTGCCCCATTATTGTACAGAATCTGCATCAATCACAAGCACATAACTATTTAGTTTTTAAGCTCTGAACCTGTATATCATTTGAGCTCTAACCTCATATCGTAACATTTGATTCCTTCTGTTGGTTTATATTTATTACCAGTACTATTACTATTAGACATGGAATTATGAACAAGTTTTTCCAAAAATAGAATATTGAAAAAGTATATGAACAAATTGGAAATTGATTTTTTAGTTGAGGAGTTATGGATAAAAATGATGAAAAGCTAATAGAAAATGTAGATGAGAAGAAGCAGATACTAACCCTGAGTTGTTGAGTATATGCCTGAATAAGAAGATCAGCATACTGCTGGGGTGTGTACCGTCTACTGCTGGAATAGACTAAAGGCATGAAATAGTTATTGAGGTAATCATTGCTACCCAATCCAATTGAATAGATGCACTTGCTTAAGTAATTTGCAGCTGTATTCTCATCTCCCAGTAAATTTACAATCTGGGACACCGTTCTTTGGTAATTTTGTACCTGCCCACTAAAACTGATACGACCACCCTACAGTTTAAGTAAAGTAGAAAACGTGTGAACAATTATAGAAAATAACCAAATGGTTGCCAAATTAATGAAGAAAAAGTTATGGCCAAAATAAATGAATAAATAAGCACCAGTTGCTGTCCAGTTTCATCTCTAATGCCGGCAGCTGCAGAAGCATAATTGACTCCCCTAAGTATGTCTCGACCTCTAGCTGTTGCATAGGGACTTATGTAACCGTTGAACCCCAAAAGCTCAGCTGTTAAAGTTCAAGAGAAAGTTAGACAAGAGTACAATATTTCATATATGCAACTATTAAAGACTCCATTTCGTCCATTTCTAGAATACACAGCTCCTACTTTCCTCTTACCTTCTTTTTCTTTTTATTATTATACTATATCAGCATTTGGTTAATTTTTCTAGCTGCGGCTCTTTCCCTCTTTACTTCCCTCCTCTACCACACCAGTTAGGTCTTAGTCCAAGGACTACACCAGAACCAGACTGTCTTAAATTGCAAATTCAATGCAGCCAAACCAACCCATGTGCTTCATATTTGAGGGGTAGACATATAACTAAAGTCAAAGAGGAGAGTAGTAACAGGCGCACGGTTTGAAAAACTTCACCAAAGTCAAATTTTTAGTTTCTGACAAAAAAAAATCTCATTTTACCATGTAAATATTAGTGTTCACTTTAGGGTTTAATTTTGTTTCCTGATTTCTGTGAGCTATTTTTTATTTGATTTTGTATATTTCTGTGACAAAGATAGTCTGTGTCTTAAAGGCGTTTCTTAGTTAGAAGCAAAAATTAATATGCTGTGTTTTTTGCGTAAATTTAGCATCAATGCATCGTATAATTGTCGTCCAAGTTATTAAGGTAATCTATGATCGAATACAAATGCATAAATATTTATATAAGTTGAATTGAATTCACATGTATACCTGTCTTGACTGATTAAATAAAAAAAAGGGGAAAACAATATAAAAACATTATTGACATGAAGTAAAATCTTAAGTTGGATAAAGGGTGACCGAATTCTGCTCTCAAGTAGCATATGCAAGTTTGATAAGCTAGTTAAAAAGTGTTTGAACTTGAACAACTTATTAACTAGTACTATATGAAGTAAAAAAAAGGAAAATGATTATTTTTGATAAATTAAGAAACTCACCGACTACATCAACAGTAGTTTTGCCATTGGAAAATCTTCCAGTTGGGCCACCACTGAAGTCAATCCCATAAGGAAGGTAATTAGCTTTGGCCAATGAGTTGAGCCGGTTGTTGTTGCCATTATCCACCAAAGAGTCTCCAAAAATAAAGTAGCAAGGTACTTGTTGTGCAAATCCAACCCCATTACTCCATAAAATCACAACCAACATCACTAACCCTATATTCATAATGTGCTTCCCAGATGCCATCGTCGCAAGAAATGAAGCTACAACTTGCGAACTATGTGGTTTGGGATTGAGTGGATGATGAACTTCTTAATGAACAAAACTATTTATAGTAGGAGATGGAAGAGAAAGGACCAAACTTGTAGTCTTTTACAGTTGGGATATTATTGTTACGAGCATTAAATTCACGCGGATATGTATAATGTGAAATTCAATGACCACAATCCCTGCTTTATCACTCTACCCCTCCCATCATCTCTTTCTCTCCTCTTTCATGTGGAATTAATTGCTTTTTTCGTAGTGATGGGAATTTCGTTACCAAATATCTATATCAATATTACAGATGCCAAAGAGAATATTATAATACCCTTTTACTTATCTCTTAAAAATAATAGATAAATATAGAATTAGTGAATGTATTAAAAAATAGATTTTAAGTCTAACTGTTGTGGTCTAACACTTCCTCTTCACGTCGAGACTGTCAACTCGTTTGATAACCGTCTGATAGTGGGTGATCTGACAAGATCAACAAACACTCACAATAATAAACTTGAAATGACTTTATACCATATTAAATCATATTAAAAAAAGAATTTTAAGTCTAATTAAACCTAGTAAAACTGACTTATAAAGTGAAGTTTTCATTCACATATATAAAATGTCATAATCTCTTATTTATGGATCTTCAATAAATATAAAACTAGTGTATCATTTACTTAAGTTCTAGAATACAGTTTATTAGGAATTTGTTTGAGTGTACGTATTTATTATAAGTATATTACTTGCTGATGCCTAACTTGCTCGTAGATTACGCACACATGTTTTCGTAATAACATCTGCATAACTGCACTCGTGATGCGTGAACTGCAAGCACAAATTGAGAAAATCCAAATCCAAATTTGTCTGCAATTTTTTTTTATACAAAAAAAGTTCAGGTATATAAATCTAAGATCTGATGTAAGCTAGGCAAATTAAATAAAAGTTTTTTTTTATTCTATGGTCCAAATTATGAATGCAATATAGTGTATAAGATAAAGTGGAAGTAAATTGAGGCAAAGAGAAGGCCTTGTATATGAAGCGAGTCTCTTTCCTAATTAAGGGCATTCAATGTAAGGTCTGAACTTGTATCTTGGTTATTGGCTGCGTTCAATCGATGTAAGAAAATATATGATAATGTGAATCTAAAATCAACGTCAATCATTTTCTTCCTTTATTAGTTTTATCTCCCTCATTCATTTCTTTTTCTTTTTTTATAAAACTGTCTGGATCTAGCTAGGTTACTTCCTTAAAAATTAAATAGAAATAAGATTGAGAATAATTAAGGAATTATTGAAGATATAGTTTAGATCTAATCATAGACCTTCTCTGCCACTCTTCATGCCTTTACTTTCTCTTCTGCTAGCTGTTAGCTAGTAGAAAATGGAGAACAGATAGTACTAATTAAACAATTTTGAATTTCCGAAAGGGAAATAAATGCTGATAAGAAAATGAAATGAATGCAGTGTCGGACAGCTTCATCCGGCTATGTCCCTAATCTACTCCACGTTTCAAAAAAATTATCCAGAATGATGATTGAAAAGGTATTACTCACTCTTCTCTGTTTCACAAGAAATTGTTAGTTGTTTTTAGAAAACATAATTTATATTTTTTATACAGATTTTATTTATTTTTGTTCTGGTTAAAGTTTTTAAAGGACAATGAGATCTAACTACTATAATTATATAATTATATAGGTTGGAAGCAAATTATAAAAGTATATGATAGGAACATATTCTATTATATTACACAGGGAATTTTAATCTTAACTTAATTCTATAAAACCGGTTCATGGATAAAGTTTGCATTCACTTATATACAATAAAATATTCTTATTTCTAGTCGATGTGGAATCTTCAACACATTTCCTCACGTCGAGAGTGACAACTCGTGCATGAGACAACATATTATGGGTGGTCCAATAACAACGCGATAGCGAGTGGCACAATAGACCCAACAAACACTCGCTATGATAGACTTTAAATGGCTCTGATACCATATTATAAAATATAACCGAGATGAACAAAAGAGTAAAAGGAAAGGTAAAGGATATGATAATGAATATCTCTAATATTATTTCATTGATATCAAAACAAATAGTCTGAATATATACAAGCAATACACATTATAGGTCTAGCTAAAGAGAAAAATAATCAATCAATAAATACTAGAATCATAACAGATATATTACATGTAAACTACTTTTTTTTATTATTATTATTATTGTGTAGATAGAGATAAATAAAGAAAAATAAGAACATATCCTTATCGAGGATATAAGTATAACAAGAATAAATTTTAGTTTTTTCATTTTATATTTTTTGGACTAACAAAATGTAGAATTTGTCTTCTTTTTTTTTACTTGGGTTACATTTGAACTTATGAAGCTTAAAAAGAGTTCCGAGATACGAACACATGAGTACATACAATAAAGAAGCATGTGACTCATTCAAACTTAGTATATAGATCTATGATATTTTTTGCCAGAAGTAAACAAAGTTAAAGAAGAAGTGAGAGCATGAATGTGTGACACAAAGATCAAAACATGAAGTTAATTCTAGCCTTTGATGTAAATCTAGGTTTAAAACTGATTTGAATCGGATAAAAAAACCATATGTTAAAAGTTGTTTGAATTTACTCTCAATAGAAGAAATAGACAGATATAATATATACAAAATATAATTAATTTAGAAATAATCTTCAATTAAATAAGTTATCTCTCACCTAACAGTTTTATTAAAAGGTTTTTTTATTAAACTTAACTCTATATCCTTTTCAACAGTGATTTCTTTGTTAGATATTTACCAATTAAAAATAAATTGTGAAATGTTCATTTACTTTAGACAAAGCAAATGACCAAAACCTGAGCAAGTTAAGCTACTAAGTAAGGAACCTTGAATTGATTTATCAATTATCACTTCTCACGTGTATTAATTCTTTGGTGATAAAAAAAAAGTGAATTGACAGTCAAAAGAAGAAAGAGAAGATAGATTGTGATTAAAATCAACCTGAAGTCTACACTAAATTTTTCTTGAAACACCTCTTAATATTTAAAAAAAAAATCATTTAGTGTTGATAAAAAAGAAATAGGTCATTTCTAAAGAAGAATATAATACCTTAAGTTTTGCCAGTGATTTTTCAAATCATGGAAGTGATTGGGAAGGGACAAATATAGGTGTAGTGGTTTATCAAATCAAAAGTATCAAACTTTGTAAATTTCCTTTGCTTTTTGAACTTTTCTGGCCTGCATCAATGCTGATTTTTTTTATAAGAATTGGTACAATTGGACTTTTGTATTTTAAACCTTTTCTTTATATGGTTGAAGTAGCTTCAAATACTTCAATTTATTTATTTTATTTTTAACTGATAATTTTTTTTATTAAAATAAAGAAAATGAGAGAGAAAACTGTTGATGATGATTCAGTCATAACACTCGATATTTGAATACTTAGTTATTTGGAAAATTAAAAGTAGGAGTAGGAGTATTGATGATGGTGGGTGGATAAGGCTTGGAAGATGTCAACTAAACATAAATGGCAGAAGATGGTGAATTCAATGATTTTTTGGCTTTCATACCGACTAACATAACAAGCTTGCATTTTTCAACACTCACTGCTAATACTTTATTGTTCATTCGGTCAACTTCTATGCAGCTTTGAGCAAGTTGTCGTTGACTTTTGAGTCGGTTGTGCACCAATTGTAATTGCAATTTGCAGTACAACCGTGTTTGCCCTGCATGCTCCACAGGTCAATATAAAATATCGCTGCATCTTAGTAAGCAAAAGATCCTCTGCACTTTACACCTAATAGAAATCCAGTATCAATTATCTCACGGCTTAATCATAGTCAAAACGAGTTAAGTCTAATCCGGTAAATGATTCTGAGAAATTATTTAAGTCAATCAAAATCAGATCAAATAAAAAAATTGAAAAAAAACAAAATTTATTTATGTTGAAAATTCACGATAAAGATTAGACAATTTCATATTATATAAATAAGTATAAATTTTACTTATTATATAATTTTATAAGGTTGAATTAGATTTAAAATTAATTTCTTAATACAGTATTAAAGTCATTTAAAATATATTTTAATGAGAATTAATTAAATCTATAATGTCACTTACTATTATGTTATTATTAAATTATTCATAAATATATGATCACAAAATGATAGTTTCGATGTTATAAACTGATTTTAAAAAATTGAATTAAATTTAAATTTTAATATTTAATAGTTTTAAGAGATAAATGCGTATGTATTTCTTTACTTAGTTTCATATCGTACCAATGATATAGTAGTAGGTAAAAGTTGGTGATGAAGTTTATCAATAACTATAAAGATGAGATGTTCCTTTGTTTAGAAGTTTTGAATTCCTAATAGGCGAAATTCATCGTGTACCATTGCTTTTATGACTGACTAATTGTGATTTCCTGTATGATATCACTTGCATTATGCTATGCATCATTCATAAATTATCTTTGTTTTTAACTTAACTTTTAGAAAAAAACAAAATCACTTTAACAAATAATCTATTATAATTAAATATAATTGATTATTTTTTTAATATCATTCATTATTATAAATAAGTTAATCAATTATTTTTATTAATATTAAGTTATCAAAAATTGTTTCAAACACAAATTTTACCATTAATCGATTATTATTTAAATAATTTATTAAATTGTTCTGGTTGAATTTTTATATTTAATAATGAATAAAATATTTGATTAGTCTTTAATATTAATTATGTCGAGCTTGATGAAAAATACAAAACTTTCATTTAATCGATTAACTTTCAAAATATAATCAATTAGATTGTTTTTGGTTAAGCTTTTTCCGTTGGTTATCCTGTTTATGGTCATGCGGTAGCTGTAATGGAGGATTTTGATGGGTTGTAAGACTGTTTTGTTATGTTTTAAATATATAAGTGGTGTATACAAGTTTAAATACTCCTTTATTTAATTTTATTTTTTTGTTAATAAAAAAATGGTATATTGAAATTATATTTTCAAAAAGAAAAAAGAATATAATTATCTTTATAAATAATTTATCTAAGTTAAAAATATTCCTGCCAAAAGTACTATTGAAGAGTAGGAACTAAAAAGAAACCTTCTAAATCGGATAAAAAGTTCAGTCTAAACAAAAATAAATTATCTTAACTAAACTAATTTTTAGAATATATATTAATTTTATATTTTTTTTTTAAATCCACAAAAGTATCAAATCTAAAATCATAGTAAATTACTATATAAGTATATTTTAATGGAATCTCCACCAGCTGTCCTCAGAGCATTATTCACCTTCCGCGTGGGTTGGTTTGAAGTAAGAGTGGAAAGCTTTATATTTGTTCTGTAATTTTTTCTAAAAACTAAATAATTAGTAGTTAAAATTTTGATGGTTAATTAAATATAAATTTAAAATTAATTTAGAAATAAATAAAAAATTAATTTTTAAAATGATTTCTAATTTAATTACTATTGAAATTAATTATTTTTTATTTATAAATTTAATTTTTATTTTATGATTTTTTTTTTAGTGTTTTATTTTGTTTGCGGGAAGAATTATTTATTGTAATGTTTTAAATGAGGGTCGGGGGTATAAGTAGTAAGTAGGGTTTTGGGTCTTTAAATTGTTTGGTTAAAAAATAAAATAATGTAAGCAATGAGAATGTGTATAACTAAGAAAAAGAAGGGGTTCCATTATAAAAAAAAATTCTTTTATCCCTTTTATAAACACTGAACTCTGAAAGATTATTATTATTACAGTTCTTCAATTCTCTTCTTCCTTCACCTTCATCCCTCACTATATAAATGAAAATACCAAGTAATAAAAAACCGAAGAAGGTCCCAGAATACTACAATATTTTCTATTGTCTCATATTTTCTTCCTATATTTATTTTATAATCAGAGTAGTTAAAGATCTCTCTTAATTAGTTCTCCTTAAATATTTTTATCAAACATTAACAATATAAATATTCCATCTCCTAAAATTACACATTAGAATGAAAGTTACTATGGCACAACTTATTGCAGTTACTAGAGAATTTTGCCACAAGTAGAAGGTCTTTAGATCCGAACTAAGCTATTGATATCAATAGGGTAAGCATCGGATGTAGATGGAGCGTTGTAAGCTCTCCTACCAATGATAGTATTGGCAGCCTCACTTAGATGGTATGCATCCCAAAACAATACCTCGTTCCTGTTAGAGCATGGAGGTTGCAGAGCCACACATGTATATTGACCATTGTTCCCTCCTGCCCTACAGCACCCAGCATTTATCACTCTGAAACCTGAGAATTCAAGAAGACCACATCCCAACAAAATGAGCACCAACTACAACTATGTACAAAAATTTGAGTCCCAACAAAATACCAAATGTTCTAGGCAGAAAATAATTACCAAGGGGTGATGGGTTAGTTCTGATGTTTTGGACGATACCATAAACGTTTACATAGGTGAATTTTGCATTCCGCAACTGGGTGTTGAGTTCATCAACCATAGATCTCAATCTGGTGTTGAATAATTGAATTGGAGAATTGATTCTTTCCACACATGTTATACCATCTGGGCTGTTTTGGGCCAATGCATAAGGGCTGCAACCTATTGGAGCAATCCCAAATAACACCATTTTCCTTGCCCCGTAGCCGTACAGAACCTGAATCACAAACACAACAATCAAGCTTTTAATTTGTTAACCCTTATTTGAGCTTCTTACCTGCACACTTTGTACAACAATCATTTCATTTTTTGTTGTTTCTTTTTACTAGACTTAATTTTACTTTATTGTCTCCTTAGTTTATCAGTTTTTGTTGATAAGTGGAATGTGAATATAGGAGCAGTTAGGGGGTGAGAAAGTAGAGGTCAACTTGTTGGTTTTCGCAGAAGCACATAGATGAAGGATGCAGGGGCACACTGCTGATAACTACGGTCAGAGAATCAAATCGTGAGGATGCAGGGGGCACATTGCTGATAGCTGCGTCCAGAGGATCAAATCATGGTCATGTCCATAATTTTCAAGTTGCCAGCAAGCTTCACTTACAGCAATACCAAAATTGTAGCATTTTTCATCTTGAAACTGAGGGCGTGTACGCTGCAGAGATAGCTCACTACATATTTTGTGATTAAGGAACTGTAATGTATGCTTCTATAATATTTTTGGTGGTAGTGGACTGTTTGTAACATAATGTGTAGGAGTTTTTAAGCTTCAAACACTTTTCTTATTGGATAGTTGTGTGTTATTAAAGAGTTTACAAATAGAAAATTTGCATTTCTTGTCAGAAAGATTGTAGATGCTAAATTTTATGTTTTCCTATTTGTATGTATTTGGTTGGAGAGATTGTTTTGTATTGTGTATAACAATAAGAGGGAAGGTAGTAGAAAATAGGCAAAATGATATACCAACCCTGAGGTATTGAGCATATTGTTGAATAAGAAGATTAGCATACTGATCTGATGAGTACTGAGTGCTGCTGCTATAGATTCGAGGCAAGAAGTAGTTGTTAAGATAATCTTCACTTCCTAATCCGATTGAATAAATGCACCTATTCAGGTAACCTGCAGTTCTGTTCCAATCTCTCACTAAATTTACCATATAGGACACTGTCCTTATGTGGTTTTGCACCTGCCCTCTAAAACTGGTTCGGCTTCCCTACAAAGTTGAGCAAAAATCAACAATTATACAAAAAAATAAACACCATAAGGCTGCCAAATTAATGAAGAAAAAATAAATAAGTACCAGGTGCTGTCCAGTTTCGTCTCTAATTCCGGCACCTGCTGAAGCATAATTGACTCCGTAAAATATGTCTCTGTCTATAACCCTTGAATATGGACGTATGTAACCGTTCAACCCCAATAACTCAGCTGTTAAATTTCCCACAAGGTTAGACAACATTTCATATATGTTTACATGCATATGTATCAGCTTTTTTTGTTAAGAAATCAAGGTGTCTGTTGAAATATATCTATCTGAAATATATCTATACCAGAATTAGACTCTTTACTTGCACATTCACTGCAACCAAACAAAACCATGTGCTTGGTTTGTATCGGAGAGTTAGGCAGACACCTAAGGAGGAATGACTCAAAGGGCAATATGCTCACTTTTTCAAAACTTGAATGATAAATAGTAAATAACTTGAATGATAAAAAATAAAATAAAATATTTTCACTAAATTGTATAATTTTAAATTTCTTAAAATGGGTTCAAGATATAATCTGCGAATATTCTCCCAATCAAATGATTTTTTCCATCAAAATCCTATCATGCGTAATACTAAGCATAATAAGGTACATGTGAGACTGGTTTTAAGAGTTTGTAAGCAGTATGTTTTGGATTATGCGGTGATGTCAATGGCAAACCTTCATTAAGGGCATAATGGTGATTTACAAAACTAACTGAGTTAATTTTAGCATTCGGAGAAGGACTACATTATTGTATTTTTGTATTTTTAAAAGTTAAGGATGTTTGATTAAATTTTTTATTAATATGCAAAATAAATTTAATAAAAATAACTAAATAGTGTGGGGTTATGGATGAGTCCAATAACACGGTGAAGATAGACATGCTACTGATCTCTGAAAATAATAAAAAATTATTTTTATTTTTGGAGATAAACTGCGAAAATTAACTGAATATACAATATTCTAATTAAGACAGAACAACAACTCAATTAGAAAACACAGTATTTTTGCTAAATTAAATGTTCTAATCGAAAACACAGTATTTTTGCTAAACTAAATGTTCTAATCGAAAAACATCCTTCTTTACTAAAATAAATAAACTAAACAAATATAAAAAAGTAATTATATTACAGAAAAAGAGGATAAATTAAGAAACTGACCTACTACATCAACCAAAGTTTTACCATTGGAAAACCTTCCAGTTGGGCCCTGAGGGTAGTCGATCCCATAAGGGAGGTAATTAGCTTTTGCATATGACCAAAGGTTGTTGTTGTTGCCACTATCTGCCAAAGAGTCTCCAAAAATAAAGTAGCATGGAGCTTGTTGTTGTGCACCTCCAATCCCACTCCACAAACCCACACCCACTATCACCATTACCACTATATTCATCTTCACCACTAACAAACCAAATTAACAACAATAATTTATATGCTATCTCATATCACCAAAACTATATATAGAAGGAAGACAAAAAACCAACCTTTCACCATTCGTATTTTTTTTATGAGCATTAAAATCACCCGGAGTTAATGTGAAATTCAATGACTTACATTATAGCCACAGTAGCCTTGTACCACTTATACCTATAACTAGTTCAAAACAATTAAAATCTAGTGACTAGTTACTTTTAAATTTTGTGTTTCGATCAAACTCTACTTATACACACTCAAATCAAAATAATATGGAGATTCCCAGATGAAACTGTATATTTAAAGATACTTTAGAAAGTTACAAGTTTAGTGTTCAAGAATAATTTTGTGTTAAATGGCTAAACACCCCATGTATCTTTTTATCTATTGATGATAAGTCTTCATATTTTCTACATCTTAAAATTTTGAAAATATTTTTTTTTTAAAAAAAATATTTTCAAAAATTAAATAGATTCTCACATTTATAGTGTTAAAGTAATATTTTTTTCTCTTGTGTTTAAGGAAACAATTACGGTTGTCAATGAATAAAAACACGTAATAAAAACAACATAGCACGTTAGTCGAAAAAAGTTTCTACGTAAAACTTTTTTCCCATCAAAGTTATATTATATATATATTAAATAAAATTATTATTTTTATCTTTACTTTTTTTAATTAATATAATTATTATATAAATTTATTTTTAAATTATTAAAAATATAATTATTTTTATTATTATTTATATTTATAATTTATTATATATAATATGATTAATTATTTTTAATATGATTAATTATATTTTTAATAATTTAAAAATAAATTTATATAATAATTATATTAATTAAAAAAAGTAAAGATAAAAATAATAATTTTATTTAATATAAAAATAATTTTTTATCAAATATTTATAATTATAAATATTTAAATAATATTTTAATTAAAAATAATTATAA
>Ga0123342_1007777_pt1 | contig 13953 bp, 10 predicted proteins | sample Turbeawhitnodule_FD_89960 | JGI IMG/M metagenome (GOLD analysis project Ga0123342, IMG submission 89960) | Root nodule microbial communities of legume samples collected from Mexico - Turtle bean Mexico white nodule | ecosystem: Host-associated > Plants > Roots > Nodule | place: Mexico: Nepantla...
AATTTATAATTTAAATATAAAAATATAATAAAATTATAAAAAATTATTATTATAAAATAACATAATTAATCATATTATATATAATAAATTATAAATATAAATAATAATAATAAAAATATTTTTTAATAATATAGAAATAATAATATTAATTATAAAAAATAAAGATAAAAATAATAATATTTTTAATGTAAAAATAAGTTTTTATCAAATATTTATAATTATAAATATTTAAATAATATTTTAATTAAAATAATTATAATTTATAAATAAATAAATTAAATTAATTTTTTAACAAATTTTATATATAAGGATAAAATTGTAAACTTACATTCTTATTTATTAAAAAAAATATAATTTCAATCATACCTATCACATCACTCACAAACTTTCATAAATTTTTCCTACACTTTCCACTCATTTACCTTAATCCAAACAACTAAACTTTCCTTGTATTTTTCCTTTAAATCATCTCAAATTCACTCCCTCATTTCCACTCTCTCATCCAAACAAAACATAAATGAAGAGTAACAAAGTTTATAAATAAATGAGTATGAAATAAATTATTATTTATTTTCTATAAAATTTATTTTTCTGAAAGTTTGCAACTTTCAACAATTTTTTAAAGTTTGTATATTGGTATTTTTTAGTTTTATGAACAATTTTTATTCTAAATATATATAGTGAAAAACTCACTTTTTTTTCTTATATGAATATATGGGATTTTTTTTCAATGTAGATTTGTTTCTTATTTCACCTACTAACTTTTGTGATATTGATTTAATTTATAATAATTTTTTTCTTAAATGGTTGTATAGCTACTAATTGTTATGGGATAATTGATATAAGATTTTATCGAAAACAATTGTTCCATTAAGAAAAAAAACATGAAATTTGTTTTGATACCAATTCTTAGATCAAGTGTTTACCATTAAGTCAAAAGTTATAATCAATAGCCAAAATGTATATTTTTACTAAGTGTCACAATTCAATTGTGATTTGATCCATTTCGTTTTTGTTATGAGACAACTAATGCACTCTACAACACTCTTAAGCATAAAATTCATCACTTGAGCAATGATAATTATTGTTAAGATAAAGTATTATTACTTAAACGACACATTGATCATTTGATAGACATTGGTCATCATTCAAGTTGTGATTTCATGTTTGAACGAGAGAGATGTCAATATAATTCTCTCTAATATGATACTCATCATCTAAGCCATGAATATTGAATAGTCGTTCAAATGATAAAAAAAAAATCAATTTTCTAAATGAATTTGAAAGTTTGAAACTCATTGCAATAATTTATATCGTTCAAGTGGTAAGTTTTAATTACCTCTTTATCAAAAATAAATTACTTCATTTTTATTGATATTAACTTCAAAATTTAATACACTTTAATTTGTATTCGAACTATTCGATATATGAATTTGTTAAAGGAATATAATGTTATATCTTTATTAATATATTATAAATCACATCAATAATTAAAAATGAAATGAATATAATGTCATATATTTATTAATATATTATAAATCACATCAATAATTAAAAGTGAAATGGTTGAGAAAATAAAGTTGAACTTTATATTTTTTATTTTTTATTTTTAAGAGACTTTATATTGTATTTTGAAACTTTATATTGTAATAAATCATAGTGCTACCAATCACGTATAAATAAAAAATCATTACATGCTTGATAAGTATGTATGGACAATTAATCTAAAAAAATAGATATGAGTACTTTGATATTTTACATTGTCTCAAATAAATCTTTCATTTTTGTTCACGTAAGTTAGATACTATGTTTGATAAAATGAGACTTAATATATGTGTGGTTTTATTAAGCATTTTGCAAATAACAATGTCTATAATCTTATTATTCATGAGGCAAATACAAAAACCTTATGTGAGTCTTTGTATGTCTTTGAATGAGGGAGCAACAATTATACTTATTGAAAAAAAAAATTGAATTGAAGTTCAAGGAGAATCTCATTACAAGAGTAATTTTTAAGTGTGCTTTAATAAGTTGTCAACTACATATATTAAATTTGATGACGATGTATTAAGATTATTCCTATTGTAAATTTTAGTTGATACTTATGAAACATTTTAGGTTTCCTTAATCAATGTTGCCTCTTGTGGTGATATTTATGTTGACATATAAAAAAAAAACTATGTTCTTAATGAGAAGATAAGGAGAAAGACATTAGGTATTTCATCTCAATAAGAAATTTTTGTTATTGAAAATAGGGTGAGAAGACATAAAAGAGAATTGCATGGTGACAAAGATAAAAGCAAGAGCAATTATAGGTCTCAATACAAGAATGTAGAGTATGATTATTGTCACGAAAAAAGACACAAACAAAAAAATGTTTTCTTTGAAAAAATGTGAATAAAAATAAGAAAGGAAAACAATAAGGCAATGATCGTGATGATGGCTATAGTGTGGCTACCATTAATTTTAATGATCTTGTTATTCTTCGTGATCATGATTCAATTAATATTGTATGTGATAAGAGCATGTGAATAAGACAATGGTGCTACGTCATGTTACTGTCAAGAAGGAGTTATTAACATTTTATACTCCATGTGCTTTTGAACTTTTGAAGATGAACAGTGATGGTGTGTCTAAAGTGATTGGTGTTGGTGATGTGTGCTTAAAAAACAACACGATAAATAATTTTTCTTGAGATGAAACGTGCTCCAAATGTCTATTTTAATTTGATTTGTCTGCAAGTACTTGATTTTGGTTATGATAAGTGTTTTTTATTTTGGAAAATGGAAAGTCACCAAAGGTTAATTGATTGTGGCTAAAAGGGAGAAAATTTATAATTTGTATTGGATAAAAGTTTTGGTTTAAAAAAATAATGTGAATGTTGTAGATATGAAGACATATTTATGACACCAAAGGTTTAGCTATATTAGTGAAAATGGGCTAAAGTTTTGAATAAAAATTATGTGTTTTCAATATTGAAAAGTATAGAGTTGAAGAAATATTCATGGCTAGTAAACTAACTAAAGTATCATTTAAGAATCATCCTTCCTCAAGAATCTAAGTTGGTGCATTAAGATGTTTGTGGTTCATTGAAGGAAAAATCCTTTGACACTTTATTTGTTACCTTTGTTGACGATTATTTTAGGAAGTTATGAGTTTATGTTTTGAAGACAAAAGCCAAGTGTTAGTGAATTTTTAAATACTTACATGCTAATTAAACAAGAAGTTGAAGTGCATCCATACTAATAATGTTGGTGAGTATTGTAGACCTTTAGATGTTTACGGTAAATAACATGGTATTGCACACGGGAATACTCCTCCTAAAAGTTTAAAGGTTTAGTAGAGAGGATAGATAGAACATTGGCTGAGAGAGTGAGGTGTATGTTATCTCAAATTAAGTTTCTCATGTACTTTTGGGGTGAGGCATTGTACACAACAATGCATGTTATTAATTTTAGTTGTGTTGTTGATTTGGACAATCAAACAAAATTTGGTTTGTGAAGAATGTAAAGTGCCAAATCAACTCAAGCAAATTAAGCATAAGACCCTAAGCTCTGATAACCACATGATGTGAGTTGATTTTAGGATTGTTCATTTAGGTGACACTTTAGATTTATGATTGAGATTTTTAGGCAATTAAGAGTGAAAACCTAAGGAAAATCCCCACTGGACATTAACTTAATCAAGTGGTTAAGTAGATGTGAAGGTTCATTTCACAAAGACAAAAGGAAAAAGACAATTATAAGGTGAAGATGATGACAAGATATGGTGCTGATTTAAACAATGAAAGCAATAACAAAAGGAAAAGACTGAATAGAAACGAGGAAGCAAAACAAGAACATATTTATGAATTGAATGGAATGACATTGGAAGGAAAATATGAAGGAAAAGGAAGCTTATGAGAAATGGAGTTTGAGATGATGAGCATGCCACTTGGATGATGAAATGACAACAAGATAAGTGTTGGAAGCCGCCACTTGAGAGCTCTCAAATTCTCACAAGATAAGACTAATGACTAAGAGGAACAAACCTCATTAGCATCTCACACAAAATGTGCAGAGTAATTTTTCTCTATTTCATTTAACTTGTAAAATACACTAGGTAGACCTCCTATTTATAGGTGAAGGAGCCTCGGAGAACAAGCTAAAGGGGTAGGATGGGAAAAGGAAAAAAAATGGGCAGTCTTAAGGTTTGACTAAGTCAATCCTGCATCCTAGGTTTGTCCTTCTAGAAACTATGTCAAAATGTCTTCCAAAATGGTTAGGAACAATCTAAAATGTTACCCACACCCCCTATTATGCTAATGGTACCTTATTTTAGCCTATCTTTGCTATTTGGACCCCTAAAGTCAACCCAACTTATTTACAACATTTTTCTAATCATTAAGAAGACGAGCAGGAAGAACTTTAGATGCTCTGCTCTATGTCCAATTCTGCCTCTGGTGAGCTCTCCACTTTGAGATGACTTCTCATTATGTAAATTAGCATCCTTAGACATCTCCTTATTGACTTGATTTGCATCATTACATAACCAGACATATTAAGTAAATGACTCTAATTGAATCAGTTGATACCAACTTTACATCAATATATCATGCACACGTTTGCATGTTACAATTAATAGCTTTTATGTCACCATACTAAAAATAAATACGTAAATCATTCATCACATGGTTTATTTTTCACACATTTCTTCTCCATTTAAGGGATATTTATTTTCTCTTCTCTTCTCTCCTTTCTTTCTATATGCATTTCACTACAAACATACTTAATCAAATGTAAACTCTTTATGTGTCTCCAAATCTACTTCAAGAGTACATATACCCAACCAAAACACAACGTAGTAAATATTTATGGACACAATTCTATGTTTTAACAATCACTTATTTGATATTTATTTAATTTTATATCTACCCATGTCTATCTAGATTTACCTAAAGTAATACAATTTTTCTTTATCCCATGATATTTTTTAGTTATTATGTTCTCGTCATTGTTTGAGTTATTCTAAAGTATTATTATTTATTTATTTAAAAACAACATGTAAGACAAATTAAAATTTGAGATTAAGAAATATTTTTTAAGAAAACATTCTTATATAAAGAATATCGATTTTACAGTAATTACTTATATACAGTAAAAACAATCATCCATAAAATAATGAAAAATATAAATATTTTGACATCTGAATAGTTATTCCGCCTATTTCCTTGAGATAAAGAAAACCTAATCTATTATAATTACTTATTGTTTATAGAAAATACAATAATAAAATAAACGAGTTATGTTTTATGAAGCTCTCACTTAAAAGACTATGTTTCACTTCTTGTGAGCTCTGGTAATTGAAAAATCATGGGTAACTGGTCTTACCTTTTCCGCTACAAATGCATGCATTTACGATGTTATTTATGAAACTCTCACTTCAAAATGCGTCCCAAAATTGAAACAAATCTGAAATCATATTATTAATAAGTCAACCATGATTCCTTAATATCAATTCAATACAAAGCAATTTATAGCATAGATCCAGTAATTCAGTCTCGGAGATAAAACCTCTGAGTTGATATGCAATAAAAAAGTACAAATTGAGTAAAACATAATTGACCAAGGTCTTTTTTCATCTCCATCTTCTTACACCAAACTCTAGATTTTGGGTTTCTTTCTACTAGTTTTTCGCAAGTTGGTGTTGTTTGAACGAAACAATCTATGCTGCATCATGTCTAAAAGGTGTGACTTCAATTGTTTGTTTATAACCATCACATGTTTTGCCATGCTTGTTGCCCATTCACGATTCTCTGCACTTGCTTCCACTGTCATTTCTAACTTTGTCACTGGTGGTATATCTACTTTCTGCCCAAAAGAAATGACAATGAAAAACAACACCTATAGCATGCATATACATCCAAAACACATCACAACACTATCTGTTCGAGTTTTTGTATCCTTAGCTATAAAAATATAATGCGACAAATATTTTGTTTTTCTTTTTGTGCAGGTAAATTAAAGGGACCAGTCATTTTGATTACTTATTCCACTACAACAAAATTACTAAATAAAAATAAATTTTGAAGACAAAAAATAATTAATTATTATATTAACTAAATTTTGTAACTATGTATTTGTTGTGGTGGATATGAAACATAATAGATTGAAGTGTAGTATTTTCTGGTCTTTAGTTGTAGTGGATATGCAACATAATAGATTGAAGAGTACTCTTTCTTTCGTGAATTTTGGTAGTGGTGGATCTAGAACATAATAGATTGAAGCGTAGTGTTTTTTGGATTTTGGTTGTCACAATTACAAAACTACTTAATAATCTAAGTACTCTGGAGAGTTTGTTGGTCTTGGTCTTTTTTGTTGGTTGTTGTATCATTTTGTGATGTTTTGGTCTTCTAATTAGTTAGATTTTTTTATGTTTAAGTCATTTCATTCACATGTTGTATATAGGTTGGATCATTCCTTAATTGTCTCATTTTACTTAATATAATTAGTGATAAAAAATACTAAAAAAATAATTATTATCTAAATTAGTTTATATTATTGATAAATAGTTTTTTAACTAATTAGTTACCAACTTTAGAATTTAAATAATCGATAACTAAAAAATTGGTAGTAGATTAGATATCAATTTAAAAATTATTTATAATAATAAAAACTAATTTAGATAATAATAATTTTTTTAGTATATAATTTAGTAAATATAGTAACTAATGAATTTTTGTCTCTAAAATTAATTTATATTTAATAATTTTCATATTTAATTATTTATATGGATGTCATGTAAGTTACGTTTGCATGCGTCATATAAAAGAACTAGATCATGTTCATAAATTGGGGCTGTTTAGGGAAAGAGAGAAAACCTGTTTTTCAACAATCTTTTGTTTCAATAAACCAGAACTATCAATGGCACTTTGATTTCCTCTGTAGGGTGGACATAAGGAAAGGAGGGTGGCAATCCCCTGGATTGAGTTTTGCGGATGCTTGTCAAGTTGAGAAACACTATATTCATTGGAGGCTCTCCTGTTTCTTGGTGTAGAATGCAACGAAGATAGTGAAACTACCACAAGATTGGTTACTCTCCCTGCGTTTAACAAAATAATCAACTCATTGTATGCATTTATAGCAGTTTTGAAACATTAACCATAACTATCATGGCTTCTACAAGCTGTCATTTATGTAAATGAATATTAAATGATCTTTGAAATACAATTTAGATGAAAAATCTCATTTTACGTGTGAAAATGGATTAGACTTGATTCCATTATCTTTCATATGATATTCAAATCTATTTAGTGAACTGGTTTTGCAAGAATTAGACTTAATTCAAATATCTTAATATTTTGTCCTAGAAAATGTTTTACACATACTAAAGTGACTAGTAAATTTCTATCATAAGATCATGGAAATAAATACATATTTGGATTGGTTATTACCTTTTAGGAGACTAAACCTTCTAATGATTTGCAAACTGGAGATGTCCCAGGTGCAAATCGAATAATCTTCAGAGGCAGATATTAGACATGATCGAGATGAGGTTAAGGCAGTAATGGCTCCACTACAATGTTGACAAATTTTTAAGCTGGTTATATTCAACCTCATTATGTGAGCATGACTACAAGTTTTGAAAGTTAGGATGAAAACTTGACCTCTTAAAAAGAGGTTGCTTTGTAGTACTAAATGGTTTGGTTTTAAAACAAGGTAATTTGAAGCATTCCAACACTTCCATGGAATTTTACATGTTTCAGAAATAGCTATGAAATGACAAGTCACCAAACATTCAAGAAATGAATACTTTTGTTAATAGTCAATACTTAATCACATGTTTTGTGATGAAATTATATCCTGAATAAATAATGCAGAAAATGAGAAGCTTTAAGCAGTATATATATATGTTACTTGTGTCCTTTCAATTCAAGTGGCTGGACTTCAGTGCCAATAAAAGGACCTTCTCTCCGACCAAAATCGAGCTTCTCGACAAATATTGTTCCTTTTTCTGTTCCGCAGAACAAAAGACTTTCTCTTTGGTGAAGGGCAATTGCAGTTATGGCCAAAGAATAAACTTTAGTTTGCATATGTTCTCCTGAGATAAAATCCCAAACCTATGGCAAATGAAAAATATCATCTCATGGAAATCTTATAATTTGTATTAGAAGTAAGAGTGTAATTATACAGATTCATCACCTTGCAGGTGCCATCAAGGGAGCTTGATATTAAGACTGAGAAGTAACTATTTGGTGTAGTTAAAAGGCCTGTTATGGAGGACGTATGTCCTGACAAACAAAGCATTGGAGGTGGCGAACTTCTCGTTTCTTCTATGTCTAACAAGCTTCCATTGAATCAAACACGACAAACGCATCAACATAAATTTGTTTAGTATCTATTTCATTACATATATTCGTGAGGGCAAATGTTGTCTGGGAAAAACAAATTCAGTCTTTTACCTAATCAGGGACCAAACACAGATCATTCCATCATCTGAGCTAGAAATGAGAAAAGAGTTGTCAGATGAAAATAACATGCAGTTTATAGATTTCTTATTAGCCATCCAACTCTTCAACAATTTTCCATTGGTCACCTGTAATTCACAACAAACATATTAGGATTTCGAGAATATCTAGGATTCATCTGATGTTCTCAGTGAAAGATCGTGTCATTGAATATTATGACCAAAAGAAGTTGGCAAATTTCAATCGATTTAAGCCAAAATTAATATATGTATAATATGCACATGATATGAATAAAAACACAGATCAATGAATTGAAAGTTACTACTAATTAAGGAAATAAGCTTTTAATGTGGTCATACATACATCCCATAGATAAGCAGTTCCAGAAAGACCTGCTCCAGCAAGATATATGCCATCATTTGTACAAGAAAGTGGCCCCATAGCCTCCACTGTGTAACACAGAAGTGGTTGTTGAGGCTGAAACATAAAAACAGTAACATAAATATAAAAATGAATTATTTTGCATAAAAAAAATTTAAACAATACATGATGGAGGGTCTTTCAAAATATATAAGTGAATGCAAACATTATCTCATTCAGTCTTTTTTTATGAGTTGAATTAGACTTAAAGTTTACTTCTTTAATAATTCAAGATAATAAGGAACTTTATATTATTAATTTCCCATGGCAATCATGAAATTATAAGTTACTTAAGTATTTTTTTTCTCCAAAATTAAACAATTTCATTTAAAATATGAGATAAATTAAATACATTTTTTATAAATGATTTTGGAATTGTTTTCCAAATCAAAATATGAGTTTCACCTTGATAAAACCTTTGGTACAATCCTTCATTTCATGATTAGTTGAGGTGTAACTCCAATTTTGATTAACTTTCATCTAAGTGTTCTTCTTATAATCTTCACATCTTATCTTAAAAATCACAAACAAATCTAGGAAACCTAATAACATGAGAAGAAAAAAATCTGGTATGTTTCCAAAATTGTTACTTGGTATAGACTAGAGTTAATTATGTCAAACACTAACATTAATTATGGTGTGTGTATTTTATATCAATTTTCTGAAATTCAAAATGATTCCTTAAACTAGGATACAAAACTTTGAAGTCCAATGCAACTAGATCTTTGCTCTTTAATGCAGACCTTTATCACGCAATTGCAAAGGTGAGACATCAAATTTTATTGGATAACAACATAAATAAAACACCTATAAAATTATATTTATGTTTTGAGTAGTGATTGATTCACAACCCATTTTATTAATTTTATAATTAATAATTTAATTTTAATTAAATAATTTGTTTTAATATTTTATTATTAGTTAATGTTGTTGGAAGGTCGTAAGAGAAAGTGTCAAAATAACATTTTTCCTAATTATGTGTCTTTGAAAACACAAATAACTTTGTGGAACTTTATAACTAATAAAAAGTAGTTCAAAAGCATAAAAGTGGTGTAGTTTTCTCCCGAAATTATCATAATAGGAAAAATAAGTTATTATAAGAATAGGTAAATTGTGAGGTAGAAACACAAGTTTACACTCTATTGAAATCGTTTTACATACGCTCGACTTCTGAGTGAAAAAAAATATATAATTGTGACAACTTTTACATAACTCATCTGTTGTGGCCATTGTTGTTAATTAAATTTGTGTTCAAATACTTTTTTTTCTTGTTATAGTTTTACCATAATCGTGATGTACTTATATAATTTCTTCACAACAATTTTTTCCACACTGAAAAACGATTTTTCATTTTTTCCACACTGAAAAACGATTTTTCAATAGAACGTATATATTTTTGTCTCACGACTTATTTACTTTTGTGAACTTGTTCATCAAGTATTATTTTCACTTTTATTCATCTAGCATTTATTTATTTATTTATTTAGTACTGTTTTTAACTTTTTTTTCGTATAACAATGTTTCTACTTTTAAAAATTTATAAAACTGTAGTGAATTTAAATATTTATAAAATTGAAATAGAAGAAAATTTAAAAAGATATTAAGTAATAGTCAAAATTAAATAAATTGTTTGGATATTTTATAAAAGAAAATTATAAATAAAAATTAAGTTATTGATGATATGTGTGTAATAAAATTAATAAATTTTATTATTTGGTTTAATAAAAAAATAAATGTATAAATTATAATTTAAAAAAAAATAAAAAAAAAAATATATTTAAATTGAAAAAAATATGTAAATAATGAGTTATATATAAATATATGTCATAATTATAATAACAAATATGATTATATAATATTTCTTATAAATTCTTATGGTATAGGGTTTAAGTTTGTGGTTTAGGGTTTAAGTTTGTGGTTTAGGGTTTAGATTTTAGGTTTATGGTTTATGATTTATGATTTAGGTTTTAATATTTAGGGTTATGGTTTACATTTATTTTACCCATAATATTTACTTACATCAAAATACTTATAAAATATTTTATTTCATTCTCTTTGTGTTGATATTTCTTCATAAATTTTTATATATTTAATTTTTAATTTTCAAATTTTCTTCTATTTCAATTTTATAAATATTTAAATTCACTATAATCTTATAAATATTTAAAAGTTGAAATAGTGATATTTGAGAAAAAAAAGTCAAAAACGATGTTAAATAGATGCTAAATAGAGAAATCAAAATCAAAAGACGTTGGATCAGAAAATAAAAGTGAAAATAGTGTTTAGGGTTTAGAAAATAGTGAGGAAAAAAAAAAGTCTACTTTTGTAATAAAAAAATTTCTCAATTTCAAAGAAAAACTGCACTTGATAAAAAGTACAGTTTCTAAATTTTCTATTAGAATTATGGTGTGTTTATTTCATTTTTAATCTTTATTGAATTAAAAAAATCAAGTTTTTTAACATTTTTTTTAAAATTCAATATAATAAAGTTTAAGTCAAAATCATATAAACAATTATTTTTTTCAAAATTGAATTGCCTGTATTTAAATTATATTAAAAAAATTCAGGTTTCATTATTTGATTTTGCAAGTCAATAACAAATATTTAAGAAACTTAATTTAATATTGATCACTTTAATGATCCATTTAAAAAAACAAATAAAGATTTTTATGGACATATCTTGCTGGTTGATACGAAAATAAGAAATGTTAGTAAAACATCAAATACAATTTAACAGTAAAAACTCTTAAAATACAGGAACTTGCCTCTTGATTAACAATTATATCCTGATTTACAATTTTCAATCAGTTATAACAAAATCACATAAAAAAAATTAATTATAATAGATAAAAGACAGTTTATCTAAGAAAATATATTAACTCTCCTCGAATAGGAATTGATCACTTAGAAATTGACAAAAAAGTAAATGAAGACAACTTGATACAGTTGTATTTTTAGTAATTTTTAAAGTAAAATTTAAAGTTTTACACTGATAATTTAATTTATAACGTTAACTTTTTTTGGCACAATACATAAAAATTACTTTCAAGTCCTTAACAAAAATCATTTTAAATTAGTAAAGATTGATCTTCATAACCGTGCACACGGTGAAACCCATATATATATATCGTTTTATAAATAAATAAACACATTATTACACTACCTTCATTTTAACAAATCCATAATTTATCTTGTATTAAAAATCTCATGTCAATTAAAAAAATAGAATAGTTTATAGTATATAAATATATATAAATCTCATTTAATAAAGTTAAGTAAAACTTAAGTTGTTCTTAATAAACTACGACAGTCATTTAAGATTTTCTTTAAAGAGAGTTGATTGGATTTATTAGTTCACCCTTATTGATAAATATATAATTTTGCATATAAATTTTTAATTTTAATATAATGGTGTTGTGTTGAAGATTTCATATCAACTAAATTTAGAAAACATTTCATCTTATAAAATTAAATTATATTTAAAATTTAGTTCTTATTTACTTAAAATTCACTTCATTTTAAGTTATTTTTTTTAAGTTATTTAAAATTAAAGTACACTTCTTAATAGATAAATAGATAAATTATAATATATTTACTTCATAAGAATTTAAATAGGTGATTTTTTCTTTAGCAAAATTTTCCATAACCATTCGATTCACTTCCAAATCTAGTCTAGAGTTTAAAATCGCAGGAGCAGAGTGAAGCATATCGCAACAATGAAAAAGGAAAACATTCACTTTTACAACAATATATTTAGAGTATGAAAGAAAACTGAAATTAAAAATAAAATGAAATGTATTGTGTTGGTTGGAATGGACAAAGAGTTGAAATTTTGAGTACCTTGTTCAAGGCCCAAACTGCAACAGCTCCATCGCCAATGGACCCGTGTTTGTTCTGTTGCGACGCCACGAGGTAGCGGTTCCTCAAGCACAACATGCCGAAAGGTGGCGAGGCACAGCTTGGAATTTGAAGCAGTTTTTCTCCCGTTTCCAAGTCCCACATCGACGCCCCTATTTTCATGCTCTTGTCACTGCACGCCACCACCGCCTCTCCCTCTCCCACCATCTCTCTCTGCTGCATCATCTTCTCTCAGAGACTATGAGAGAGAACACTTCCAATAACTATTTGATTTGTAATGAATTAGTGCGTAAAGACGAATTCAATGATGGGTCTTAATACATTCAAAACACTCACTACAGTTTCAGAAGTTATTATTTACGATCATCGATGATGATAACTGTTTTAATCAACGGCGAGTTTTGGTTCTCTTAACATTTGGTCCATCGTTGCTATCTGAATTGGATTATACTGGAAGATTACTTATTTTCTTCGTTTTCATGTTTTCACGCCAAATACATTGAGATTATAAAAGTAACGTTTAAAAATAACATTGAAATGTAAATATTCATGATAATAGTTAATACTTGTGGAGTTAACTTTATTATTATATAGTTCATTTTAAAAGTTATATTATAAAATATTAAATAATTATTTTTTACTGTTATTTTTTAATATTTAATAATTTTAAGTATATATTTAACTATTGTTTTAACATTGTAAACAGCAGTTTACATAAATTATAGTAGTAATTGACTTTCTTTTATTTGTAAATTTTAATAATGTGATTTTGACTGAAAAACATGTTTTTGAAATATCCAAATAAACAACTCATCATATCAGTGTTGATTTTTAAAATTAATATGTGGAATTCACAATTAGTTTTTTTTTTCTGCGCTAACATTATATTCACTAAAATCGTTCGTATTGCTAGTAAAGGGTTATTTTGACTATGATGGGTTATTTTATTTTATTTTTACCAAAATGGGGTCTATATAAAAAAAATTACAAATTTAAGCAAGTCATGCCTAATTGGGACGACTTCATATGCAGAAGTTGTCTTAATTAGGCACGACTTCTACCATATCATACTAAAGTCGTGCTAACTTGGTACGACTTATGCCCTATCATACTGAAGTCGTGCCAACTTGGCACGACTTCTGCCACGTCATAATTTTTTATTTTATTTTTAATTTTATTGTTTATATATTGGGTAGTAAGTTATGTAATGTTAAAAATTAATTTATTCT
>Ga0123342_1007778_pt1 | contig 13950 bp, 7 predicted proteins | sample Turbeawhitnodule_FD_89960 | JGI IMG/M metagenome (GOLD analysis project Ga0123342, IMG submission 89960) | Root nodule microbial communities of legume samples collected from Mexico - Turtle bean Mexico white nodule | ecosystem: Host-associated > Plants > Roots > Nodule | place: Mexico: Nepantla...
CTTTTTTGGGTTTTACATTGTGCTCAGTTAACACTAGTTTTATTTGGTATGTGAACAGTCTAGAGTAGTCCAGTGCAATGAAGGGGAAAGATCCTATCATATATTTTATCAGCTATGTGCTGGTGCACCTCCATCTCTCAGGGGTAATTAATAGTTTATACTACTTTTTTCACCTCTGCTAATATATTTGTTGCATATTGTGTGTGTAGTTTTGCATATTGTGTTGCATATTGCACATTAAGTTCTTCTCTGGCCCCTCCATAGTGGAAGCATCTTCCTTATTCCCTTCATCTCACATACTCTAGTTAGGGGAGTGTTCTGGACCCTTTGTTCCTTGAACCTTCTCCTGGCCTAACCTCTCTGTTTGTGGAAAAGGACTCCTTTCTTGCATTGCTAGCCATCCCACTGTTTCCCCTATATAATTCATTGCGACTGTTGCCCCCTTTTTCTTCCTTGATAGCCTCCTCTACATCAAGAGCAATCTCCATTAATCTCATCACCTCTTTAGGATCATGGGGTCTGATCATGGCGAAAAAATAACCCAAAAACTGTTCTTTTGCGATCTGTGGCGCCTGTGACACTAAACCTTCAAATTCCTGAATGTATTCCTCCACTCTCCCATTCTGTTTGAGCTTGACCAACTTCTGAAAGACGAAGCTCCTCTCCTTTCCTCCAAGCCTCCGATTCAGTGCCATAGAAAATTCCTCCCAAGAATGGTTCTTGGAGTTCTTTCTCCAAAAACTGAACCAAGAATTGGCACTGCCTTCCATACTATGAAAGCCAGTTGCACCCTTTCCCGAGCTGCACTTCAAAAAATTTATACCATCAACCTCTGTTCCATCTTCACTTCCTTTCACCTCTGATTTGGCTTTGGATCCGGCAGGTCGGACCAAACATCTTAGGAACCCACAAACAGACAACCCCAAATACACCAAGAACACAAAAAAGTACTGAATAACCTCTGTTTATTTCTATTCCACTCTACAATCAAAACAATCACAAAGGAACCAATTTTTTATTGTTGTTTTTTATTATATGTTTGCTGTCGTATTTTTTGTTGTGTAAAAGGTTGCTCTTGGTGAGACAAAGACAAAACAAGTGTTATGAAAAATAAAATAAAAAATTATTTGTTCTTTTATGTGATCAATGCAACTCTTTTTTCTTCAAAATTACAGAAACCATTTTTTCTTTTCTGTTTCCTTCCTTTTATGAGTGTCATTGTCATTTTGTAATAGCTTTTTTTTACGTGTGATTCATTGTAGATTTTTTTTTGTTATAATTTCCCAATCGGTTCACTCCTATTAGTGTGTCACTGTAATGCAGTTAAGGAATGAAAAATTTCAGCATTTACGTATGAGAAAAGGAGTTAGATAGAGTGCTAAATATATTTTAATCACAATTTTTACACATTTGGCATTCCTTTTTTTCAACAGTCCAAATATGCCACAATATAAAATAAAATACAAAAACGTAAAAACAAAAAGTTTCAAAAATTCCAATCTAGAAGCAAAATCTTGACCGTGATAATTGTATTTGATGTTCACTGGATTTTAGCTTGACCACTAATAGACAAAGTTGTAGATATTTCTTTTAACTTTCTAGAAATGTTGATTTTTAAAAAAAAATTGAAGCATCTAAGTTTTTTTTATAAAATTTTAATGTATAGCAGAATATAGGTAGATTATAAGAAGACATGTATATTTTGCCTTCAATTTTTAATGCTCATTTTTCAACCATCTCTAACAATTTAACATCTCTAATAATATTTTGCTTAAGTTTTAAAATGTTTAATAAACATTTGAAATATAACAAAGGTTGAAAAAACCTTTGCTATTTTGCTAGATTTTTTTAATAAACTTTGGAACTTAACGAAGGTTAAAAAAATCTTAGGGTTATATCAACTTCCGCTAAATAACTTTTGTTAAAACATTTTTTTCTTGTTGTGAGAGAGAAAAGAAAATGAAAAGACAATTCATAGATTAAAAGAAAATGATAGGAAGTGACAATTTCTAAAACTAAAAAACTAGAAAGATGAATTTGATCTCTCTAATTAAAGCTCACTTAGTGTATACCTAAGCTCTCTAATAAGTTGTGCAAATTCTCCCTACACCATATCAATTTGAACTTGCACCCTACCAAATTTTAAAATGTCACAATTGCCTTCCATTGTTTTATTTGGCATTAGGAAGCTCTAGCAATTGGTTTGTGTTGGTGGTGGAGGTTGTGTTTGTGTGTAAAAACTTGGATGTAGTGTTTGAGGTAAGTATGTATGCTTGAATAGGGTGTGGGAAGGAAATAATAGAAGAATATTTTCTAGCATATTTAAATTATTTTCAATGAACAAATAAAACTATAAATATGTATATAAAGTATTTTCATCAAATACCAAAATAATGCACTATTAATCACCAATATCACATTAATATACAACAAGACAATAAAAATTATTATTACATGTACAACAAGACAATAAAATTTATTACATATACAACAAGACAATAAAATTATTATTATTTGTGAGTCTATTGTAACCAAAGAGGATAATAAAGAAATCAAATATTTCACATCAACCAACTAAGCATATTATTTGTAATATATATAATGGTTTTATCGTTACATCTAATTCTAAAATATATATATATATATATATATATATATATCAGATTTAATTTTGATGCAAGATTCATTTTCTGAATAAAAATAGCCAATTCAACATGAATCATTATAAGTAATTATGAGTATACCTTTTTGCTTATGCCTTCTCTCTCTATATATACTGGATTTAGAGATTGAATTTCGAATACATAAAAAAAGCAAATAGAAAAAAAAAATCTACATATATTAATATCAAATTTGGCTAAAAAAGCATAAAAAAACAGAAAATAAATATTCACTACAAAAATTCGTGGGTCTTATATCATTATTATTTTTCTCTTCTCCCTTGATTTCAAACAAAGGGTTAATTAAGAAGATTATTAGAATAGTAAAATAATACTTTTCTTAGCATGTCATATTTTGATTCGTTGTGAAATACAATATTTGTTTTAGTTTTATCAATATTTACAAATAAATTTTTATTTTATTTCTTGTTCTACTCTATTTTTTATAACAAGCTTCTTTATTTACTTACACTAAATTAAAAATAATTAATCTTTAATTTTATTCTTTTAACTATTATATTTATAATAAATTTTTATTTTTTATGAGATGTTTAAATTTGGGATGAAAGATTTGTTAATCATCTTATTAATCTTTTTTTCAATTTATAAAAGTGTATATGTAGATTTACAAGCCTGCAATTATGCAAGACCAATAAGATATACTAACTTGCATTTGAAAATCAACTTAGTTTTTTTTATATTAAAATAAGTATTTATTTTTGTAATAGAAAAATTAAATATTATTATAATATAAGCCGTCATCGTGGGGCCCACTCAGCCGATGCATAGATCTCAAAACGACAATGAGAAGGAGACAGAATAAGTGCGTTTAGGCCACTTCCAATCACCTGTCTTCATCCCCACACCAACTTCCTCTATCCGTAGCCCTCTGATTGAAATCACACGCTCACAATTCAAAACCATCATTTACGTTTCTAATTTCACTCAATTTTTTCAACATTCAATTTTTTAATAAACAAAACTTGGACTTTGATTCACCTAATCAAGTACTAAAATAAAAATAAAATAAAATAAAAAATAAAAAATATATATATATATATATATAATCAAATATGCTATTAACTCACTTTTTAAAAACATATTTTAAAATTATGGTATTAACCTTTGACTATCTCCACCTTAAAATAACAACAGCATACAAATAAATAAGCCTTTTTTTTTCCTTTTGTTAAGACCAAGTCCAATATTACCTTATTTATCAGTCAACAACTTGCTTTTTTTTTTTTCCCACTTGACTCCATTCTTTCTTTTTCTTTATCCTTTTCTCCTTTTATTTCCTACTTTATTTTTTAATAGGAAGAAAATAAAAAAGAAAGAACTAATCACTTGACCATTGTTTTCCTAGTGGATATTTCTATGAATATGAAGAATGGTAGTTTAGAAAATAATTGAAGGTGGGCTAATTTATATATATAATAAATACAACTTACACTAATACAAGTAGAGAATTTATATATATTGGTTGTGCAAGAATGTATCATAGTAAATGCGTTCAGATTTTTTTTTCTTAATTTAGAAAAATCAACGTAGCTTAATATAGTAACAACTTTTTATAATAATTAATGGTCCACTAGTTTTTTTTTTTTTACTCCTAAACATTTTTTTGAGGTATTGTTATTTAGGATGTGATGAATGATGTTTTTTGTCAAAAAAAAAAGGAAGTACTCGTAAAAGATACTTTGATGTTCAAATTAATTATAAAGTGGTTGAGAGAAATAAAAGTTATTGAATATAACTAATAAAAACTATTGAATATAACCTTACATGTTCTAACATCAACATATATATGAAGTTGGGATGAGCATTTTTGTGGATGAGAATGGATCAATACAAATAGGGTTTTTCATCTCATGTTAATCAAGATGAATGGTCAATTTATCATGATGGATCTATTTAAGGTTTTGCTTAATTAGTCATTAATTTGGTAGTTGCTTTAGGTTTTTGATAGGTCATCAGTTGCATATGAATCCAAGGTGGTCTTAACTACATAGGATAGTCATGTATGAGGTCGAAGTGTTGTCGATCATATATGATATACTAGCCTCCAAATTTTAGAAGTTAAGTTTGAAAGCATAAGAGTTTTTGCAAGAAATTTTTCGTTTAATTGTTTGGTTGAGATGTTCTCAACTAGGTATCCCTCGATAGCCTCCCAAACTCGAGGGGCATATTATGAAAAGCCTAGAAACCTCCTAGTACGGATGTGAAGGATATCAAATTGTCACTTGGGGATGTATGTGCGATATCGAAAGCTAGATGTGAATCGATTTGATGATTGACGAATGGTTGTGTCACTTGGGTTACCTTATTTCACTTTTTATAAATAGAGGTGAGTTATTACTTTGGTGACCATTTTGTTTTTTAATATCAATTAGAAGAATGGTTAAGTGTAGAGAATTCATTGTACTCACAAGTTAGTGATGTCTTTCTCCTTGAGTGTGGCAATTTCTTTTAGTGGGTATTCGTCGAGAGATGTTGGGGAGTCATCTGTGGATGTGAAGGCATGAACTCGATATCTAGACTGGATTGAAGTGTTGAGCTAATACATCGAGAAGGACGGGGGATATCGCAGTTGAGCAGGTCAAGAGTGCTCTTCCTCTGCAACCGGACCAAGTTATAGGTGGGTAGATTCCCGTGTGACCGAGTACTTTTCGAAGTATCAGTGATCATCCATGGTAAATTCTTATTGCAATTAGTGTGCCTAAGTTAAAGGTTGATGTCGAGGTTGGTGTCGTTTCTATAGAGCATTGCAGTGCCATAGATAATGTTTGTCATTATCGAGAGAGGCTCCATACGAGTTATTTTATAGGTATGTGTACTTGTTTATGGATGCTCACATCTGCCTCCCTTTCAACAAGTTCATCATAGGGGTGTTTCGAGTTTTAAACATTGTCTTTATGCAATTGAACGATAACACATGGTCTTCTTTGCAAGTGTTTCAACTTTTATGTAAAATGTTTCATTTCAGTTGATCCCCTCAAGTGTTTCTTTATCATTATAATTCTCTCAACTTTTTGATTCGATTGGTTGGTTATCGCTCGTTAATTATATATTTTTTCACTTTACTCTTCATCTTATCAAAATTATTTTTTTAAGATTATAATAGAAACTCTAGATCATAAATTTTTCTGTATTAGGGACAAATAAAAGTTCCTCATTTATTAGAGTAGGAACCCACTTGTTACCATAATTGTCTGAGATTTATAATAACCTTGAAGATTACAATGCATTTGAAGTTTTAGATCCACCAAAAAAATCCTCATCATATGTCTTTCCTCCAAACCTTTTGGTATAACTTTTTTTTGACTGTCCACAACTATAGGTTAATTTTTTTGAAGTTTATTTAATGATAACTTTTATATGTTTGTCATAATTCTTTATCTATGGTATAAAGCAAACATTTGGTGATTCATTTTTTCAATATTCAGATGCTAAATGATGAAGATAAGCAACGTTTTTAAGGGAAAAGAATTTGTACTTTCCTAAGAGTGAAGTAATGAAATAATTCACCAACCTATATATAATATATCATATTTAATTCAAAATCTAAAAGTGCTCTAACTTTAGCCACACCACTCATTTTTTACATAAAAAAACTAGAAAATTATTATGACGACAATTGTGTATTTATTTGATTTGAGAAGAAAAATATTAATAATTTATTTTAGCTCAAAACACACATTTTCAACATTAATATTTCTTTTTATGATAGAGAAGAATAATCATAAATAAATAAATAAATAAATAAAATACTTGATTAAATATGTGACTTACGTTACAAACCATTGGTAATCATAAAGTTCTTTTTTTTCCCCTTTTTTTCATTTTCAAGACAAAGCAACAAAATAGGTTTGAAAAGAATGAAGTCCTACCAAATTATTAATTAGGTTTTTTCTTAAATAAACTATTCTAAGCAAGGAACACATTAAAGATAATTACAAATTTTAGGACAAATAGATTGGATTTAATTGTACCTTTGTTTTCCCAAAAATGCAATTATATTTATTGAAGTTTTACTTCTATTTATCGAGTTTCTAACTATATAACCCATATGCAATTTTAGTTTCAAATTTCAAGTATAATAATTAGATATTTAAAATATTGTAATTGTATATGATTTTAATATCCTTCAATTAAAATTACTTACATTTAAAATACTAAAATATCACACTTGCAATAATTGATATAATTAAAATTGGAGTTTTTCTATAAACTGAAATTAAATTTTCACAACATTAAAAAGTAAAAAATTAGATTTTTTTTGTGAAAAATTAATTTTATATATTCCTTTTTACCATTTTATAGTAAAGGTATTTATAAAGAAATATCTTTGATATTTTCTTTTTTACCATTTTATAGTAGAAGTATTTATAAAGAAAAATCCAAACATAGTAAGTAAGAATGGATGAAGAAAGATTTTCAATGAGAGGATAAGAAACATAAAATTATATCCTCAATTAACACAATTAAAGATTAAGATTACACAATGGTTAGAAATTAAAGTGTGATTAAATGAATAATTAATTAGCATGATGGTGTTCTTAGTTTGTTAACACTAATTTATGGAAAGACGGTGACGGTGTTCCAAATTTAGAAGTCAAGGCTCCGAGGGTCAATTTCGTCAATTCAAGTGTCGTATGCATTGAATTTTGTTTCAAAATTCAAAATTGGTTGGCAAAAGGAAAAACAAAAGTCATCAATTTTTAAACGCCACAAAATTCCCATAAATAAAAGATAACATCCTTTAAATGCATTAAAAGAATAATAGTAAATAAAAATAGATATTAAAAATTAAGAGAAATTTACTTTTTTAATATTTATCAGTTTATAACTTTTTAAAAACTATTTTTCTATAGAAGTTTGTATTTGAGTTTTTTTTTAATAATTATAATTAGTGTCAATCTATTCATATTTAGGTTAAAGATTAGTTTTTATATTTTTTAACCGTAGTATAAACATCAATACAAACACTGGTACGATACTTACGAATACAGAAACAGAAATATATATAATTTTTAAAATATAACACAAATTTATATATTATATAATTATGAATTATATAAATTGACAATAAAAAATTTATGTAATGAAATATGTTTAATTTATTTTTTAGCAAAAGGATATTTCTCATCAGTTTAAAAAATTTGATTCTTATTTTTTAGTCATATTAAAAATTTAGACAACAAATTTAAAGTTTTTAAAAAATTAATGATTTTTTTTAAATTACATAAACACCGTACAAAAATATAAAAAAATTAATAAATATTTTAAATTAGACACTTTATTATACGTATTTTACAAATATTTAATACATATACATTGACGTATTCAAACCTCGTATATTTGAACCGTTATAATACGAAGCAATTATGGTATCGATAAGTTGATTTATAAAGAAAGGGAAAGTGAAAAAAAGTTGGTTGTTGTTGTGGAGAAGGCGTGGATGGTTGGCGAATGAGTAATAGTTTCTCGAAAACCAAAGAATTTAGAAACATCCCTTTTGTCAGAGAGATTGTTCTCTAACTTCTCACTCACACCAACGCGCCAACAATCTTCTTCACTCACTCACTTCCTCTTCTTCGTCTTCTTCTTCTTCTTCTTCTTCTTTTGCCTTCACACCTTCATCATCCTTCCTTCCTTTACTTCTCCCTGCTTCTGGATCGCTCAAGGAACTTCGCTAGGTCTTTCTCTGTTGCTTCTTTCTTTTTCTTTTTTGCTTAATTCGTCACACACCGTCAATTGAATTGGAAACTTGTCATGCTCAATTTCTTCAGTGAGGAGTTCGAGTTTCTGTTTTTACTGATTTTTCAAGTAAAGAATTCGGAAGTCAGATTGTTGAATTATCGCTGTTTTTTATGTTGATGTTTTTCAGTGTTCGTGATTCGGAAATCGGAGGATCTGTTGGTGCGATTGCTGCAGCGGCATTTTTAGTTTCTTTAATTAGTTTGAAGCGTGGAGGTGGTTTTGAGCTTTGAAAAGATGTTTTGAGTGTCAGATCGGGGAGGTTTTAGGTTTCCTTGAATTGGAGGTTTTGCTTTGGTGAATTGATGGTTTTGAGTTTTACTGGTTAGGTTTTAGGATGAGGTTGAGCGAGAGAGAGAGAGCGAGTGAGTGAGAAATTTTTAAGGGATTGGCACAACGCAACGCGGCACAAAGCTTGAGAGTTGAATCTGTGTTATGTATGTTTATGGTCCCCTCCATTATGTTATGTATGTTTATCTGAAATAGCCATTCGATGGGGCCTTGTGAAAAAGTTTGGGAGACACTTTTGGTTTAAAAGGGAATTCTTTTATTTATTTATTTGGGAGAAAATCTATCTGTTTGTTTACTCCAGCATTTTGAAAATCTATCTTATGCTCGGTTGTGTTGTGGGCTTGTCGCAGAGTTATTTAAGGGAAAATGTCTGCCACATCCAAGGTCATGCCTGCACTCAACTCCATCAAATCGTTGCCTCCTGAGTTCAAGATTACTTCTCGTAAAGTGGAAAACCGTGGAGATGCTAAATTGAAAAGCGGTGATGCCACTGGATCAAGTAGTTCGGATAATGATGTTTTGGTTGGGGAGGTTTCTGAGGAAGCTCTTAACCATGCCGGTGACGTGGGTCTTTACGACGAGGATGTAGCGTACAGCAGAAAAGGTGTTTCATTAGAGGACAGATCGTCCATTGCTGATGAAGACCTAGAAACCGTTCCTATGTCCTTCCCATCAGTTTCAATGTCCTCCAGAGAACGCAGGTGGAGTGATACAACACCTTATTCTTCCAAAAAGGTACTGTTGGCTTCGGATTTCAATTAAATCTCAGGTTGAAATTTTAATGTTCTTGTGCATTTCTGTGATTAATTATTCGGTTGTGTGAATAACTTTATTTTTCTCAAAGAATTTCCAAGAAATTGATGTATTTTTGAAATATCTTTAATTTGGAAGTTTGCACATTCAAGTTTTGTCTGGGTTTGTTGTAGGTTATTATTTATATTATATTATACATGATAGTTTTTTACATGATTTGTTAGAGTTGTATTCAGAACCTTCAGAGTACAGTAACTATGTAAACATCTTTCCTTTATAGCATAGATGCAGTGATCTACCATAATCGCTACAGAGTTTGCTTCCAAAGCCATGAGTGTTGGCTAGCAAGTAGCAACAATAGCAGAACCTCTTACTAAAATTTGACTTTAGTTTGTTAGAGATTACTTAACACAGGTTATCTAGGACGGAGTCAACGTGGGAAAGTTCACATTCTGTCAGTTTTGCTTAGGTGTTATAGATATGGATCATGATCAAAACCAATTGCATGGTGAAAGTACATCCTAAACAAATACAGGTCAAAAGGGACGAAAGATGGGAGTAGATGTTGATGTAGGCATCTAGGAGATAACATAGAATCCATGGGTAACACCTTAAAAGAAAGCGAAAAAATTCCTAAAAGCAAACTAATCTACTGGAGGCAACTTATTGTGTGGTAAACAACTAAATAAATTATCTGCTAGGGAATCACAAAAAAAAACCATAAAACACCATTATAATTGGCCCCTCTTCCTCCTGCATCAACATGTTTCTTAGGTAAGTCAATTATTTTAAAACTATATGACAATTTTTTGGATTGATGTGGATTGTAGGATATTGAGGATTAGAAAGAGCTGATGAGAAACTATTGTGTGTATTTAGCTTTGGCACCAGTAATTTGTTAAGAAAACTATAGAAAAGTTGCATTAAAAAGTCTCTATTCATTTGGAAGTTGCATATATAAGAATTTCTATTACATCCATTACTTTTTATTTGAGAGAACTCTCTTTTGTCCTGTGAGTCTGTGCTAAAAAGTTCACAATGCCAGGGTAATAGCCTTAAAAGATAGTGTACATAAATGGAATATTTATTTCCATTCCAATATCTTTGCTGCAATAAATTTGGAAGCTGTTAAATGCTAGGGGCCGTGTGGCTTCTTTTGTCATCTTCTATATCTTTAATTTAGTGTTGTTTTTGTCAGAATATCCTTGTGTTGAGGTTTGAAAATTGAAGTATTCATTATTCAGTCTCTGGACGTTTTTCAATTCCTTATATCTCCTTACAATTGTCTTGGTATTAAGTAATTTATGTATTTAAATATTTGCTATTGTTGGCTGTTAATCACTATTCCAGTTGGAAACAAAGACATATATTCCTTGTTATTTCTATTTTTGTTTGTTTGATGGTTTATTGTGGGGCCATGTAATTTATCTTTTCGTTCGCTGTTTTCTTATAAAAATGTCAAAACAGTGAATGCCATGTAAACAATTGAAGACAATTCTTTATAGTTTATTTGAGTTATTCCCCATTACTAGATAGATAATTTAAAATTTGTTTTTTCTTATCCTTACTGCTGAAGTTCACTATTACAGAAGCTTCAGTCTTGGTTTCAACTTCCGAATGGGAACTGGGAGCTGGGGAAGCTGATAACAACTTCGGGAAATGAATCCATCATTTCACTGTCTGATGGGAGGGTAAGATAAATTACAATATTCCTCAAGAGTGGTACTCTTCATTTTTAGGTTTACTAATTATCCTGTCTCTGCCTCCCTTGTGGGCCTTACAATAGGTTTTGAAAGTGAAAGAAGAAAGTTTAGTGCCGGCAAATCCTGATATCCTTGATGGGGTGGATGACCTCATGCAACTTAGTTATTTAAATGAACCGTCTGTTTTATACAACCTGCAATATAGATACAATCAAAACATGATTTATGTAAGTCATTATGTCTCTTTAATGTTTTCCTCAATTATTTGTTTCATGATCATAACTTCTAATGTATTTATGTGCATCACTATCCACAATTCAGACAAAAGCAGGGCCTGTTTTGGTTGCAATAAATCCCTTTAAGAAAGTTCCCCTATATGGTAATGATTATATTGAAGCCTACAAGCGTAAAGCAATTGAAAACCCTCATGTATATGCAATAACAGACACAGCCATCAGAGAAATGATACGGGGTAACTTTTTATTTCTTTATATTCACATTCGTGGTTGCAACTTTAGTGTGCAAGACCACTTCCATATGTTTTACAAGAAGTTGCTGACTCTTGGTCTGTTTTCCTTCCAGACGAAGTTAATCAATCTATAATTATAAGGTCAGTAATTTTTTTGTTGAATTATTATTTTTTATGAGCATCTCTGTTTAGACAACTGTGGTTACTTTCTTTTCTATAAGCTGCTTTAATTTAACCTTTTTGTTATTACATCTATTGTAATTTATATGAAAACTAGTCTTAAGTTTCACTCTTATATTTAAATTCTGAATTGAAATTGTCATGATTTGTGCAGTTAATTTCTGAATAATTAACTAATATTTTAATTTTTTAAAAGCTACTGTGAATCTTGGACTGTTAATTTCTGCAGTAAGTTAGTCCGGATCAAGTGAGGTACGAAGCATATAAAAACAAGGAAATTTTGGTTAAAATACTTCCAACAGTTTAACAGCAATTAACTACTCAATCAGTTAGAAATATTTAAAGAGCATTTAAGAAGTAACTAATTAACTACTCAATCAGTTAGAAATATTTAAAGAGCATTTAAGAAGTAACTGTTTGAGTTATTAATAGTTTTAATTCCAACTTCTTAGTCTTCTAGATTTTTCTGGAAAGCTTATCTATCCATTTATATTCATAATATTCCAGATTCCACCTACCCCAACCCACACCAAACGGGTTATGTTTGTCCCTAGACGTCCCAAAAGTTTGACCAGGGTCTTTTGTTTAATCTTGAACTCAACAATGAGTTTGTGGGTCTTCTTTCTTGTATAATGTTCATCTTGCTCATTCCTATTCAATATAAGACTCAAATTGGCTTGGAATCCTAACAAATCTCCCCTTCAAGTGTGAGTTCCTTCCACATTGGTACACTCCCCCTTAAGCAACAGTGGTGACTTACTTGTATCACATTTTTACCTTAATGATACATGCTTACCTGAATCCCGGATTCTTCACCCACTCATGTGTTCGATCCACGTTTACGCACTAGTCTGTTGTGTTTTTTGGGGGACACACTGGAGAGATTCAGCACCAATGAGCTATGAGCCAACCATATACGAGATCAAGACATCACCTTCAACCCAAAAGGTTTTAGGTTGGAGGTGGTGTTCTTTTGGGTTGAAGGTGGTGTCAAATCTGTCCTCAAAAGGCATCTGGACTGATTTTAAAATTTTGAGCCTCTTAATTAGGCTGGGTTAGTGGGCTGAGCCAGATCATGCTCACTCCACTTCCTTAAAGAAATAGAAACAAGTGACAAGAAACCTTACAATTCCTAGTTGTTCATAGATTTGATTTGATATTTATGACATGCTCTTTTATTTTTTTTCTTTTGGGATTCAAGTGCCAAGATACATCCATTTGGTTTAGACTTTAAAAGGCCTGCGTTGCAGAATTTCTTTAGTATACTAGACCCACTATTGTTTGTTATTTGGGTCGTTTCTTGCTTCAATTCTTCTGTCTCGTTTCCCTCTATCATTTATATGTTTTAACTTTTGTATAATGGAGATTTGATTGATTGGATACACACAAAAGAAAACTTATTTTTCCATCCTGGGCAACATTTTGATGGATGTAAAATGGCTTCTTCCTGCTGTCTGCAGATTTTTTCGTTAATGACATTGTCTTTCTTGGATGTCAATCTTATGTTCCCCTTGATTGCCTGTGTTTTAGTTGGGACCCATATTAATAGTTATCATGCATCTTTTCAGTGGTGAGAGTGGTGCAGGGAAGACTGAGACAGCAAAAATTGCAATGCAGTACTTGGCTGCGCTTGGTGGTGGAAGTGGAATAGAGTATGAAATTTTGAAGACTAATCCAATATTGGAAGCCTTTGGTAATGCAAAAACATTGAGAAATGACAACTCAAGTCGTTTTGTAAGATTCCTGACTTGTGATGTTAATTCTTTAAGTAGTCATAGAAAGAGTTGATAAATTATGTGACTCTAGACAACCATAATAAGGCTAGGCCTACTAAATTCCACATTAATTCCCACTAAACAGCATTTAATGTCCATTAGTAATGAACTCCCATCAGTGTGGCCCTTAATTTGTGTTATGTGCATAATTATTTCCCACAATGAAATCATGAATAGTTCACCTTCTCTTGTGATTTTCGATCTTCCCATGTACAATTCAGCCCCTTAATTAAAAAAACATAATAAAAATTACAAAGAAAACCCACAGTTATATTGACCCCTCTAGATCATATCAAAATACCCCTAGTACTTTTTGCACTTTCCCAAGCTTCTTTATATTAAGCTGTGATCCCATATCC
>Ga0123342_1007779_pt1 | contig 13949 bp, 9 predicted proteins | sample Turbeawhitnodule_FD_89960 | JGI IMG/M metagenome (GOLD analysis project Ga0123342, IMG submission 89960) | Root nodule microbial communities of legume samples collected from Mexico - Turtle bean Mexico white nodule | ecosystem: Host-associated > Plants > Roots > Nodule | place: Mexico: Nepantla...
GATCAATACTCTTGGTGTGTTTTGCCAAAGGTAGTGTGTTTCTTGAAGGGTTCAAGGTCACTACTTTGGTGGTTTGTGTTTTGTAATCTGGTTTGATTGCTTAGTGGATTACCCAGTGGTATTATGGGGACTGGATGTATTTCTCTCTTACCCTGAACTCATTTAAATTTTGTTTTAAGCTTTGCTGATATAAACAACCAATTGTTTCGAAGAAACAACTGATTGTTTTTCTGTTGTTTTGCTGTATAATTGCTTAAATTCTTGGCTAACTTGATTCCTGTTCTGGATTCACACAAAGAATTTTGTTAAACCTGAAAAAGTTTTCAAAAAACCCCTCTTAAACAATTCACCTCCCCTCTCGTTTAAGGTCATATATTCTAACAACACTGAGCTGCCATTGTACATGTACATGTCAGATTTGTTAGAATTTGTAACTCGGGATCAGGAGCTCAATATAAATATATATATATATATATATATATATATATATATATATATATCAATTTTTTATGATGTAAGTATCTTTACCTATATTTCAATTTAATTTATATTAAATTAGTATTCATTATACTTTAACTAATTACTTGTACGTTTTTTACTAGTGTCTCTATCACTGAGGGGAAGGAAAATGTGTATGGATTCTTAGATCCCGCATATACTAATCCCATTGGAACAAAGGCAAATGAGACCCAATCATACATCACTACCACCCTGGAAAAAGAAAGAAAAGAAATTTATTGATGCCCTTATATTAATGAGTAAGTTTAATTATATGTCGTCAATTATTACTATTTCATATTTTGAATATTTACTAACTCTTTTCATGGATATATAGGGGTCATTGGCAGTTACTTTTCTTATCAATGGTTGATAAGATTGTTGTGTGGTTTTGTTCCCTACACAAGAAGATATCCACAAGTCTTAAGAATATCATTGATAGGTAAGTACACTATAAACTTAACTTTGTATGTTACTAATTAACCATCTACTAACGAGATTTTTTGTATTAACTAGTTCATGGCGTGGATATAAGATCCTAAAAGGTCGATCCAATTCAAAATTTCAAAATTTGAACTGAATAAGACTAAAGGTTTGTAATTTTTTTCTTTCTCTTTTCATTGTTTATTAATATACTAACTTTTACTTTTTATTGAATTATAGTGTAATAAACAACCATAAAGCTATGAGTGTGACTATTACATTATGCAATGGATGATTACCATTGTAAGACTAGGCCTTAAAAGTGATTGGCAGGAGGTAATGATATGTTAAATTATTTTTATAATTCTTGAACATATATGTATCTTAAAATTAATTTATGTCAACCATATTTTTGAAATGCAGTTCTTCACTGGTCAGACACCAATGTCTTCGGAAGCCATAACATATGTGAGACATTCTTGGTCCACATATTTCCTAAATTTTTATAAATCTAGGATAGTTGATCAATAGTGTAGGAATTAGATAGATAGATAAAGATATATTATTAGTGTTTGTAATACATTTTGATCAATATATATAATTTGATTATCTGAATTTATGTATTTGTCTGGTTGGGTATATATAATTGAACAGGTTAATTTATATGGAAATTAACACTAAACAGATTGTACTAAAAAAACACTATTTACAAGGGCGGCTATTTACCATAGCCGCACTTGTAAATGCATTACCCTGAAACATTCAGAAGCAAATACAAGTGCGGCTACCAGAAATAGCCGCACTTAGAAATTGGATTTACAAAAGTGGCTATAGTCGCCTTCTTATATCTTCAATTTAAGAATGCGCGCTCATCAAATGTGGCTATATAGTCGCCCTTATAAATGTAAAATAGCCGCATTCGTTTTGCCCTTCTGCACCAGTACAATATTGTTTTTAGTCTTTAAAATGGTCTCTAATTTAGTCATTATAGCAACTAATTATTTTTTAGCAATAAAATTTATTTCTATTTAATGATTTTCTTGTAGTGATATATATATATATATATATATATATATATATATATATATATATATTGATGACACTTTAGACCTACTGAATAGTCTAGCCTTGATTTTATGGCACTGGAAGAACTGGAAGGTGGTTGGGGTATCCCTTAAATACCCCTATTGATTGTTTAATTTTTTTTTAGTTTTAAAAAATTTGTATGAAATCTTTATTGGATAGATAACATAGTGATAGTTTTCTAAGAATATTAAAAAAAAATCTTCCTTCGTCCCGTTATAGTTGCTTATAAGAAAAAAAATTCCAAAAAAAATTGTTATTTTAACCTTTAAATACACTATTAATTAATTATGTTTCTATCTATACCATTGGGATGGAAGAAAATGGAAAAGGGATTATTAGCACAAAATATATGACTAAGATTAATAATTTTTATTACGAGTTTATTTATAAAAGATGCTTTAGTTTTTTTGAATGAAGTGTTTCAAAATTCCATCGTAAATTGTTCTAGCCCGGTTGATAGATGATTGAAATCAGAGAAATGATTATTGTATTGAGTGATAGAATTTGGAATGATTGGACTTAAGATTGAACATATTAAAAGTTTGAAAAAAAGAGTTGATTTGTGAAAAGTTTTGATAACAATTTCAAAAGCAGAAAAATAAAAGTAAAACCTAATTAGCAATTCCTTCCTAATATTATATAAACAAACACTATTCCATAGTTGAAGAGAAAGGATAAAAAGGTGTGGGGGAGAATGAAAAAGAGGGTGAAGCATTGGTACAACAATAGAGGGGAAAAGCAGAAAGTAATATGAGAGGATAAGGAGAGGGAAGAAAGACAAAGAACATAAGAATAAAAAAATGGAACTGAGAGAAAGTACCAAGTACAAAACCACCTCAGTTTTGAAGGTCATGATTCCGTTGTGTTTGTATAAGTTCCAAACCCAAGCTTTTGGCGTTTGGCCTTTAGCAGATGCATCTTATTCTTTGCCTTATGTTTCAGAGCCATCGCAAGGTTGAGACCAAAACTTCAGAAAGCAGTGAGATTATGAGCCTCAAATAATCATGATAAAGTCCAAAACCAAAACAATATTATATACAGAATGTAAGAGTTGAGTAGTAGGGTACACCGCGTGCCATGCCATTTCCATGCACACGCAGCTGGCGTAACACTTTCTTTGTCCATAACTGATTGATGCATGATCATGATCACGAACACAAACACAAACACAAACCCATAATACTCATTATTGCTACCCCAATCATGCACACCATCACATACCCCATTTCAACCTTAATGTACCTCAAAGTCCAATTTCATCATCACCATCATTATCATCATCATCCTTCTACCCAATCACACCACCCCATTCCCTTCGCTAACCCTATAAGTACATAGCCATCATCATGAGTCTTGTTACTGCCTCTGCACCAATGGATACAAACTCAGAACCATGTTTGATTCCTTGTTGCCAAATAAGAACCCACTTCCTCACTTCAAAGCTAACCATCAATCCACTGCTTCAAGGTAAAAACAAATTCAATGTGTATATTTTAATTCAAAACTAAATCAAATTTACTTTTTTTAGGCCCACTCTTAAAAACCGCTGCTTATTCATGTTTTAGTCATCTCACCGTGATTTAAAGTACAAAATTATGTACATTTTACTTCAAATGTAAATAAACTTTACTTTTTTTTAGCCTATTCTTAAAAATCGTTCATGTTTTAGTCATCTGAACGTGATCTAAAGTACAAAATGTTATAGTAAATACATGTTTTATTTTGGACTATTTTAATACACGAATAAGTGGGACAAAAGGAATCACAGTGAAAACTCTATAATACATTTTCTTACCAAAATATCTGCTGAGATTTTTTTATTTTTTTAAATTATAAATTTTATAATTTCTCATAAATTTCAATAGATAAAACAAATATCATTGTCAAAATAGTGATAGAAAATTTTAAGAGACAATTCTACATCAGTGTAAGTTCATTTAAATATTTTTTTATGTAAATTATAAATTTGAACATGTATTATGCAACTTTGATTAGGAGTATGAAATTTTCTGATCTCGAATTACTCGATAATTTCTTATGTTAAAAGTATTTTAGGATAGTATTTTTCATACAATAATGTCAATGTCCATTGTAGGGTTCAAGGCCTTTGCCTTAGGCCTCATATATGTAGTCATCCTTTACTTTTTCTTCTTTTAATATTTTTTTATTTAAACACTAACAAACAAATTTGTACTTTGTTAGCTTTATTGTTTTAAAAAAATATCGTACTGTTTTATTTTATTTACAGTAATATAAATTAATTCAAATGAAAAGTATGAATTTGATTTTAAATTAAAGAAAAATGATATGTTGAAAATTAAATAAATTAAATTAAATGTAATACTCTTGTTGAATTTATTATTGTTTGTAAAAGAGATATAAAAATAACTTCAGTTAATGAAAAAAGTAATCGAAAAAATATTTATAGATCAGCAATGTAAAGAAAATAGTTATAATTTCATTCAAGAAAAAATAAATAGAAAATTAAATTAAGATATATAGAAGATAATGATGCAAAAATAATATTCATGAAAAATGAGATATTTAATGATAGAAAATTTCCAATATATAGTATCTAAAAGTAAAAAAATATAGTATAATTTTACAGGTAAAACAGATTAAAAAAAACTGATATGAGAATAAATAATTTATTTAATATATTTCTTAAAATTTATGTTAGGCTTAAAATTCTTAAACAGGAGTCTGATCCATTATTGCAATTCTCTACTTGGCGTCTACCAGATCCAGTTAAGTATTTTTAAGTAGAATTATGACGTACTAAGCATTTTAATATGTGATGATGTTATAAATCAAATCATTTGTAAAGTACTAGAAACCATAGAATAATATATAAAAAATATGTAATTATGGTAATTCCTAACAGTACTGTAATTGGTAATGTGCAGTTTTAATTAAAAGAAAAATTGATCTGATTAATCCTGGTAAGTTTTGAGTCCTTTTAGAACCTGATCTGAGTACTGTAATTGTTCCGAAGCATTGTTTTGCCATGGTGATGCCACACGCCCATTTTTTCAATGTGCCTTTTTATGCAGCTTTCCATTTTCATGCTATGGCTGGCAGGCACCATCTGCTTCACCCACACTTGCAATAATTTAGCTGTTACAATCTTCACAGAGGAGGGGGCCAGGGTAAAGTTTGAATGGATGGTGAAAAGGTTGAAGATTGCAGAAATAAATAAATAAATAAAATTAACAAGAAAAAGGGTTACAATGTTAACAGAAGGTGCAATAAATTTGTCCCTCCCATAAGTAGGAAGTGTGTAGCTATAGGCTATGCTCAGTAGTGACTTTCTCACTCACCAAGTCCAAAACTGGACTCACACCAGAACCTCCACGTGAAAATGAACCAATACACTGTTTACCTCACCCTCTTCAACTACCCATTAAATGAAGCAAACACAACCTAAACTTTTCTCCTTCATCACCCATGCTAATCACTAACAGTACACAATATTTTTAACTTCAACCATATTCAACCAGTTTCATCTTAGTACAAATAATTATTCTTCACATTTTACTTAATTCTCTACTCAGTTTTTATTCCCTGAACATGCACAGTCTTTGCGTATTAAAACAACAATGTAAAAATTTGTTGGAGTCATATGTATGTGAAAGTAAATACGAGGGTCATAAATAAAAGGTGGTGGTGGTGGTAACTTCTGAAGAAGGTCCACCATATATGAAGTTTTATTCCGTTAACTCAAACTTGCTCTTAGTTTTCGTTCCGAAACTTACGTTAAAAATACTCATCCATGTCGGTTCATCATTGCACATCAAAGAGTTGTTGGCACATATGCAAATCCAACACCCAGCCATAGCAACCTCTGCTACTGTCTCGTCTTCACCATACACAACGCACGTTTCTTTAACGGAAAAAGTATTGCATCAACTTCACAAACAACGTACACGAGGTCTTAGATTTATGAAATACTTAACATTCTCTTAGTTAAACAAACTATTTTCAATTCAGACTCTTATCGTGTTTCTTATTAAATCTCAAAATGGAGCCGTTGCATGAAATTGCTTTGCTGGAACTTTTATCGGAAACAAAATTAAAATCACTTATTTTCAATAACTAAAATTGAAACATAGAAGAGTGAAGACTAATTAGGTTTTGGATGAAAGGTAACTAAATAGGTGAACAATGTTTTGTCTTTTATACTTTATTATACTATATAGACTTACAAGCATATTTTGTCCTTGATAAATTTCAAATTTTATTGTTCCTCAATATTTTTATTAACTTTTTTCATCCCTAATAAAATTTATATTTTGTTTTTTTTTTTGTCTAAAAACTCTATAAATCACTTTATTTTACTGTTCATAGTGTTATGTAAAGAAATTAAAAATAAAATAATTATTAAGGACTAACATAAAATTTAAACGATTATTAGAGATAAAAAAAACATATCTAAGTTTATTATTATTATTATTATTATTATTATTATTATATTAATAACTTTAACTTTTAGCACAAAAAGGTAAATGTGTATATACAGTTTTTTAAGAAATGGGTGGCCATTTGTAGGACTAATAAAACTGTCGATGTACCGTATAGATAATGTGCAAGTTGGTTTGTTGAAGGTACATTTAATTTTTATGCGTACTCAGATTAATTTATTTTCTCGTCCATTTTATACTTTCTCACCGTAAATATTTTTACGCTATTAATTAATAAAAAATGATTATCCTATAATTATTTATAATGAATAATATAAAAATAATGATTTTTTCACGTATATAAAATATTAAAAGTTATACATTATCATTATTATTATTAAATCACAAACCACCGTATATTGTGAAGCAAATTCGATTGAAATTACATCATACATTTATTATATTGATGAATGATGGGAACATGATGAAACACGTGCAGAAAACATTTAATTCGAACTTAACAACATTCGATATTAGTTTCATTTAGAAGAAGCAATACTATAAAGAAAAATGTTGTATATATAAGTAGAGGACTTCGAGACACAATCATAATTTACAAGCTATTATAGTACACCAAAGTATGTTCCTCATTAAATGTAGTTAAGAAACAAGTTACTACTGTATTATAAATATTATGATGATACATATCTGAAGAACGTGGTGAAGTGCAATATGAGTCAAGAACATGGTAAGTGCATGTTGGGATGAATAAAACTGTTTCGAATTGGTACGTGATAGCTACCAAATTATTGGTTATCAACAATGGATGGTCGATTGAGCTATTAACAACAGTGATTATGCAGCACTGATGTTAAATTATTGAGGGTGGGGTACTTGTTTTTTGCAGGATTTCGAGGTCCCCAATCATCTTTAACCTATACACAGTTTCAATGCATTGCTTTTAATGAAAATATTAAATAAGTGCTTAGTTTGTTCGTGTAAATGCAATTTTTCCATCTACATGTAATTAAACCAATCATTCGATCCTCTGAATAAATGAGGTTCTATGTTCCAAAAAGTTTGATGTTTGTATGACACTGTACATAGTTGTAGGTGAGTGTTAGGTCTTCTGTATTGTACAACATTTAGTCGCATAAAATGGACCAGAAACCACAAGAATTGTTGTTACCTGTGAAATGCCACACATCAAGGCCATAATATGAATGTAAATCTTGCACTACCTTTAATTATTGAAGATAATAATTCATATAATAGACAGTTTATATTGTAAAAAGATGACATCATCTATTTCATGTGACATCATCTCGGGTATTGGTCACAAGAAATCTCAATTAAGGAACACAAGTGTTTTGTTGAAGAATCTAAGTCTGGATATTCCATTTATTTTTGCACCTCATAATAACACTACATAAATATTAGAATGATATTATTGTTTTTATGTATGTCTACGATTTTTATAAGTTGAAAGGAAGATTGTTGTAATATTAAAATCTGTGGAGATCTAAAATCTATTAGTGGTACAAGGTTGCAAACGTATCTAGCACTAGCAAACAAGATCCTGCGCTGATGCTCCTTAAATATTAAGCATTTAGTTAGAAGACCCACACGTCAGAAACGCAAACATTTGTAATTCTATAACGGTCCATAGATGATAGCTCAAACACAGAAAGCGCAAAGATTTCCAGAGACACAAATCCTGTAATGGTCCAAAGATCAAAATCAAACCCCACACGATCTGAAACCCTTTAATAACATGCATTTACTCTCACGATCAACACGTCAGATATTGCAAACACTTCCAAGAACATAAATCCAAAAGTGGACCATACCACAACACAACACTACCACATAATACCCAAACTACCCTTACATCAAATAGCCCTAGTAAACACAAAACAAAACACACACACAGAATGTCATAGTCCTAGTTCAAGCCATACAAGCTCATAATGAAACATAACTTAAATGGTTAAAAAACATAACTCATAACGAAGTGTGATTATCAAAGTCTCTTCTTGCTTGTCAACGCTTTGGAAAGTCAACAAAAGATCAGCTAGTATCCCCACATACAATCAAGCTCCGACACCCCCAGTGGAACGTTGGATGCCGCATCAACCAGCCTTTGCTCCTCCGGCATCGGCCAGAGGAGATCACCGGTGCCACTGCCGGAGAAGGGCTGTGCTGCTGGAGGAAAAAAGAACGGTAACTGGAGGTTGTCTTGCAGTGACCTCAAACTTGGGAAGGCAGATACGCCAACGTTTCTCTGAAACCTAGCGAAGGGATCCGTTCCAAGAGACTGAGATGGTGGAAGGTCGAAGCTTGCATTGGTGAAGTTGTTTGGGGAGACAACAGCAGCGGTGGCTGCAGCGATTGTGGAGAAACAGGACACGTGCTCCTTTTTGGTGGTGCTGTCATAGGAACAGTTGTTACGGCCAGTGAAGTTGACCGCGGTGGTTGTGTTGGCGTACGGTGAAGAGTCTAGAAGAGGCGGAAGGTAAACTGAAGAGGGTGAACTTGGTTCTGGGCAGAGAGAGCTGTTGGTGGTATTCATTCTTGTTTTCTTGGAGCCACTTGAAGCAGACATGGCGGAGCCGCCGTTGGATGTGTTGCTCTTTTGGAACACGCGCGATATGACCCACTCATCCTTCATTAAATCACAATGGTTCGTGTTAGTACAACACCAACAATAACAATATGCATTAATGCACGTTGCATAACTGCAAATAAATCATGACAAAATCTTAAATTGTCGTTGGGAAAATAGCCGTGTGGAAAAAAAGCTGTTCCTGTGAAATCTTGTAAACCATTTGCAGAAATGGAATACGGATCCCGGATATAACCACGTTTTAATTAATTAGCTTTGGATTGTGGTGCTCATGCAACCATGTGTTGACAGAAGGCAATTTGACAAACATTTAAATGAACCTTAGGGTACTAACTGATGGTCAAAAGTGAAAAAAACATTTGTTGAGAGGAGATTGAGCGAGAATAAGAAAGGTAAGAGGAACAAAATCTTAATCGAGAACCAAAACAAGGAAGCAATTGAAAGGGAAAACTCATCACAACATTGGTAAATGGAACCTACTTGTGGAAGGCTAAAAGGAAACCCAGATTCCACCTAACTAAAGTCATTTCACTGCAAATTTGGAGAGTGAAAATGCGGCTCATCATGGGTAAAAAGTACACACTCTTCAATGCTTTGAGTGTAATAACACAAAATAGAAGATAGTAGATAGAAGAATTAATTAAATAAAGTAATAATGACCTTGGAGTTGCGAGAAAGGTAGTGGTAAGCAAATTTGCCTTCAAGGCGATACTCATGCATGACCCAGTTACTTTTCTCCCCCTTGGGAGCTCGACCACGGTAGAAAACCAAGGTTTTCTTCATCCCGACCAAAGAAGAGGTCTTGGAGCTGTAAATCTCTCTATCTTTCCCAGTGGCTTTCCAGTAACCAGCTTCAGTAGCCCTATTGGTTCGTAACCCAGTTGGGTACTTCCTGTCACGTAAGCTGAAGAAGTACCACTCTTTCTCACCCATTTTAGCTTTCTCTGCCAGCAACAAGCAACCACAAAGTTAGATAAAATCATCAACCTCTTTGTATGGAAAGTGCTAAGTGAGTAACAAGTAATAACTCAATGAAAGAGAAAGAAAAAAGAAGACAGTTGTTAAGCGTCTACCTGGGAGCTCCCATGGTTCACTCTTGTTCAGGTCTACTTCAGCTATGGCTCTACCAGTGAAGGTGCTGTCTAAAACCTTTTTGAGAAGGTAGTACGTTATGAGCTCCTCGTCAGTGGGGTGGAACCTAAAGCCAGGTGGCAGGTGAGCTTCAGTGTGGTCCAAGTGGTGGTAGGAGGAGTCCATTAGAGAAAAGGAAGAAGGAACACTTGCAAAAGAGGTGAAAAGTGAGAGAGAAATTAATGGAATCAGAAGAAGAGAATCTTGGATGCTAACACTTCATGGCTTTGATTATATATAGGAAATGAGAGTGATGGCATGGGGAAGGGGAACAACAGAAGCAAAATAGTGAAAGAGGGATTTATAACTTGGCTTGGGCTTTGGGGTTGTTACTTTATTTTTCACTTTGGAGGTTGAGGTTTTTTGGTTTGGGATTGGAGATGAGAGGGTGGATTATAAGGGGTGGTCTCATGGGGATTTGATGAATCGGGTGGCAGAGAGAAAAAGGTGAAATAATAAGGTATGATATGGCTGGAAAAATCTGTGTTTTCTCTGCACTATCCTCTTCTGATAGCTCTCTCTACTCTCTGACAGGGTCCTCATCATGATCCACATAGCTAGAGAGAGAAATAGAAAGAGGAAGGGAGAGAGAGGGTGATGTACGAGGGAGTGGTGGCGATTGAGTATGCGTGCGTGCGTGAGGAAATGTGCAGGTATTCCTTTGTCAGTGAAGAAATTGTAAGAAAGGGAACAGAAAGTGGTTTGATGAGAGATAATGCAAGTAGCAAGAAAAAAAAGAAAAGGAAAAAAAAAAAGGGAAAACATTGAAACAGAAAAAAGAATAGAGATAGGGATGAGGGAAAAAAAAGAAAAGAAAGGAAAAGAAAAGGTTTTTAAACAGAAAAAAGAATAGGAAAATAGAATGCGAGATTTTTCACCATGTATATGTATCGATAAAGCTGTTTCATATCTTGTCTGTCAGCGCAGGACAAAAATTGTATAATCAGAAACACCAACCATGTTTATTACACGCCAACTTCCCCACTTTTTATTTATGTATTACTTGCTAGTCTTTTGCTTCCCCACTCTCAATCTCAACAACTCTATTAAAATTTATTCTTGTCTTCTATGGTGCTTATTATTTTTGTTCAAGCCTAATTTACTTTCTTCTCTTCTCAGCCCTGAGGATCCCTTAAACAAGACACAGCTAAAACACAAAAATACAACAAAAACTCAAGGTACAGACAGCGTTATTGCATTTGGTTTCTAACAACTCACAGGAGAATTCCATTATTTTAGTTATGCTTTCACGAAATCCCCTCTCTGATAATAATTTTGCAATGTACTTCTGGTCCCAAGATTATTTTACCACACAATATTACAATATTAGGAGGTGGGGAGATATATTTGGTGATGCTGCTTTACAATTAGTGACATATACAACACCAATAAATGAATCTCCTCTCTCTTTTTTTTAAGAAAACTATAAAGCAAGCAAAAGAACTAATACTATACACAGCCATTTCTTTTCCTTTTAGCCGTAGGGGTGTCATGGGATTTTCCTACCTCGTTTTCCATCATATTATAGCCATCTCCTAACCTTTATTGGTATTTGTTAAAATCATTTTTAGGTTAAAAAAAGTTATTTTCTTTCCTCTCAGCTTTTTCTGATCAAACTTTTTTCCTTTGGTGAAAAATTCAAAAATTTCACTGTAAAAATCTAGAACCATGTGGGTTGGAGATTCATATTCCAAAAGAGAAAGGCCAGTAACTCTGAATTACCATGATAGTTAGCAGAATTTGCATGACATATCAATGGTTGATTGATACATTTAACTGTTCTATCATAATCATAGCTACTAGCAGAATTTTTATGTGCTGGGAGAGATAATAAAATACCTTCTTTTTCTCAGAGTACACATAATTTTCAATAGCCATCAATTTTACATGATATGTCAAAAATAGAAAAGAGAAAAAGAAACAAAATGCTGAGAACAGAGAAACTCTTGTACAAGTGTGAATACAACCAAAACTAGAGAATTATTACTGTTATGTATACAATCTAATCACAAGAGGGTATCAATATCATGACATGTCAAGGCAACTGCTTTTAATACCATAACACATTTGGTGACCAGATGACCATTCACAGAACAAAACAAATGTTACTGAAACTGAGTATTGTGCAACTGAGAGAGGAAAAAGTGAAGCAGAAAGCAAGGGCATAAACAGCTGAAGATTGATTCATTGATTTTACACCCACAGGGGCCTATCACCCAAGACATTGGATATAATGTCTCACTTTTTGAGACGCCTTTTTTCTTCTTCAACTAACATTAGCACAACAAAGAAAAAAAACTATGTGGGAGCAAAGTGAGACATACATGTTATGTTTTCGTGTTTCATGTTTCCACATTTTGTAACCTCTTCTCGTACTAATCATGGGGCTAATTAGTACCCTTAAACCGTGTGATTTTGAATTGAGGAATTGATTAATTGAAAACATGAATGACTCCACCCAGCCATCCCATCCCATCCCATCCATCCATCCAATCCAATCCATCACTATCAAGCAACAAGGGGAAGGTGATGCTAGGTGGGTGGGGTGTGTGAGAGATTGATGCCATGGGAGTTTGACACATCATGCTCGGATTTTGAGAGCACAGCCCCAACTTCACAGGCTTTACATCAAATCAAATCATCTCTTCAATCTGCATGCTGAGGTCTTTCTCTCCCACCCACCCACCCCTTATCTCTCTCTCTCTCTCCATTTCCATCATTGGCCCATTTCTGCACTACCCAATTTCCCAAAGTTACAACCAACCCTTTTTAACATCTTTTTAACTATTATTAAAAAAATACAACACCAATAGCAAAATGAAAAACCCACCTTCTCTTCTTTTCTTCTAACAATGAAGAAACTTTCTAATAGTAGTTCCCAAAAAAGCATGAAATTCCCCCACAATTTACTCTCAGAACTCACCTACCTCCCGAGATGCAACCTTTATGGCTTGCAACATACGGTTCCTCATGTTAAGTCCCTCTCCTGTTACCTTCGAAATTAGAACCGGATCCGGGTCCACACCACCCATCCCAGAAACCCAAAATCTATTCTTTTACATATGCGTCTATTTAAAGCTCTAAACATTTTAATTTAATAAACATGGGTGGTGGAAAATTAAAAACTTCAGAGATAAAAAAATTGACAGTGAAAGGTGGCAAGACAACACAGAAACTCATTGCAGATGGAGACACACTCCTTGTTTGTGATTGATATTGATTTTGATGGACATGGACTGAACCGCCCGGTCCAAGTCCAACGCAGTGAAACCGGGTTCTGTCTGCTTCAGATATAGACAAACGGTGGCGGTTGACTTTTTTTAGGTAAAAATCAAAAAGGTAAGGTGAAAAAGGGTGTCTCGTAATTTTCCCTCATCTGTTACTGTTCATGTTGCTGTATTCTAATTCTTTATTTTTTTCAAAAAGAACGGAACACAATAACAAAAATAAAAAGGTTGAAAAAAGACAACACGGCGCGTGACCCGAGAGAGATCGCAGATCGCGCGTGACGACAAAGCTTAGGTCATCCCCGCCGCCCTCCGGCTATGGCGTCAGAAGGGTGCGTGGTGTCATAATTTTTTTTAATTTTTTTACTTTTATTTTTTTAACCCCTTTATTCATTTAGTTAATCGAATTTATTGATGCTAAAGTTTCTATAAAAAGGAAACCTGCAACAATTAGAGATCTAGCTTTTAGTAGAACTATATATATATATATATATATATATATATATATATATATATATATATATATATATATATATATATATATATATTTATTTATAA
>Ga0123342_1007780_pt1 | contig 13944 bp, 9 predicted proteins | sample Turbeawhitnodule_FD_89960 | JGI IMG/M metagenome (GOLD analysis project Ga0123342, IMG submission 89960) | Root nodule microbial communities of legume samples collected from Mexico - Turtle bean Mexico white nodule | ecosystem: Host-associated > Plants > Roots > Nodule | place: Mexico: Nepantla...
ACTTCTCCCACTTCTAGCGCCTATTAGTGAGGTATGAAGGGTCAAACTACTAGAATGTTCTAAAACTAATATCTAAAGATGCTTTACATAAGAGGTATCTTTAGGTTTCCCTCTTAGCACCTTTTAAAAACTATATATTTAAACATTGTTCAATTTATACAAAAGAAACTACAAAAAGAGAAAACATTTGACCATTACTTCCTTATTCTTTAAATTTGCTCCTTGTAATCCTTTGAGGAAAGGATGATGAGCGAATATCCTCCTTAGCATCTTCATCTTCGGCTTCTTTTCCTTCTTGATCTTGATCTCCATCACTTTTTTTCCCTTATAAGGGTTTTTTAATGAGGTCGCCCGGTAAATTTTGATTGATGTATATTCTCGAATTTTTTGTACAATGTAGTTACGAACTTGTTCACCTTCCGTTAGAAGTCTTGTGAGTCGGAGAGGTAGGTTCGTAGAGAACACCTCCCCCTCGAGTGAGAACGCCAAGGTCGAACGAAATAGTTCATCAGTTAAATCCTCGTCGGCTTTGAGCGAAGATGAGGTCAATTACGAACTGTCCACCTTACATTAGAAGTCTCGAGAGTGGGAAGGGTAGGTTTGTAGAGAACACCTCCCCCCTCGAGTGAGAACACCAAGGTCGAACGAAACAGTTCACCAGTTAAATCCTCGTCGCCTTTGAGAGAAGATGAGGTTAGTTTCGAACTGTTCCCTTGCGTTAGAGGTCTCGAGAGCGGGAAAGGTAGGTTCGTAGAGAACACCTCCCCCCTCGAGTGAGAACGCCAAGGTTGAGCAAAACAGTTCACCTGTTAAATCATCCTCGCCTTTGAGCGAAGATGAGGTCAGTTGCGAACCGTTCGCTTGGGTTAGAAGTCTCGGATGTTGGGAAGGTAGGTTCATAGAGAACACCTGCCCCTCGAGTGAGAACACCAAGAATGAACAAGTATGGTTCACTGGAGAAACCCTCCCTCGCCTTTGAGTAAGGACGAGGTCAGATACGAGCCATTCCCTTGAGTTAGAGGATCTTGAGTGCGGAGGAGGTAGGTTCGCAGATGACACCTTCCCTTCGAGTGAGAACGTTAAGGTTGAGAAAAATGGTTCATCGGTGAAATCCTCTTTTAAGAGGTCAGTCACAAACTCTTCCTTGGGTTAGAAATCTTGAGAGCGGGAAAGGTAGGTTCGTAGAGAACACCTCCCCCCTCGAGTGAGAACGCCAAGGTTGAGCAGCGTAGGTTACAGTTAAATCCTCCCCTGATTCCTAGTAAGGGTGAGGTCAGTTCAGGTTAGTGTGCAAAACCCCACTACCTAGTACGCGGTAGATCCTAAAAGTTCAAAGAGTTCGTTAGAGGCGCTGTTGGAATGTAGGTCGCCCGGGCGAGGACATAGTCTCTTCGCTGAACAAGTTACAGCTCGAGACAGGGGGGCTTGTGTACCGACCAATCCTCGTGTCGTTTGACCACTAGTAATGATGGGGTCGTGTAAGTTAGGTCCCACGAGTACCGAATAGTGGTCAGATATCGATCACCAGGACGTGTTGATGTGTCATCAAGCAGTGTAGAGAGGTCGGACATCGGTGACTCGAACAGCAGAGCTGGGCCACGAGAGGTGGATCTCATACCACACACCAATAATCAGTTAGGGAGAAGCCTAGGTCACGAGAGTCCATGCGTGTGGTGTGGATGATGCGTTCAGGCGTAACACAAGTAAAGAGCCATTGGGAAAGATACGACCTGTGAGGGTCACGTCCTAGGGGTGAGATGCATGCATTGCACGTGAACGACTAGGGCGCTCCCAGAACGGGCGATCCCAGAGATCAGGTGCACGAGTTAGCACCCAGGTGGTCGTCCTGTCAAAGGTCGCACTCCAGTTAGGGAGCCCTATGCGCTAGGTTGCCTTAAGAGTGGGTAATAGCGGCGCTGGGGCCACCCTTAGAAAGCCTATTTTGGGCAGTGGAAACCCTGGACTATATAAAGGGAAGTAACAAACCTAATAAGGTACGCTATTCATTTGCGTCATTTCACACACACAGATTACACAAGAGCTTTTTACAACTTACTTTGGTGTTTCCTAGCCCTACACTGACTTGAGCGTCAGAGTGCAAACGGCCTCTAGGGTGCCCTTTGTCTTTGTGATTTCAGGTGTTTGATCGAAAGAAAGGCACGAACGAAGGCACAGAGAATCGGGTGTGGGAGTATCGTGAGACGTACGAAGGCCCTCGAGTCAACCGGTAGGAACATGTCATATAATTACTTAAATATAATAATACATAATATATAATTATATAATATATATAATATTTATTATATTATATATATATAATATTTATTATATTATATATATATAATATTTATAATATTTAATATTTAATTTTAATAAAAAGCTTAAATTTAAATAATATTTAAATTGAATTAAATTTCAATTGTATAAAATAATGATTTTAGGAATCCGAAATTTAAATTTAAATTATTAATGTTTAATGTTGAAATGAAACGATTATCTAAATCTATCAAATTTGATAGGGAAGAGAAATGAATATTTTGAAAACTGTGTGAGAGAAACTACATTAGCCACGTGTATCTGAAAAAAAAAAAAATCAAGTACGACAGAGTGAATCTAAAAAAGTACAAATCAAGTAGGTCACAATATCTGTAAATTTCTGAGTTGATTTGCTTTGAGATATATGGAAAGCATGCATATATCAATAAATAAGGCCTTTATATATTTATTTATTTGTTTTATTTAATAAATGTTTTGGAATAATGAATTTGTCAATTTTTAAAAAGTTTGATAATGAGAAATATAACATAAAAAAAATCAAATCAAATAAAATGATAAAGACCTCGCCCCAGAAAAAAAAAACATTACATACAACATATAATTATTTTACATTAATAATAATAATAATAAGGATTTAAATCCAAAGGTTAAAATTTAAATAATGTTAAAAAATAAATAAATTTCTATTATGTAAAAAAAAATATTTTGTGAATCCTAAAAGTTATTGACACTATTAATATTGGGATAAAATGATTACCTGCTGCACTAACTCTGCATAGGAAGAGTAAAGTAAATTTTGAAAAAAGTGTATAAGGAAATCAGAAAGGCCATACTCTATCTCAAAAAGAATAAAACAAATTATTGAGTTAATTATTCTGGCACCTATTTAATGCACCCATGTATCAATAAACAAAAACCTTGAAAATATTAAATAATCTAGCTTCTATCTTGTTTTGTTGAGCATAATGTTGATATATACTCAGCAGAGTAACGTATATATTGCATTTAAGGTATGAGTTATAAGGTATAAAAACAGTTAACAAATAATTGTAAGACATAACATATAAGAAACAATAATAATAATTAAACAAAACAAGTTATGCTCTAATTGCTTATTTTGGGCCTAAGAATATCATATTTTATATTAAATTAAAATTCTAACCATTTAAATAAGAATAAAAAAATATAAGTACTACAAAAGAATACTTAATATACTTAATATGTAGATACAAATGATGACCATGACAAAACAATAATTAAAGATGAGATGTGAGCAACTAAGGTTGTTTTTGTCGTAACAATATTATATTCAATTTTCAACCATTTAAATAACAATTCGTTATATAATTTAGTACATGTGATTTGAAGAATAAGTATAAGGTAATTGACATACCTGTAAAGTTTCTTAAGACAAACAATCTTACCTAAAATATTCAGAAAAATAATTTATTATATTATTATATCAGTTATAAGTAAAAAACTGATTAAAGTAACATAATAATATATATATATATATATATATATATATAAAGGTGTAACAAATTGTTTTAACTTCAATATTAAGCATACCTAAAACATTGTGTCGACTGATGAAACCAACACATTACACAAAATTTTTCTAAAGAATAATTTTACTAATAAATCAAAATATGTTTTCAATAGAAATTAAATAATACGTACATAGTAACGAATAGAAACTAAAACTATCCAAATAGTGCTAATAAGACAGTAAAATAGCCAACTTTAATTAGATACAACTAAAAATTAAGAAAACACATTGCTATTACTAATAAAACAAACTGTTAAAATGTACACAAAAATGATGACAATAAGAGAAAATAATTTTATAAAAGTTGGATGAAAAAATGATGAATAATAGACTTTTAGGAAACAAAATAATTTTACATTCCTAAAACAATTGTTTGACAAATAATTATACAAATTAGTACATGTGATTTGAAGAATAAGTATAAGGTAATTGACGTACATGTAAAGTTTCTTAAAACAAACAACTTACCTAAAATATTCAGAAAAAAAATTATTATATCAATTATAAATAAAAAAAACTAATTAAAATAACATAATATATATATATAATAAATTAATGAAGTCTAAGAAATTGTTTTAACTCCAATATTAAGCATACCTGAAACATTGTATCCTGTGATGAAACCAAAACATTACACAAAGAAATTTTAAAGAGTAATTTTACTAATACATCAAAATATGTTCTCAATAGAAATTAAATAATACGTACAAAGTAACAAATAGACTCTAAAATTGTCCAAGTAGTGCTAATAATACATTAAAATTCATCATTAAAATTACTTTCTTTTCAATCTTGATATTTGTCCTTAATATCTTCAATGAGATATGATCATCCAGTCTATAGCCCTTAATAGAATTTCACTCCATAAATCAACAGTTTCACATTGCCTTTTAAGAGCCTGATTTGACAATTTATTAACAATCCTAGGATATTAAGTACAAAATTTGATACACGAATTTTGTAATAATAAGAATAAATTATGTAAATTAATAATTTAAGTAAGCAATATCTCATCAAGTGCTTCAGAGAACCATCATGTATGAACTTTAATAGTACACAACTGTTTCTTCTGATAAGAAATTCCTTTAAAACATGAAATGAAATTAAAAAACTATGACAAAGGTATTTCAGAATTGGATCTACCACATTCTACAATTGATAAAGAATACGTACCATACTTTCAAGATGACCATCAAAATATTTTCCGATAAAATAAGATTCGTACAGACTTTTGTGTCACACAAAATCAATGGTCAAACCTGTTACAGACAATGTATATTAGTTCTTAAATTTGTGTTCATATATTACAAAAAAAGAAATAAGAAATAAGAATATTTTTCAATTAATTAAATAATTTTCATACCTCATATGTAAGACTGTAAGAATATACTTCAAACATTTTCGAATATTTCTCTGTAAACCACATTAGTAGTTAAATTAGTGGGATTATCATTATCATCCAAAATCAATATCTTCAACCCTTTCCTAGATTTTACTATGGAAAGAGCAACATATAACTGTTCGTGTGTAAATACTGAACGTGGTAGATATAAACCAACTTTATTGAGCGTTTAACCTTGGCTTTTATTTATTGTCATGGCAAAGCACAAAGATATTAGAAATTGTCTTCTTTGTAACTTAAATGACAAACCTGTTTCGGAAGGAGTCCAGTTCATTCTCAGAATCAATATTTGATCACCAATATTTTTCCCAGTAATAAGTTTGGCACCAATAACATTCTTCCCAAGTGAGTTACCTGTAATCTTGTTCCATTGCAAAGTCCATTGGCTTGATCACTATTTCTTATAAGCATTATTGGAACTCCAACTTTTAATTTAACACAGTGATTGGGAATTCCAGAGCATTTGATATCATTCAAAAATTCAATTGTAAACCACTCAGCTTGAGCATTTTCTTGTTCTTCAGATTCGCAAGGACTGTCTGAACTTAAATAAGTAACTTCGTATCCTGGTATTAATGATAAAATGAACTCATTCACTTGATCCACACATTCTGTAGTAGGACATAATATTGCACCATCATCAAAAGAACCATCACATGTCATATTGTTTATGTAGGAGGGATAAACAAAGTCAACCAACTGCAGTAAAGGTTGTTCAACATCTAAAATTAAAATGTCTTCCGGTATTTCAATACTTCCTTGTCCCAACTCATTTAACTCCATATTTTCATCTCCAATGTGAAGTATCCAATCAACAAACTCTTTTATTTCTGTTTGACTCTGCATTGGTGTATGACTCTTTGATCTCATATTCTCTGTAAGTTTTAGGACTTTGTTTATAACTTCAAGTAATTTAATGTTGCCTTCACAATGTCATATCTAGATCCATTTTTTTACAACAGGTAATATCTATCGAAAGTCTCCTCTAAATACAATGACTTTACCACCAAAAGGTTTAAAAGCATTTTTTTCACTTTCAATTCTCATGACATCCTTAAAGTTCTATCCAGGGCTTCAAAACATAACATATTAATCATTGGGGCTTCATCCCATATAATTAATTTAGTTTCGATCAACAATTTGGCCCTAGGACTTCCTTGAGGTATATTGTAGGTTGACTCTTCATTTATTAACAAAGGAATGCAAAAGGTAGAATGAGCTGTTTTTCCTCTTGGAAGTAACAAAGAAGCTATACCGCTTACATTAAACACAATCAACTCTTTTGATCTAATCTCAGTGGAAAAAGTTTTCCACATGAAAGTTTTTCTGGTTCCTCCATAACCATATAAGAAAAAAAAACCACCAACTTCTGATAGGACTGCTGTCATTATATTCTCATAGACTTTCACTTGCTCTGGAGTAAGAGATTGAAAAAGAGAACAATGCATTTCAGACATTTCTATTTTGTCATAATTCAATTCATCAATAATGAATCTATTTTGATATATAAAAGAATCTGAATGAATAGGTTGTGGCAGACTTAGAAAGTCTTTCAAAGACTTACCATTTGAAATTAATAAGTCTTCTACTTGTAGAAGACAAAGGTTTTGTATTTGAGCATCTTCAATTCTAAGACCTAGGAAAGAAATTATGTCATACAGTAATTATAAATTATAAATTTTCAAGAAATAAAAAATTTATACCTGGTAGGGCAAACTCTATTCTTTTTTGGTATAAAATGTCATCTGATAACAACTTCCATGTTTTGTTCCACACTTCATCTGGTCTAGACATAATATTCACCAATAAAAGAGTAACAAACAGTCTTCTTAACTGAATTCTTGAAGCAAGGTCACTGGACTCTATAATGGCATCAATAACTCTTTATCATTTGCCAATGACCCCATTGCATAACATGCCTCTTTATATGTTTGGTGAATGAAACCATTAACAGTCTTGATGCTATCATAGTTACAATAACCCTTTTGATAATTCAACAATAACCTCAGATAATATAATTCCCCTGACCCTGGAGGAATATATGTTAACCTTCCAATACTAACACCAATTTTCCTTGGCTTCCACTCTCTTTTGTCTGCCACCCAAACAAAATGTCTAGGGTATTCACAATAAGTCAAATTTTTTCCCAGTGGATAAATTTTGTTAGCTTCAAACCTAGCTAAAAACATTGTTCTTTTATGTTCATTGAAGTTCAATATTTCATCAATGTCTTCATTGTCTTAAAGAGAATCGATTGCTCTTACAATAGATGAGAAGTCAATCGTTGAACTGGAGGCCATCTATGATGAATATCAAAGGCAAATATTCTCCACACAGCTTCACATGGGGATATGTATCTACAATCATAATACTGTTTAATTTCATCAATAACTAGTGTCTCTATAGTCTCTTTATGAGTAGTAGTAATTTTCAAATTGGCTCTATCTGGACCTTTGTTCACATATTTAAAAAAATACTTGATTGAATTAGATTTGTTGCAATATTATGTGTTAACATGGGCTTGGTACCTCAGTAGTAGCAATGGGCTATATGACACAACATTTCTATTGTCCAACTTAATTCCATTTTTAAGAATGAATGTTCCATTATCTTGACGTTTGTAATATGGATATCCATCCTCATCAGTCGTAGTCAACAGTTTAAATTTATTGGGTTAAAATTTCGAACATCTACTGTTAATCATGCAAGGTGAGCTTATTCGAGTTACCCCGCATGGGCCATGTATCATGTAGGTTGCAACTGCCTTTGACAATTTAGGATATAAATTTGCATTCGATAATTCTGCAGAAATGACTCCATCAATATCGGTTGGAGTTCTTAACTTTTCCTCTCCATCCAACCACAATAATATGTGGGCATGAGGTAAACCCCTTTTTTGAAGTTCCACAGTGTACATACCTATAACAATATGAAAAATTCTTCAAATGTAATACATAATAATATAGCAAAGAAAGTGTTAAATATGGGTTAATGTGGATTACCTGCATTAACTTTGCCAAAATAGTCATATTTTTTTAAGTCAATCATCATTTGATCTAATTTCATCTTGAATACTTTACAAACAATGTTTGGCCTATCAGTAGCAGTTAATCCTTTTGAAGTAACAAAGTCATGTATTTCAGACCAGTTTACATTGCAAGTAATAGTGATAAATAAATCAGGATATCCAAATGTTTTGTAAAGGCCATAACATCTTGGCAATTGTTGAACATATACCTCATTCCTCCTGTAAGAGATGCAGGTAAAACTATACGCTTTTCAATTGCAGAAGAATTTGTTTCTCTTCGATTCATTACTTCTTGTACAGCTTGTAAAATATTACAACGTATTGTTTTTTGATTTAGCCTTATGAACGACAATCTTTGAGCTTCAACCATTGTATATGCATCAACCAAAAACTATTGAAACAATCAACGTGAATGGACTATATTCCCAAACTCCACATTTCTTTATTGAATCCTAAATGCAATAAATTCTCTTAATGAAATACAACTTCTTTTACGTTCTCTGCTCTTACTTCCTGAATTCTGTATTGGAATCTGTTCTTGATAGACATCCTCTTCAAAGGGGAATATTAATGGATATTGTAATGGAATAAAGGTTGTATGTGTTTCATGGAGTCTAAACAATTGTCCTGAACTTTTTTTCACTATGATATCTCGTCCTACATCCATGTTGCTCATATCATTCACAATTAATGCTGCTATTTCATTTGTTGTAGGGGTATTGTACACTCTTGGATCTTTGCATCGATGTCTAAATAACCTAAATGCAAAATCTGAATTTACATCTTTATGTACAAAATCTCTTACCCTTCTAAAATTTTTTCCAAAACATTGTTGTCATCAATCATCTTGGTAAGATCTTCAATCAAGGATTTGTCAAACTTCACCTGTTTCAATTTCAACCTACATGCAATTTTTAAAAATATATCATTAAAAAATATCTTTGAATTAATTCAGTTAATATAAAGTAACTCAATAAAGTAACTGAATATACCACATACCCAAAGTGAGATAATCTATTTGACACTTCATTTTGAGTGTCATATATGTAAAGTTGTGCAAACTTAAGAGATGATCCACTATCAGAGAGCAAGCTTCCAATCTTATGATAGTTTTGTCCATGCAGAATAAATTGAGGAGGTCCATATCCATCATTTATCGAAGACTGAACATTCCCTCCAATTGAAGTAAATGAAAACATACTATTGTAACTTCTAATATTTTGTAGATAGTGTTCTCTTCGACTATCTTGCCCATTTAATAACTATAACAACAATTTAGGAGGTTCTTGTAGGAAAGAGAGTTGTACTTTTCCCTTTTGACAACAAATAGAAAAATCAACGTTAACATAAGTCTTAGATTTATGAGATCTTTCTTCATACCACACCTCACCCAAACAGTATTCACATTGAATAGTAGGTTGTCCAAATTCAACAATATCTATTTTCAAAAATTAAGAAAGGTGATATATTACTTTGCTGAGATAAATGCATTTAGTTTGCATGAAGAAGTGAAGAAGTTAGAGTTAAAGATATGCACCTTCATTTTCAGCTTTTGAATATAATTCAGAACTATAAACTTTTGTGGTGTCATCTGAAACAAAAAAATAAAAATTTAAATTATAAATTAACCATTTTTAGTACCATTATTTTCTTCATTTTGCACATCTTCGTCAAAATTCAATCTCTGAGTCACTGATTCAAGGATTTGAACATTGTATGTACCAGACTTGTAATGTAAGTTTAGTGTGTTACTAACTACATACCCTACACTCCCAGCAACTGAATTACCTGGACAAAATATGTTCAAAACTAGCAATTAAGTAGTAGTAAAACATTTGTTAAGCAATAAAAAGAAATATGATTTTGAAATTTACATGTCATAAAAGAATAAGGAAAAAGAATTTACATTGGTTTCCAAAACTAACCTTGAAATTTAGGTGTAAGAAGTTCTTGTGCAGTACAGATTGTTTGTAAACCTGACAATGATTGCCAAGTTGTATCCATCACATTCAAATGATTGTTAGGGGTCACTGATTGAGAAACCCAATGATTTTGTTTAAAAAATTGTCTCTTTCATTGAATGAATTTTCATTTGAATGATGAATTATTAAAGGAATAAATGTACGAAAATGAGTAATGTTTCAGTTTATATTTCTACTACCTCTAGCTTGATCAACCTTTTGCATCTTTCCCAAAATGTGCACAAATACAAACACAAAAAATAATTTCCAAAAAAAATAATACAGAAATAAAATTTAGATGTGCTATTGCTATATATTGTAAACAAATACAAAAAAAAAAAAGTTTCCAAAAAAATAATACAAATATAAAATTCAGATGTATATTCATGTACTATTGCTATATATTATAATCAACTATAACGAATAATGGATTGTAAACTAACCATGAGGACGTTCAGTGAGGCTAATGTCTCAATGAGTATTTGTTTGCATTGATGTCAATGCTTTGGTAATTGAATGCATCATGTTTAAGTCATTGTTAGGAGTAAGGTTATGAGAGAAAGAGAGATTTGAGCATGTAATTTCAGATGTATGAGAACCAAAATCTTGACTTGATTTAAGAGTACTTTGACCTACAACAAAAAAGTTTAAATGAGTGATACAATAAGATAAATTAATTAACAATGACTATATAAGAACTTATAAATTCTTTTACAGTAAAGTTAATCTTTCAACAATGATTTAAAGAACTTTAACATTTCATTGTGTTTGAACCATATATATATATATGATAATTAGTACTACTTAATGATTTTAGCTGGTTAAGGTAGAATTTTTAGTAAAACATAAATTAGTACTATAATTAATAAATCTAAAATGTTTGTATCTTTTTAATAATACTATAATTGTTATCAAACCATGTGAATGATCCATTAAGAACTAACCATGAACTTGCTCTGTAAGTCCAATTTCTTCATTACTAACTGTACCCATTGATGACAATACTTTTGTACTTGAATGCATGGTGTTGAATTCATTGTCAAGTGTCAGGTTTACAGAGACATAATCATTTATGCCTGTATTTCGAGAAGTTTGACACCAAAATTGCTTACTTGAGTTCACAGTAGTTTGACCTAAAAAAGAAGTCACAACAGTTGACTTTAAAACTATAATTAGAAATTTCATTGAATGACATACTGTGAGAGTTAAATGAAATAAAATGTCATTGGTACTACCTCTTCTTTGGTAAACCTTTTTGCGTTGATCATAAATGAAGTTTTTCCTCTCTGGCCTTGCATATTTGACAACACCTGATTAATATAAACAAAAAAAAATGTTTCCACAAAATTAATATATATATATATATATATAAATTAAAATGTTTATTGATGTAGTATTAGTGTAAATTGCAATCAATATAATTAATAATACGTTCTTAACTAACCTTGAAGCAGTTCTCCATTACTAACTGTACCCATTGATGACAATACTTTGGTTGTTGAATGCATTAATTGATTGCTGAGAGTAAGCTTCTCATAAACAAGGATATTTGTTATCATAGTCTTGATGCCGGAGAACCAAAATCGTGACATGAGTTAGGAGTACTTTCACCTACAACAAAAAGTACGAATGAGTGATAAGATAAGGTACACGAATGACAAATTACGATGTATTTGTTTTACACATTCGATATCAATTGAAAAATAATTTGAATTTGTTTTACACATTCAATATCAATTGAAAAATAATTTTAATTCTATTTGAAATATAAATATAAATATAAAGATACATAAAAAAAGGTAATTAGGTTTCACTACCTGTTGTTTTGACTTTTTTTTCCTGCACAGTTAATACAATATATTTCTTCTTTTTGTTTTGCCATATTTTCCATTATCAGCATCGAGAACTAAAAAAAAAAAATTACAAAGAAAATCATATATAATTAAGATACAATACTTTGAATTACATCATAACTGACCATTAACTTCTTTTGTAAAGTTCATTCACTCTTATATCATAACTGACTATTAACTTCTTTTATGAGCCTAATTTTTAAATATATAATAAAAGAATTACATACCATTAAAATTAAGTTGATAGAATTATATGAGTTAAGTGTATTCCATTTGGATTAACATGTTTTCAAAATAAAAATACATGGATAAATTTTGACATGTAGTATTATTAAAAATAAAAAAAACTAATTATATTTCACTACCTATTGTTTTGACTTTTCTGCTGCGCTGTTCATACAATATATTTTTTCTTTTTTCTTCTGCCATATTTTCCATTATTAGCCGTGAGAACTAAAAAAAAGAAATTACAAAGAAAATCATACATAAATAAGATACAATACTTTGAAATAAAGAATAGACTTAAAGTTATGTTTACCATTGCTAGATTCAAATATGCATGTTGTGTTTAAATCTATTAAAAACTATAACATACCATCTATTTTTTTTTATATATTTTTACCATAAATTGTGTTGAGAGTTCATTCATTCTTACATCATAATTGACTATTAACTTGTTTTCTAAACCTAATTTATATATATATATATATATCTATATCTATGTCTATGTATATATGACACTTAAAAATCTAAATATAAGTTGTAGTAGTTGTACCTGATACATTAGAATTTGTTTGAGAAAGGCTAATAATCCTATTTCTTCTATTAATATTTTGCTTGAGTTGCTCCATAACTATTGAAAGTTGAATGACTGAACTTCAGGGAGTATTGTAGTAAGAACAAATATTTTCAGCGATAAAAGTATGTACTGTTTTGAGGACTAAGTGTGTACAATATATTGTTCACGTTATCTTTGTTTTGGCGCCAATTTTTACGGTACATGGTGAAGAACGAGACTTCCTTATATGTTATTACTTTGACATAATGCAGTTATTAATTAAATATTAAAATATTTAACAAATAAAAAGGTGTAATATTTTTATATAATAATAATGATATTTCATTATATATAATTATATAATAATGATATTTAATACTTAAAAATGTTCAATAAAAAATTTACCTTTCAAAAGGGATAGCACTTGTACCCTTTTTCTTTATTTTGCATAATAATCAAACAAACTTTGAAATGTAACATAATTAAAAAATCAAATAATAACAACCATAAAAACAATTACAAATTTAGGTAGTATCAATGTTCAATGAGGAAAGCTCATGCAATGCATGTCTAGAAGTTGTTGTGAAAAAGAGGAACTTAACTTTTAAGATGTGAAAACAAATTCCTCTTCCAGTCCAAAAGAACAACGTTCTACTTTAAGTATTGTCATTAATGAATTGTTGGTTGACTTTTGAAAGAGCAAACCTGCAGGAAATATACTTATCAGATTGTATATATAATATATATATATATATAGTAAATAGTAAATATAGTAATATATATATATAGAGAGAGTAAATATATAGTAATACATTTGGACCGACATTTATCTAGAAACAATCATCTCTTAAACCACAAAAGAACAAAGCACTATCCAAAAACAAAAACATAAAGTACGTCAATTTAAAAAAAGATAGCATGATCTGACAACCCTAATAAGCAAAAAAATGGAAACTTTGGCTAACTTTCTTTTACACAATTGTAGAACAGCTTGCTTTCTGTTTAACAAAAAAAAAAAAAAAAAAAAATCCTTTATTTTTAAATAAATTAAATATTAAATTATTTTAAATAAAATATAAAAAAAGAAAAACACAAA
>Ga0123342_1007781_pt1 | contig 13942 bp, 13 predicted proteins | sample Turbeawhitnodule_FD_89960 | JGI IMG/M metagenome (GOLD analysis project Ga0123342, IMG submission 89960) | Root nodule microbial communities of legume samples collected from Mexico - Turtle bean Mexico white nodule | ecosystem: Host-associated > Plants > Roots > Nodule | place: Mexico: Nepantla...
GGTTTAGGTATGCTGGAGATCGGAGCACGCCAACTTAATAACTGGCGACTACACGAGCCCCCCGACTTCCTTCCCTTCTGCCAGCCAGGTGTCCCGTTCAACACGCCTATATAATAGCCCGATTATGAAATAATTTAACTCATTAAAATGTAATAAAATAAATGCAAAGTTAAAAATTTAACGTGGAAATTGACGCCTTTGTCATTGTTGTTGGTGTACTTATCCAGGACAACCACCCATTATCCTTTTTCAGCAAAAGAATTTGTTCGCGCCTCTAAGTCTCATCTATGTATGTCCGAGAGATGTATGCAATCACATAAGTAGTTAAAAAATGACGTTAGTATTTGTTGGGAAACCATTTCAAAATTTATACAGATCAAAACAGTTTTAATACACTTCTCTTCCAAACAATTCAAACACCAGAACAACAAATATGGATAGTAAAATTACAAGGCTTTGACTTCCAAATACTGTACAAAACTTTGGGAAAACAACGTGGTAGCCAATGCTCTCTCGCGTCAAAGGCCTCCAACTTTGTCGTTGTTGTTAGCCATCTCATCTGCACCTAGGAAACAACCACTGCCTCTCACGTCAAAGGAAACAAATTAATTCAAGCTTGCACCTAGGACCAACCACTGCCTCATGTCTTCTCCATGCGTCAAGGCCTATTGTTTTTGTACCGACCCGTCCCCGGGCGTTGACCAAAGTCAAAGTCAAAGTCAAAGTCAAAACATATGGTGGGACCCACCAAGGGGCCCCAAGGGAGGAAGTCAATAGGTTGACCACTTTGGGCGTTGCCAGGTGTGGGCGTCGCCAGGTTGAGGCATCGTTGATGTCACCCCCCGATACCCACAGGTAGGGAAGACCGTGGAGGGGGCGGCACAGTAAGGGGTCACGGTATGAGCAAGGAGGCCTCGGGCCCCGGTACCTCAGAACAGTAATGAAGAGAAGAGAAATGTGGCTTCAAGGCCATAGTCCCAGTACCAGTAGGGGGTAGCCTGACTCGTGAAGTACCCACGCCACCTCTGGAGAATCCCTGGGACAGATACGACCGGGGAGAGGGCCACGCCCAGGGGTGAACCATGTGCGTGGTACGAGAGGAAGGCAGATACACTTCCAGGGCGAGTGACTAGAAGCTGGGGCGCATGAGTTGGCACCCAGGTAGTCACCCCTCGCGCCAGATGCACTTCGAGGAAGGAAGACTTACACGCTGGAATTTCCCTAAGTTGGGTTACAACGTTGTAAGGCCTTCCACGTGGAATCGCGGTCAAGTCAGAAGGACACGTGGCAGTAAGCACTGAAACCCAACGTATATAAGCTTTTCTGAAACCTTAGTAAGGTACGTTTTCACAAAGTTTACACACTTTCTGATCATTTGCTCGCTTACTCATTGTATGCACGGGTGGTTGGAGAGAGAGAGAGAGTTAATTACGATTCAGTTACACACTTTCAGAGCATTCAGTTACGGTGCTCCGAGACGGAGGTGTTTGGTGTCTCTTGCTTGCTGACTTGATCGTCGGAGTGCAAACGGCCGCGAGGGCGCCTTTTGCTCACTCCTTTTCAGGTACTCACGGCGGAGTAGGGTGAAGATCTGAGTTGGAGACGAAGGAGTCCTTTTCGCGAGTCAAAGCTACGCACGAAGATCTTCTCAGTCAACCGGCAGTAACATTTGGCGTCCACCGTGGGGCGGATTTAAAACCTCAGTCCCACCGCAAGTGTTCAGTGGTTCAGTCGCAGTTTTCGTGTTAGTTTTTCAAGAGTTGTCCAAGATCCACCGTTCATCGTCAAGATTACGCAGTTTCACCGATCGCTTTCGGTTCAGTTCGAGTTTTCGTCGTTCGTTGGTGGAGTTTAGATCGTTTCACCATTCATTGTGGAAGTTGGCTTAGTTTCCACCGTTTGTTCGTAGTTTCTTTGAAGTTTGCTGAAGAGCCACCGTTGTTCATGGTTTGTTTGTGGTTTGCTCTGTTTTCACCGTTTTTCCTCGATCTTGATCAGTTTCAATTGCTAGTTCTTCGTCTTCTGGAGGTTTCTACCGTTCGTTCGTATTTCCGTTTGTTTTTACCGGAAAAGTTGTCAAGAACCACCGCAACAGTTTGAAGATTTCCAAGAACTGCAAGAAAATGAGGACAACTAGGCAGAGTTTGACACGCGCTGAGAGTGGAGATATGACCATGCAGTAGGTCATGGATATGATGCAGGGATTGCAGGAGGCAATGGCAGCATCGAAGGTTGAGCAAGAACGCATGCAGGCGGATCTCGCGGCATCTCAGGCGAGAAATGAGGAGTTGTGTCGTACGAATGAAGAGTTGTGTCGCGGGTTGCGCAACAACTCAGGGCAACGTGATGTAGATGATCGTGATTGCTTCACTCCACCGAGGGAGTTTTCCACACCGTTCTCACAGTCAATCATTGAGGCGGTGATGCCTCATACGTTCGTGGGTCCTAAGGTGACTTTCACAGGGATGGAGGATTCCGAAGCACATCTCACTGCGTTCCACACGCAGATGATGCTGGTAGGCGGATCCGACGCCGTAAGATGCAAGCTCTTCATGAGCACTTTGACAGGGATGGCCACATCACATCGTTCGCCCAGCTCTCCCAGCTGTTTTGCGAATAATACATAGCAAACAGGGCTCCACCACCAGTATCGTATGACTTGTTCGATGTGAAGCAATATATAGGCGAGACCTTGAAGGAATATATCAATCGTTTCGGAGCCTACGTTGTGAAGGTTGGCACCACAGAGGAGCCCATGATTGTCTACGCGTTCAGGAAGGGGGTGTGCCCTGGGCCTTTCTGTGAGTCAATCATCCGCAACCGCCCCCAAACTTTTGCTGAGATAAGGCGTCGCGTTGTGGAACACATTGCCACTGAGGGCGAGGTATGCGAGAAGCGCACAAGTGTTGCACCCGCACGCCCAAGAGCACTGTCGCGTGCACAACCCGCCAAGGTCAACGAGGCCACGACGGGAAGGAAGAATTAGGAGAGGAGGCGCCCATACGATGCGAGGAGGCCCCAGGCTAGGGGGCGAGCAGTGGGGAACAGGCCGGCGAGGGAGGGGAATAGGCCGCTGAGGCACAATTTTGTGGTAGAGTTGAAAGATCTCATCGTCGTGCCTAACATAGCAGATAGGCTGAGGCCACCAGTGAAGACTGACAAAGTAGTGGGACCTCACAAAGACTTGTGGTGCAAGTTCCACCAGGCCTTTGGGCACCACATCAACAACTGCTTGGCGTTGGGCCATCAGTTGGATGAGCTTGTGAAGAACGGTTTTCTGAAGGATTATTTGGCCGGATCATCTACTTTCGCAGCTCTGGCGATACCAGAAGAGGAGCAGGCACACGAGATGCCGATCCATGGGGAAGTCCACACAATCTCTGGTGGCTTCTCAAAAGGAGGGCCCGTTGCCTCTCAGCGCAAGAGGTATGTGAGGTCAGTTAATTCAGTGGCTGAGGAAGGTTCAGATGACCCGTGGGAGTCAGACCTTGTGTTTACCAAGGCTGACCTACGTGATGTCGTCCCACATGATAATGACCCCGTGGTCATTTCGGTCGTCACCGCTGGGAGGAGGGTGCACCGAGTTCTAGTGGACCAGGGCAGTTCAGCAGATGTCATGTTCTGGTCCACCTTCAACAAGCTGCAGTTGTCCCCAGATCTGTTGATGCCCTACACTAGATGTTTGTATGGGTTTGCAGGGACCAAGTAGAGGTACATGGCTACTTGGAGCTAAGGACGACGTTTACGGATGGAACGACATCACGTACCGAGAGCATTCGATACTTGGTAGTGAATGCCAATTCAGCTTACAACATTTTGTTGGGAAGGCCTGCGCTGAATAGGCTAAGAGCAGTGGCCTCCACACGCCACATAAAGATGAAGCTGCCAGACCTTAGTGGCCGGGTGATCGTGATCAAGTCTGATCAGGAGGAGGCCCGGAAATGCTACGAAAATAGCTTAAAAACGAAGAGGGGCGTGGTCATGGTGATGGAACGCCCGCCCGTTTCAGATACGCCAATGAAGGTAGAGCCCTTGGAAGAGGCGATGCCCGCGAAGTCGACGCCTGTCGAGGCCACACCCGCGGAGGAGACGCCTACCGAAGACGCGCACTTAGAAGAAACACATGGGGAGGCCTCGCCGATGGAAGAAGTATACGAGGGGGTCTCGCCCATGGAAGAGGTATCAGAGGAGGCCTCGCCTGAGGTACCCGGTGAGGCGACACCTATAAGAGAGGGCCGCAGAAGCGAGTCTCGTGCAGAGAGCGTGCGAGACAGGCGACCCCAACCAGTAGACAATGTGGTCGAAAGGTGGATTGGTGGCAAGGTATTCAAGTTGGGACGATTGCTGAGCCAGGAGGAGCAAGATGAAGTGGCAGCGGTGATCTCACGCCACCTAGACGCGTTCGCATGGTCTGCCTCGGACATGCCAGGTATCAACCCAGACTTTCTATGCCACCACCTCACCAAGGACCCCAAGGTTCGCCCTGTACGACAGAGGAGGAGGAAGTTCAACGAGGAGAGGCGCCTCGTCGTGCAGGAGGAAACGAAGAAAGTGCTAAGTGTTGGGCACATCAGGGAGATCCAATACCCTGAGTGGCTGGCCAATGTCATCTTAGTGAAAAAGGTGAATGGAAAGTGGAGAATGTGTGTCGACTTCACGGATTTGAACAAAGCGTGCCCTAAAGATTCGTACCCATTACCTAGCATCGACGCGTTGGTGGACAGCGCCTCAGGCTGCAAGATGCTGAGTTTCTTAGACGCATTTTCGGGATACAATCAGATAAAGATGCATCCACGTGATGAGAGCAAAACGGCGTTCATGACCGAGACGTCTTGCTACTGCTACAAGGTCATGCCGTTTGGGCTGAAGAATGCAGGCGCCACCTACCAGAGACTGATGGATAGGGTCCTCGCACCTATGCTAGGAAGAAATGTGCAGGCCTATGTTGACGACATGGTGGTAACCTCTCAAGAGAGAGGGCGACACACAGCTGACCTGGAGGAGTTGTTCGCCACAATAGCCAAGTACCGCCTCAAGCTGAACCCGGAGAAGTGCGTTTTTGGGGTTGAGGCGGGAAAGTTCTTGGAATTTATGCTCACTGAGAGGGGGACAGAGGCGAACCCCGACAAGTACGCAACCATCATAGCCATGCGAAGCCCAACCTCGGTGAAGGAAGTGTAGCAGCTAACGGGGCGCATGACGGCTTTGTCAAGGTTTGTATCAGCTGGTGGAGATAAAGGCCACCTATACTTTCAGTGCCTAAAGAGGAACAGTCGTTTCGTGTGGACAGAAGAATGCGAAACAACTTTCCTCAAGCTGAAAGAGTACTTGGCGACTCCTCCCGTGCTATGCAAGCCACGGGCAAGCGAGCCCCTCCGTTTGTACTTTGCAGTGACGGAGTGGGCCATTAGCTCTATGCTGGTCCAAGAGCAAGATCAAGTGCAGAGGCCCATCTACTTCGTAAGCAAGGCCTTGCAAGGCCCAGAGACGAGGTACCAATCGTTGGAGAAGGCAGCGCTGGCAGTGGTATTCTCAGCCAGAAGGCTCCGTCACTATTTTCATAGCTTTATAGTGGTGGTGATGACGGACCTCCCCATTCAGAAGGTACTACAGAAGCCAGATGTCACTAGGAGGATGGTTCGCTGGGCAGTGAAGCTGTCAGAGTTTGATATTCAATACGAGCCCTGGGGGTCCATCAAAGGGCAAGTCTATGCAGATTTCGTTGCAGAGCTCTCACCAGGAGGTGCCCCCCAAGAGGTGGAGTTAGGATCGCAGTGGATGCTTTCAGTGGATGGGTCCTCCAATCAACAGGGGAGTGATGCGGGGATAGTTCTGGAGGGGCCTAATGGGGTGTTGATCGAGTAAGCCCTACGTTTCGCCTTTAAGGCAAGTAATAACCAAACTGAGTATGAAGCTTTGATCGCTGGAATGATCTTGGCCAAGGAAATGGGTGCACAGAGCCTCTTGGCAAAGAGTGACTCGCAACTGGTCACAGGACAAGTGACTGGGGAGTATCAGGCAAAAGACCCGTAGATGGCGACATATCTGAAGTATGTCCAAGCGTTGAAGAGAGTTTTCGCTATGTTTGAGCTGGTGCATGTCCCTAGAGAACAAAATGCCAGAGCTGACCTGCTCGCCAAGCTGGCCAGCTCAGGCAAGGGGGGAAGGCAGAGGACAGTCATCCAAGAAACGATCAAAACGCTGCGAAAGTTTGTGGCAGATAATAAGGTGGATGTTCTTCACATCAGCGCGATGAGAGGAAAGCCGAGGAGTCATCGGTCGTTAATTCAAGATACGGCGAGGGCACCCCGTGTCAGCGCTTATGCGGCCTCGCCCGAAGAAGAGAAGTGTGTGCAAGTGTGTGTCGTGGAAGAAGGGGATACATGGATGACGCCTTATAAGCGATACATTACAAATGGGATTCTCCCATCGGAGCTTGGAGAGGGCAAGAGGATAAAGAAGAACTCCGCAAGGTACACTCTCATTGATGGAGTGCTATTCAGACATGGGTTCACGCACCCAATTCTGACATGTGTGAGTGGCAACGAGTGTACGAGGATCATGTCAGAGATCCACGAGGGGATTTGTGGAAGCCACGTAGGGGGAAGATCATTAGCTTCCAAGGTAATTTTCACAGGGTTCTATTGGCCATCGGTGAGGGAAGATTGTGTGAGATACGCCCAGCGATGCAAGTAGTGTCAGATGCACGCTGACTAGCACAAGGCGCCTCCAGAAGAGCTGAGGTCGATTTATAGCCCGTGGCCTTTCCACACATGGGGAATCGACATTCTGGACCCTTTCCCTCTGGCGATAAGGCAGATGAAGTATTTGATAGTCGCCATCGAGTATTTCACGAAGTGGATAGAGGCAAAACCAGTGGCGCAGATCACTGCACATAAGGTACAACACTTCGTATGGAAGAACATTGTGTGCCGCTTCGGCGTGCGGAGGCATCTTATTTCAGATAATGGCACTCAGTTTGCTAGCCTGCAAATGAGTAAGATATGCTCTGAGGTAGGCATCAAGCAGGTGTTCGCATCTGTCGAACACCCCCAGACAAACGGACAGGTGGAGTCCGCGACCAGAATTTTGTTGAGGGGGTTGAAGCGACGACTTGAGAAAGCTAAGGGGGCGTGGGCAGAAGAGGTACCAAGGATCGTGTGGGCTTACCACACCACGCCTTAATCTTCCACCATGGAAACGCCGTTCAGCCTAGTGTACGGGTCGGACGCCATGATCCCAGTGGAGATCCATGAGAGCTCACCCCGTTTTCTAAGCTTTGTGGCAGAAGAGTCCAACGAGGAAAGAAGGGTGAATCTAGACCTGTTGGACGAGGCCAGAGAATAGGCGAGAATAAAGGCTGAAGTTGTGAAGAGAAGGATGGAGCATCAGTACAGTTCTAAGGTGAAGCCGCGGCAATTTCAAGTAGTTGATCTGGTCATGCGCAAGGCTCATCCATATGAGTTGGAGAACAAGTTGTCTCCCAAGTGGACCAGACCCTTTAGAGTAACCGAGGCTAAGGGGAGTGGTTCTTACAAACTTGAGACTCTGGAAGGAGGCCTCATCCCACGCAGCTGGAACGCGGCCAATTTAAAGTTTTATTTCAGCTAAAAACACTATGTAGTACACAGTTTAAAAGGGGACACTCTTTTTCCCTTTCGGGGGTTTTTTAATGAGGTCACCCAAGTAAAAAAGAAGTTAAAGAATACTTTGTCTCATCTCCCTTTACCCTTTTTCTTGTAATGTAAGGAAACGCTAGAGGGAAAGGCCGCCGCTTTGGGCGTCGCCAGGTGAAGGCGTCACCAGGTGCGGGCGTGGACGCCAAGTGCGCAAACCAGCTTGGACGTATCGCCACCCCCAAAAGGAGTGGCTGGAGCACACTCCTCGGGCGTGGGCGTCGGGTTTAGAAGGTACGTATAAGCAAAGTTAAAAATCCGGGCGTTTAGTCCCTGGGCAGAGGTTAACGGATTCCTTTGGGACGCCCCCTCCCCAGGTGAGAAAGGCTAGCCCCGGTGTCTGATGCCTCGGCACCTCACAAGGAAGTGGTGAGGGGCGTTTCCTTCGAGTGTGGGCATCAGGCAGTAAGAAAGTTCAGAGCAGTGGAGAGCCAAGCGACGCTGGTGCAGATACACGCCATATAGGAGAAGCGCCATCCTTAGGGAAACCTTCTCCTTAGGCGTAATCACCAAAGTCCCTGGTCATCTTGGTGTTTAGACGCACCAGGGATGATACGGAACTGCTTTCAGCATGCCTCTCCCTGGGCGTGGGCACCAAGAACACTGACCGCCTTGGTGTTTTTAGACACCCTGAGGACGAAACGACACTACCCCCGGGCAGGCCTTTCCTCAGGTGTGGGCACCAAGCGCGCAGACAAAGATACGGCGCTGCTTCAAGCAGGCCTCTCCGTGGGCGTGGGCACCTAAGCACAACTTTGTCCCAAGTGTTTAGACTCGTTGAGGACAATACGACCTTGTGTTCAGCAGGTCTCTCCTCGAGCGTGGACACCCAGTGCAGGTAAGCAGGCTTCGGCTAAGATAAACTGTCCTCGCCCTCGAGCGATGTCAAGGCCACGGAAGAGATAAGCCTTCCTCGCCCTCGAGCGATGTCGAGGCCATAGAAGAGACAAACACTCCTTCATCTTTAAACGATGGTTAAGGAGAAGTAAATGAAGATCAAGTTGAAGTTATTACAAGTCAAAGAAGCAAAAAGGATTCGAAGAGTAAAAGGAAAGGCATAGAAAATACAAGTCATCAAAGGCATTAAGTGCAGAAAAGAATGTACAAGAGTATAAAGCCAGAGCAATCAATTATATTCAAATTGTGCAGAAGAAAGAATTCACAGCAGATGAAGCCAAAGATCAATTATATTAAAATTATATGGAAGAAGATGTTCATAGCGATTACAAAAAGAACAACTATGTACACATGTACAGTATTACAAAGGTGTTACAAAGTTGTAAGGATAGGCTAATCCTCTGGAGCCGTCAAAGGCACGATCTTGCCTTTGACCACTTCGCTGAAGGGACTGCACTCTGATACGTCGATACCAGGGTTCGCGCAAGCCGCTTGGACAAGGGCCTCAGTAAACCCGTCGGCGAACCCCGTCGCAGCTTCTTGGACTAGCCTTTCCTCCGTTGCCTGGAAGTGTTTTGCTTGTGAGGTCAGCTCCTCATCTTTGGTCGCTACGGCTGCGACCCGCTCTTGATCTTTGACCTCCAGAGCCTTGGTCATCTCTGCCCGCAGCGTTGTGATTTCAGCAGTCAGCAAGTCACAAGAGTTGGTCTTGGCCTCAAGTGCAGCCTCAGTCTTGGCCAACTTTTCCTCTCGATCGACGCAGTGGTCTTCAAGTTTCTTCTGTTGTGCCTTGGAAGCCTCCACCGCGTCTTGGAGGTCCACAACTTTTACGCGAAGGGGCACGATCTGCCCCAGAAGTTCAACATGGGCTTGCCCCGCCTCATGCAGCCTTTTGCTAGCCTCTTCCTTGGCCTTCTGAGCTAGTTTCAGGAATCCTTATAGGCTTCCTCTTGGCGGGCCCAGTGACGCGCCAAAGTCTCCTTCTCCTCCTTCAGCAAGGCGTTTTCCTTCTCCAAAGCTTGGACAGCAGAGGCCTCGCTAGCTTTGGCCTTGGCTTTATCACGCCAAGTGTTGGCACAAGCCATGAAGGCACCAAGATAGAAGTTCATGCCTTCTTTCTTGGCTCCCTCAGCTTGGCTCCCTAGGGAAAGCTTGTGGAAGTAGCCCCTCAGCATCTCTTGGACTGGTGGGGAAAGTTCTGGAGTAGGTGGTGGAGCAGATGTGGGCTCAGTTTCAGTTCCACCCTCCAAGGCCATTGGTTATGGGGGTGAGGTGGCACTTGGAGGGTGCTCCCTTAGCGAGTCAGCATCATGGTTTGAGGAGGATGTGGAGGTAACAACATGGGGGCAGCCCGGGTGGTCCTTCTTCTCTTGAAGACTTGTCCTTCAGCAGACTCATCTTCATCCTCAGAAGGAACCACCACCACCCCTTTGGCTTTTTCTAGGGGGGCTGGTTCAACAGTGGTTGCGGCCAAGGCAAGTGGGATGGCCGCTATGGGGGGTGGTGAGTGCGAAGGGTGAGTTTGAGAGGGTAGAGTTTGGGGAGTTGTTGTTGGAGGTGGATTTTGGGGGGTGAAGGGTTGGGGAGGTGGGAGCGGTTTCAGAGGTTGGAGGTATGGAATCCCCACCCCCTTTTGACAAAGCTTCGCTTTTGGACTTCAAGGCTTGGGCGAGTTTCCATCTCCTTTGCTTATCCATTTTTGAATCTGTATCAAGATGGCAAACACAGTAAGAGTTAGGCATAAGCTAAATTGCGGCATGAGAAAGCAGATAACTCATATACAAGCGAAAACAAGCAGAGGCAGAAAGTAAATAGTTAAGGAGGGTGATTCTCGTACTTATGTAGCGGGTGAGGCCTTCAGCATCGTATTCACGACTTATCAGAATGGAGGTATCAAGGACCCCCACGCTAGCCAGGATTTGACAAACCTCTCGATCAGTCGAGGGCAACTCGTCTAAGGACTTGGGTTTGGTCAGTTTGACTTCTTACACCCAGTACAGGGGGGAAGCCATCCAAGGCGGCGCGGTCGTACTCAGAGCAGCACACCTTGAAGAATTTTGCCCTCCAGCCTTTGTAAGATTGCTGGAATAGGGAAATGATGACTCTTCCGGCGATGCTGCTGAAGCTCGCCCATAAGCTTTTTCCTTGCTTCTTCACCTCGAAGAAGTGAAGGAAAATGTCTACTGAGGGGGGCTGACCAAGTGCCCACAGAGAATCCTGAAGGCCTTGACAAAAGCCCAGCTGTTGGGATGAAGCTGGGCAGGGGCAACGTTAATCTCCGTGAGAAGCTCCCTCTCGAACCCAGAAAAAGGTAAACACATTCCAATACGCTTGAAGACTGTTTGGTAGAAGTAGAAGAATGGTACCCCGTTGTTGGACCTCTCATCCCCACAGACAGGCTCGCCTGGAGTATAGGGAAGCACAGCTATGTCCTCATCGTGCCTCCTAGCAAAGGCGCGATGCTGGTAGACGCTTGGCCCGTCAATATGATCCCTCCAATCCTTCATGTAGGTTAGGCTTGAGCACTCATCGAGCAGCTCATCGGAGGCCCACGGGTAAAGGGCTTTGTAGTTGACCCTTGGGGGTGGAGGATTGGCCGTCGTTTTAGTACACGCCATTGAGGAAAGCTTAAGAATGAAGAAGAGAAAAGGTTTAGCAAATGGGGGTTAAGGCGAAAAGGGGAAAGAAACCCTAAGAAAAACCCTCCCCACGCGAGAGATCGAGAAGAGGTGAAACAGAGAAATGAGGAAGAAGAGCGTGAATGCGAAAGAAATAAACAGGCCCAGGCAGTTATATCAATACAAAATATTAAAGGAAAGAGCCATCGGAGGAGAAAAATCATACCTTTTGATGATCGAGTTGAGGGAAGTTCGAAGTTCGAGGTTCGAAGAGAGAATGCAGAGGAAGCTTTGAGAAGATGAACAGTGGAGAGGAATGTGAAAGAGTGATGAAACAGTAACTGGAAGCGCGCGTTTTTGAAAGATATAACGTAAACTTGAGGAGCACGAGAGGCGTTAAGTTGTGGTCGTGCGATTGGGCCACGTGTCAAGAGATTAGGGCATGACTTAAGGGGGCACATCACCAGTGCAGAGAATGTCACGTCACCGGCTCAGAGAATATCACGTCATCATAATTTTAGTCATTAGTGTCCTCTATTATTCTCGCAATATCTTAATATAGTTGTAGCAAATATATAACAATAGTCATTTTATATTCCCTTTAACACTTTTAATCCTATTAAATTAAAACTTAATTTTTCAAAAATATTTTTTAAACGAACTTTGATTTATATGATTTGAAAACTTGACTTAAAAGAATATTGAAAAAAATCCAAACTTGATTTCTTTTCATGTTAATTTTGAAGTTTAATATAATGTTAATGTTTTCAAAGTTTTAATCTATGTAAACGCCTCGTAAAAAATCCTAATTGAATTGTCTTTTCGTCAAAACTTATGTATCTCAACTAGTGGAGATGAACCAACAACCTCTTTAAAATGAAATATTTTTGTAATGCTGCCAAAACACATCTTTTCTCAGATTAATTTGCTATCCCCATTAAATGTGAGTTTTATTTGTTGGTGTCTTAAACGCACATAATTTTCTACATTAATAACTTGTATTTCTATATATTGATTTACTAAAAAAAGTAGTTGTCTCATGAATAGAGGTGGTTGAGTTTATGGATTTGCAACATCAATGATGATAAAAGCATCTTAAATCTATACTGATATAACTGTTCGTTCTTAGGACCCTATTAGGTGGATTATTATGTAAGGGATCTAACAAAAAAGAAAAAGAAAAAAAATGTACATTTTCGAATTGTGATTGTTCTTCTTCTATCAGTATAGTATTTATTACAAGTGCTGAAGGATATATTTCTTAACGAGGAATCTTGATTTTTGGATACCTGTGGAATCTGGTATCTTTGCACACTCTACTGTGAATCTGTGACACTTGAAGAATTCACTGTCAGAATATAAATAATTAAATAAATTGATTGGTTTTGTAAATAAATATGGCCCTTGTGTAGATTGAACAAATAATTAATCGTGTTTAAATTTTTATTTTATTTTTTAAATTATCCAAACCTAATTAAAGGTTTTGCTGAGAATAATTTATAACAAGAATTAAATGGTATTTAGACAAAATTTTGAAGCATTTTATAAATAATTTATTTAACCTTATTAAAATTATTCATGGCCATTTTAGAAGTCCTTTTCAATTTATTTCAATTAAATATCTAAACTATTGACATGTACGGAGTGGTTTGAATAAATTCTCTTTATCAAATAAAAATAAATAAAGAACAACATTGATTTTAAAGTAAGGATTGTCCTTTAAAACAATGAACGGATAATTAATAGTGTTTAAAAAGTAAGTTGTTGGACAGTTAGAATTTTCCAACCCATATTAGGACAACTTGTGGAAACAATATATACAAATATATGTAACTAATAAAAAAAGGTAGTTAATTAGATATAAATTTAAAAATTATAAAAATATTTTAGATATTAATAATTTTTTTAATATCTAAGATAGTATTTAATTTACATTACAAGAAAATAATGAAATAGAAACCAAATTTAGAAACAAAAAATAATTAGTTGCTATAGTTGTAAATTAATATATGATTAAACATGATTATGAACACATACAATAATGTTCTCATACAAATTTTATCATATCATGATTCTCACATATATCCATACAATAATAGGCACTTACATTGATCCATGAGCGATCCTACTTGAGCAATTACTTTATCTCCTTTGTCTCAATCTATCTCTTAGCAATTCCGTTCTTGTCACACACTTTCGTGATGGTTAACAGCGAGACAACTATTATTTGCATAGACAGAACCCTATAACTTTTAGTTCCCAATCTCCATCAGATGTAGGTTTTCATTAGGTATTATTATTAAATCATATTTGGGTCCAAAGTCCAAACTTTAAGTCATGTGAGTCACTTTATATAAATTAATTTACATAATTTCTTACATTCTCCCACTTGACTCATATGAGTTATAGTACTTTCATGATTTAATAATTACATAAATGCACATTTAAAAGGTCTTACATAAATTGGTTCTATCATTAATCAAAATTAAGGATACATAAATAATAAGAGTCATGGCGGTTACATGTCATTTCAATCGACACATTTCCTTTCATGTACTACTATATCATCCTTTATCCTTAATATCACTTTATAATGACAAATCCATAATAGGTTCAAATATAATTTCATTTTCATCAATAACAACATAATTTGTTTTCCACAACATAATTTACATGCATATACATAAAGTAGAAAACATAAATTTCAGAAACTTTATTTATCAATGAGCTTAGAGTGTCAAATAAGCATTA
>Ga0123342_1007782_pt1 | contig 13940 bp, 7 predicted proteins | sample Turbeawhitnodule_FD_89960 | JGI IMG/M metagenome (GOLD analysis project Ga0123342, IMG submission 89960) | Root nodule microbial communities of legume samples collected from Mexico - Turtle bean Mexico white nodule | ecosystem: Host-associated > Plants > Roots > Nodule | place: Mexico: Nepantla...
GAGATTGATAGATACAAGGCAAGGTTGGTGGCAAAGGGATTCGAGCAAAGAGAAGGCTATGATTACGAAGAAATATTTTCTCCTGTAGCTCGAATGGAAACAATGAGATTAATCATTGCTTTACCTGCACAAAATCAATGGAAAATTCACCAAATGGACGTCAAGTCTGCGTTTCTAAATGACCCACTTGATGAAGAGGTTTATGCAAAGCATTCATCGGGTTTCATACAATCTGGAAAAGAGGAGAAGGTGTACAGACTAACTAAGGCTTTATACGGTCTTAAACAGGCACCAAGATCTTGGAACAAAAGGATTGATTCATTTCTTCATGCCACTGGATTTAGAAAATGTGCATTAGATCATGGTCTTTATGTAAAGACTAATGATTATGGAGATTTGCTAATTTTATGTCTTTATGTTGATGATGTGATTTTTACAGGAAGTAATCTCAAAATGATTGGTGGCTTCAAGCATATCATGATGAAGGAATTTGAGATGACTGATATCGGTCTTATGTCCTAATTTTTGGGCATTGAAGTCATCCAAGGAGACGATGTAATCTTCACTCATCAGAGGAAATTTGCTATTGAGTTTTTAAAGAAGTTTAAGATGGAGGATTCAAACCTAGTTAAGACTCCAATTGAAACTGGAATTGAGCTTACGAAGGAAGGTGATGGGCGAACTGTAGATGCAACATACTTTAAGTAGATTGTTGGCAACCTTAGATATCTCACGTGTACTAGACCCGACATGGAGTCACCTCGACAAGTTTATTTACAAGTTGTAAAGAAAATTATACGCTACATCAAAGGTACTACAACTTTTGGTCTATTTTACTCTTTATCTAAGAAGATTGAGATCGTCGGATACTTAGACAGTGATTGGGGTGGAGATTTAGACAAGAGGAAGAACATTAGTGGTAATTGTTTTATGATCGGAAAGATTTTTTACTTGTGGTTATCAAAGAAACAATCAATTGTTGCATTATCTACTTGTGCAGTTGAGTATGTAGCAGCAACAAGTACTTGTCAATCATCTTGGCTTAGCAATATCATGACTCAAATTGGTTTTAATCTAGATGTTCCAATTACGATTTATGTTGACAATGTCTCTGCAATTAATCTTGCAAAGAATCCGATTTTTCATCAAATAAGTAAACACATTGATATTCGATATCACTTTCTGCGAGACCAAGTTGGGAAGAACATGATCAAATTGGAATACTGCATATCAGAAGATCAGAAGATCAGATTGCAGATATTCTCACTAAGCCATTGAAGATCGATGCTTTCATCAAGTTAAGAGATATGTTGGGCATGAAGGTTGCTCCAAATCAGAATTAAGAGAGGATGTTGGTTATTAATTCTGATTTTATTACCCTTAAACTATTTTTCGTTATTATTGCATTAATGGTCGGTTTACAGGGCTGTTAGTATTCCTATTTTATAGCTTCCAGTAATTGTAATTTTATTATATATATTATTGAAGTAAATCAAAATGTATGAATCGGTTCAGCAATTTTGCAATTTCGTGCAATTACGTTCAATTAGTTTCTATAACCTTTTGTCTTTTGTTATTTCCTTCAGTTAGTTTCAACAGAAACAACTCGAACCGGGGCAGGGCCGATTCGGCTCTACCTAGGTTCAGGTTGACTCGACTCAACTTGGGAACGGGCTAACTCACACTTGGGTTCAAACTAACTTGGTCTGACCTAGGCTTTGGCCACCTCAGCTTGACCTGAGATTAGATTGAATCTGCTTGACCAAAGACCTGGCCAACTTTTTTGCTCAAACTAAGATAGGGTCGACTCAACTCAACTTATTTTTGGGCTAACTCGCGTTGAACTGGGCTTAGGACGACTCTGCTCAACCTGGGTTTGAAGTAACTCAACTCAACTTGGGTCCTGGCTGATTGGGCTCAGGTTGACTTGATTTGTCTCTGCACAAGTCCACTTGGCTTGAGATTGGATTAGCCTGACTCGGTGCTTGATGAATCTTTTTACAACAAATGTACCAAGTCAAAAGTAATAATTTGTCTCTGAGGGCGGATATCGAACTCTCAAGGAGCAGTTGTTTAAATCCTAATAGTAACATTCACTAGGTATAAGAATATGTATAATTATTTGATTTGATATCGACAATAGTTTGCATGAAATTTAAATAAAAACAAAGTAAAGAGTTAGTTGATTCAATTGAGAAAATTGGGGTTCATCATTCTTACTCTTTTGTATTTTGAATAGCATGGTAATATTCTATCATTTGATTGATATTGATGTCTTTATAAAAACCATTTATATTGATTCATCACATATATAATTATTAAGAGTGTCTCCTAAATATTAATTTCTCGCATATTTATAAAAACATCTTATCATTACGATTAAACGTTGATAACAATTAACACTTCAAATATATATTCCTAGCATTCCGTGTATAATACATATGTAACTATGTTTTACATACGGATTTGGTCACTTACATAGGGATTGGTGTTGTATGTAATACTAAATTTTCTTGTAGTGAATAAAAAAAAAAATACAAATACAAAATGACAAAGTAAAAACTCACTTAAAATAAAAGAGTAAATAAATACTAAGAATAAAAAAAAACAGAAACAAAATAAAACAGAAACTTGTAATTGTAAAGAACTAATTAAAAACAACACAACGCAAACTAAAATAACTAAACACTAAAATAAAATAAATAAAAAACTAAAATTAAATAAAATAAATACACTAAATAAAATAAAATAATAAATACACTAAAAAATAAATAAAATAAATACACTAACCAAGATAAAAAAAATAAAAAAACAAAAAACTTCAAGAAAAAATATTTACATATAAAAAAACAAAACATAAGAAAAAATATTCATATCTAAAAAAAACAAAAACTTTAAAAAAATTATTCACAACTAAAAAAAATTCACATCAAAAAAGCAAAAAAATTAAAAAATATTCATAATATGATGACGTAACTGGATCTTGGAATTTGTGTTATTTATATTATTTTAGTGTGTCTTTCTTAGTGAGTTAGATTAGGGAGGTGGACCATGTTTAGGAATACATTACCTAGCTCTTAATCATGGGTTAGCTTCACTGACTCTGCTTAAGCGTAACTGGATTTGTGTTGTCGGTCGGCCCATTGATGGGGACCCTGACATCGGTCGGCCCATTGATGGGGACCTTGACATCGGTTGGTCCAGTGTTGGGAACCGAGACATGTTATTAGTCGTACGACCTTCACCAGTAAAAATTATAATATTGTGTTCTTAATTGATGATTGGTATTGTCATTTTATTCATAGATTTGACTAAAAAGTTTGTTTACCATGATTTTGATCCTTAGATTTGACTAAAAAGTACATCTAAGTTTATAATCTAAATGATAATGCTTAACATATTTGAATGCTAGGAATAAATTTGAAATGTTAAATTCTATCAAAATCTAATCGTAATGATAAATAGTTTTTATAAATATGCGAGGAATTAATATTTATGAGACTCTCTTAACAATTTTATATGCGAGAAATTGATATAAATGAATTTTATATGGGCATCAACATCAATCAAATGATAGAATATTATTATTCTTTTCAAAATAAAAAAATGTTAAGAAGGATGAACCCCAATCCCCATTTTTCCAATTGAATCAATAACTCTTTGCTTTTCTTTATTTACAATTCTTGCAATCATACCTAACAAACTTCCAACAAACTTTATTATTTTGTTTTCTATTTAATGAATATTATACTTGATAATTAAATTGTTTCTTGTTGGTTGGATATTTGTCCTTAGGAAAAAATTATTACTTCTGACACGGTACAATTGTTGTAAAAAAGTCATCATCAACTTAGGAGGTTTAAATAGTGGGATAGACCTTAGGAAATTTTATCATTTAGCCAGCTAGATTTGAAAAGTTGATTGTAGGACGGGTTATTTTTCATACTTGCTTTATTTATGTAGTTATCCTTTGTAATATCTTAACATGATTTATATTTATATACTAATTTTTATATTTAATATCATTTTAAAAAATCAAAAGTAGTCAACCCAATAGGACCAAAAATGTTTTCTCTCCAACGACTCGGTGCAGTGGCAGTGATTTTGGGAAGCAAATTATCCGATTAGATATGTTTCTCAAAGTCGCAAGCAAGGTTAGTAACACCCTTTTTTATATGTCATAAGGATATTTTTTAAATTGTTACTAGTATTGATTTCCTATATGTATCAGTTCTACAACTTTAGTTGTTGGAAGTATACTTTCGTTAACCATAAATAGTTTAATATATTCAATACTTTTTTTTTTCAATGTTCAAGGTATTTACATCACCTCCGCATTGAGAAAAAGAGTGTTTATATTTATGGATTTCTTGACCCTGTTGTCATTTAACATGTAGGAAATAGCGAGTGATATGCAAACAAACTCAATAGAGACATTTGATAATGCAGGTAAAGAAGTGTATTTAGCATCTTACTTGCATCAGTAAATATATAATTTTAAATTACAATTAATTAATTTAAAGACTACTTGTTATTAATATTATTACAACTTGAAGGGATTGTTGGTAGGGGTGGCAATGCGGGTCAGGCCATGTGGGTCGGCCCGCTACCAAAAAGTATGGGGCGAACTCACTAATCTATCTCACTGACTCGCTTTGGCCCGCCCAACATAACCCGCAGCCCTCATGGGCCAAGAGCGGGGCGGAACGGGACGAGTTGGCCTGCTAGCCCACATAAATAAAAAAAATTATTATTTAATTTTTTTTTTGTAAAAAAAATCATACCTCATTCACCCATTATTGCAGTGTGATCTTTATTTTCTTTTATTTTTTATTTAAAAAAAGAATTTAATGTACTAAAAAAATAAATGTTTTATTTTAATCACCTAAAAGAGTTAATATCAAGAGTGACACTGAATTTAGTTTTAAGTAATGTCTTATATTTAAAATTTGTTAATAAAAAAAATAATATAAAGAAGAGATTTCAATAGAATAGTTAAAACAATTAGTCATCTTTATTAAAATATTTTGTATCAAAACTTTGATAAGATACTCTTATTCATTTACATTTACATACATATATAGGAAAAAAATATATGCAAAGCAAAATTTTAATTATTTTTAATGAAGCTTTCTAATAACCCTCATACTTGAATTTATATTTTTATCTTAATTAAATGAATTGAAACATGGATAAATTTTATTTTTTCAATAGTATAAATAAGTTTTTTTATAATTAATAAAATTTTAATTTTTGAGAAAAAAAAATCTTATGCGGGCTAGCCTGCAAGCCCGCAGGTTACTTCTTATGTGGGGCGGGCCAGTGAAATGAGTCTACACTATAGTGCGGGGCGGGGCAACCTGCATTGCCACCCCTAGCCGTTGGCAGTTGCTAGTCATTATTCCTCACCATTTTCTTGTGGTTTTCTTTGTTTATTGCATAAGGGAACTAACATATTGGTCATCAAACATATTCTAGATGTATAAGTTTTTTTATTTTGTTGTATTTCCTACCTTAATGATTAATATGATTTAATGGATGTCTACTTTTTATGGGACTATGGAAGCTCATTCGAGGTTGTGAGACCTTCCATCTGCAGTTAGGAAGAAGATACAATTAATTGCACCTAAAGTAAGTTGCTTGTCTCACTACTATTTAATTATAATATAAAATAAATTTTAATTATTTGTATTTAATTTGCAGTGTTCACATCAATCAAAGAACCATAAGTGTGGATAATGAAGCACATGCACAAAATCATATTACTGACTCGTGGAGAGAGGTAATAAAATTTTCACTCAAACACCTTAATTATTAATTGAGTTTCACTTTTTATTGATTAAGTCAACTTTTGTAGTTATTCAATCATTCATCTCATTGAAGGATAAAGATATAGAAGACATGAAGATGCAATGAACTTCATTCTTTTAAGTGTTTGTGATAAGTTGTAGAATTTTGTAATCTATTTAAATATAGTACTAAAATGTTATATTTTAACTTTTTTTTGTAATTTTTATTGGATAATGTCATTTAATTGATATTGAACTGGTTTATTTGGAAATTGTACATTGTTATATATAAGTGATGATATTATTATGAATGAAGGAAACCTAGTAAAACAAAATGATTCTAAAAGAATTATCAATTTATTATGATAATTATTGTAATAACCATCATAAAAGTTTGGTTTTCTATGAGAATGATAACATTTTCTGTGTCAATTCTAGAAAAATCCATCATAAAATGTGATATCTGATTACATGTGTTTAAGATACCATAATAGTTATTATATCATAAGTGTCATTGTAAGTTGGATTTTCTATGATGGTTCTCATCTGAATCATCATAAAAAGTGAGATACAGAAATCAAAATTTATATTAATTTTGTATGGTCTATGACAATTTGTATACATCTAACATAATAAGTTGAATTTTCTATGACAGAATTTTAATTAACATAACAAATTTAGATTTTTTATATCGTCTGCATTTATGTTGATTCTAAAATCGACATAAAAAGTTATATATAACTGACATAAAAAATCTCTTCTATGGTAGTGTAGATCATCAATTGTCCCTTTATAACATCAAACCCTAACCAATAATTGGAAAAAAAAAATCTATATAACAAAAATTCAAAATCAAAATTAAAGGAAAAAAAATAAATAAATACATATTACACTCTCAAAATCTAACAAAAAAAATCACCCTCTAAATAAAATATCATATCTTAAACCAACATTAGAAAAACTTTTAATGAAGATTATAGTAAAATATTTTAAACCCTCAACCCCTTACCTTACAAGAACTGAAAATACACTAGTAAAGAGAGATGAAGAGATGAGAAGAGAAGGTATGGGTATAGCTTTATGAGAAATGTTAAAAAAAAAAAAGGATAGCTATTATGCATATTTCTACTCTTTTCTTCTACGCACAAATCTTGAATAGTCCATCTTAAAAATAATCTTACTTTTAACCTGTGTCAAAAAAAGAGACAGAGTTAGTTTTGAAAATTTATTATAATGAAATTCTAAAATAGTCTTAGCTTATTCGTCTGTCAACAAAAAAGGCTGACTCACTTTTGTAAGTTACTTAACCCAAAAGTTGTATAGGTAAATATAAAACATATTTGAACTATTTTTGCATAAGTAACTTAGAAAAAGAAAAATATGACATTCACTTTTCCATAAATCTAAATTAACTTATGTGAAGCTATTTTTTTTTTATAAAATGCCGTATTAATATCTGCAAATGAACTTATCTATAAATTAATTTTAATATATTCCGAAGTTAATTTAGTTTTTTATTTTAAAAAAATGATAGAAATTTTTCTATAAAAAAACAAATACCAACAAACGATTTGTTTTGTACGGATTTTATTGTGGCAGCATTAACAACCTGAAACTCTCACTCTTCATTGAAAATATTTCACAACTGCACTTCATTCATATTCCGATTACCACTTTCACTGATTACATGCATCGTCCTTCTCTTTATGATCAGGTACGGTTCAATAAGGCTCTCTTGTCCATTTTCATTTTCTAAAAAACATATTCTCATTTATAAATTGTATATACTAAAATTACATTAACGAATATTCTTCCAAATTAAAAGAAAATAATTTTACAAACTAAAGAAGCATACTTCATGGAGAAAGTTATCAAATAATAGTTTGTAAGAAGAAAAGGTTTAAAACTTGGAAAAATTGTCTTTATTCTTTTTGTAAATCTTAGATTTGTATGTTTTAAAAGAATGAGAGTAGGAAAATAAAGAAAATGATACATTGCATTATATAAAATTATATTCTAAGACAGTGTCCTCATATAGGTCATTCGTTTACTTAATTTTGTCAGAGTATATGTGTGAATTATTCAACAAAGTACTTATTTTCAATAGCTCCACCAACTATCTTATAATATCATGGGGCATCTGGCAAACTTAGGAGGTCAACAGCTGAAAATTTGTACGAAATAGCAATCAAAACGAAAATGACCTAAGTACAACATTGTGGACAAAAACATTACCTCAATTTTTAGGTTGTATTCATCCTTCTTACGTTGTTAGTCTAATTCTGTTCTTATAAATTATAATGTCTAAGATGTAATTCTACTTTGGGAAATTGCTTATGGCACATAAATTACTACAAATAATATAACTCACTCACTTATCTATTGTTAGCATCTTTAATAGGGAATTTTATAAAAGTTTCGTAAATTAATTTATGTGATACACATGAAGTACTTTTATGGTGATTATTTGTTTTTTTTCTTGGTTTTCGAAGTTTAGGAAGTGGTTAAGACCTACTCCTGGTGCGTGGCTTCTTGGGTCACATAGGTGCCAAGTGTCGAATGCATTATAGTTAGTCAGAAGAGAAAGTGACTTTTCTATGTCTTTTTCATCAGTGCCAGTTCATACCTTGGGAAGTTAAAACACACGAGAAACTACTTTTTAATGTGAGTGGGAATCAGATAGGAAGGTGTGTAAGACCTCCATAATAATTCACCTAAGAAAGGCAGCTCCAGAAAAATAGCAAATATGCATTTTTAATTTTAATTTTTTTATTCCAATTATTAATATATAGTTCAAATTTACATTTAAATTATATGTGATAAGAAACAATATAACGTAGTATCACGCTTTTAATACAATTTTTTTATTGTTATTTATTGTCTTAAAATGAATTTTTATTTTCTTTATTTTTATTTTGAACAAAACATGTCTTTATTTGTTTTGTATTTAGAATTTGAAAAAAAAAAAAAGCGATAAGAGAATGAAAAAGTAGCTTGTATTGTTTGTGTTTGTAAAAAAAATGAAACGCTTTTTTTGAGAAATTGGTGGAGCCAGCTGATTTAGAAGCGTACATTTGGATGAAAACTTCAACATTGGGTTGCCATGCTACGTTGCAACTCTCAAGATGGAAAATAATATACTTTTTGTTAAAAAAAACTATATTATATGATCATTTCACATAACCATTATAATTAAAAACATTACTTAAATAAATGATAAAACAAAATTTCATCATGCACAGAAACTTAATAAAACTAAAAGTTATTATTTTATCTCTAAAAGTATCTCCACTTACAACATTTTATATTCTTATAATAAATATAATAATAATAATGTACAAAAAAATACACAATCGGAGAATTAACTTAAAAGTAAACATAATTATATAAGTATAAAAGAATATATGTATATATGAGAGTATAATTATAACAAATTAATTCTGTTTTATTAAGTTCATCAATTTATTCACAATCATATAATTCTTATTAACACCTGATTTATGTCCAAACCTACTAAAAAAATATCAACAATAATTTAATGGTAAGATATTATCAATTACTTACGATAAATTATATCAAAATCTACTATTAATTCATTAATTCATTATACTTAAGATATATCAATCACACTATATTAATTACTTTACACATACTCGTATCAATCTTACATATCTAATTTTAATATCAAACCTATTAGAAATGTCAATAATAATATTTCAATATAATCAAATATCATCAATTACGCATACTTAATTCATATAAAATGATAACACTAATTCAATGCAATCAAACTATTTTCCTTATACTTACACTTTATTAAATTATATATTAAAAATATTTTTTTTTCCTAATGCATATAATTCACAATCTCAAACCACACTAAAGTCAAGATTGGTAATCATTATCGTATATCTTCAATCTCATTCATTCACATTTCAAACTCATTTAAGCATAACATATATATCATTATTAATTTCCTTAACCATTTCAATTCATTTATTTTATTAAATTCATCCAAACTTTACAAATATTTTTAAAACATCTTATCTTAATTTGAATGAATTATATGATTTTTTTAAAATGTATAATGAGTTTTAGTCACAAATAACCCTTAAATGTTGTGTTCTCACTTGAATGCCATTTCCTTCATAGTAGATATTTGATTATGCTTCTTCTTCACTCAAGTGAGGAATCAATGTTTAGTCATTATGTCACATTAACGACACATTCCCTTTGGAGAGAGGGAGAAAATTTATATGATTCATCTTACTCAAACTCTTACTTGAATAATATTGAGTTACATCACTTGAACGACTAATTTAATGCTTTAACAATGAATTTCAAATGTCACCATTTCAATATTATTTGAACAACCAAAAGTATTATTTAAATTTCAAAAGACATGTTTCATTCAAATTGAACATTTTAATCTTTCAAAATATGTTAATGATTCTTACATCAAAATACCTATTTTGAATTTAATTTTTCATTACTCAAGTCCTTCCAACAACAAAATATTTAATATCAAATTATTCATTTAATAATTAAATTCTATATTTTTTTAATATAATCACTGAAACTGATTTCATAATACCTTAAAGAATAACCATGGTGACAAATCTTGCAGAATTATCCATGGTGGAAAACTACTTTTAGAGTTATTAACATATTGACCAGAAAAATCACCATATATTTTAAGAAAAATACTCAAATTTCTAAGAGACTTAATATCTCCCATACGGAAAACAAATATGTCATCAACATATAAAATATGAGAGGGAGTGAGATAACCTTGTGGACTAGCCATATGTAAAATTTTCTTATCATTCACAAGCTTAGAGATATCTCTATTAAGAACTTCATCTACAAGACAAAAAAGTAAAGGAGACAAAGGATCACCTTGTCAGACACCTCTATTGTAAGGAAAAAAACCCCACCAAACTACCATTTATTCTGATAGAAAGCATAGCTGAACGGAGAATTGTACTAATCCAACCGACAAACGAGGGGTGACAACCAAAGCGTGTCAAAACTAATAATAAGAACCTCCAACTCAGAGTGTCAAAGGCTTTATGAATATCAACTTTGTAAGTCACATTACCTCCTCTAACCTTTTTAGAAAGCATGTTAATAGTTTCAGAAGCAATAACAATGCAATCCTGAATCTATCTATCTTGCACAAACCCATATTGATTAGGAGAAATGATTCTAGCAGCCACAAGTACAAGCCTATCCGCCAATATCTTGGAAATAATCTTAAATTTGAAATTAGAAACAACAATTGGCCTGTAATCTTCAATGGAGTTAGCACCCTGAATCTTAGGAATAAGAGATACCATATTATTGTTCATTCATTCCAGGGAGAACCTAGTTTTGTTTAAAAATTGTTGAACAACATTGTAAACATTTGTCCCAATATGTCCCAGCAAGAGTGATAGAAAACACCACCAAACCCATCAGGACCAGGAGCAATATTACCATTAAGATTAAAAACAATAGTCTTGATTTCCAAAAAATTAGGACATTTAATCAACATCATATTCTCCTTAGAGGAAACTAGCTTAGGAATATAAGAACTAATAAAATCCTCCATATTACTTGTATCTGGAACATTAGAAATAGACTCAGCATAAAGATTTTTATAAAAGTCCAAAATATGATCTTCAATGAGTTTATGATCCTCAATAACCTCATTAGGAATCCGTAGACGATGAATCTCGCTAGAATTATTTCTCCTTTTGACCACAACATGGAAAAAAAGCTGTATTTCGATCTCCATCTTTGAATCATAACATCTTAGCCCTTTCTTTCCAAAACAAATATTGACAGTGAAAAATATGATCAAACTCTTCCTTAACAATATTTTCTTAACAAAGAAGCCCATCAATATCAAATAGTCACACAATATTGAATAAATCTAAAATAATTAAATGCAACTATTATTAATATGTTGTAGATAATGAGAATAAATTATATTTTTAACATTTTCCGTTTCTTTTCCTTTTGTTTTTCATCTAACCAAAAAAATGAAAATAAATCTTTATTTCACTTCTTATTAATTTTACATGTCTACATAATACACCATTTCAGTTAAAATCATTTTAATAGGATTCTTATTTTGTATTTTTTTTTCTTTTAATAGTTTCTTTTTCCATTTTCCTTCCTGTTCAAACTAAGAGTAAGCAAAATTTAATAGTTAGAGCTGAAATGTTTAGTTAAGAATTTCCTTTTTGGGTGCAATTTTAAGAGAAGATTTAAATATAATAAAAGGACTTTTAAGTTGTTATAATAACTTCATATAAAATGAATTCATTCTAATTGGTTACGAAAAAACTTGGTAGAGAAAATGAACAATAATATATTTTCTATATGATTAACAAAGATTTTTTTTAATTGGGATTTAATTAAACTTTAAACTTTTATTTCTTTTCTAAATATTAAAGTTAACTTTCCATTCAAAGTATATTTTGAAACAACTGTGATAAGATAAACATCCCAAACTATAATACAAAATTTTATATCACTAAAAAAAATCATTAAATAACAATTAAATTAAGAAACAAAAAATAATTAGTCATATTGACTAAATTAGATATTATTTTAGAGACTAAAAATTTAATGGTATCTAAAGTGGTTTATATTATTAATAAAAAATTATAAAATGATTTCTAAATTAGCTACCTAGGTTTTAGCTACTAATATTTTATATTCTAAATTAGTCTCTAAGAAAATAATAGAGACTAATTTAGAATATTAAGTAGTAAGTAGCTATAATGGTTAAATACCAATTTAGAAACTAATTTATAAATTTTCATTAATAATATAAACTACTTTAGATACCAATAATTTTTTTAGTTTATCAAATTGTCTCTAATTTAGTCAAATAGTAACTAATTATTTTAGTTTCTAAAATTAGTTTCTATTTAACCTTTTTTTTTAGTATATGTTGATTATATCGTGTAAATTTCCAACTTAAAGATAAGATTTTCACACAATTATGGGATACAACAACTTCAGCAAATGTAAAGCATTTCATATGAAGGCTTGACATAAATAGGATTGCTACTAAGATAAATCTGAAGAAAAAAAATGGTATTTTGTTAGATTCAACGTTATGTCAATGGTGTGAGCAAACATGAAGAGTCCACACAACATCTTCTATTGTGTAATAAATAGATAGGGGTTACAACAATCTCAAATAACTCTGCCATTGAGTATTTTTCACCAGTTCATCTTCTCAAGTTTAAATAAAAAGCAAAATATGATTTGGAGAACAGTGTGTGTAGCAATGATGAAAGAAATTTGGAATAACAGAAACAATGTTATATTTAAGAAGGTAGTCTATGATAGGAAAGAGAATTTTGGACTAACATAATTGAAAGAGTGGACATGGATTACAAACCTAAACAAAAAAAAGCTAATTTCTCATATTCAAATTGGTGTATGTGTTCCAAATCTTACTTATTAATTGTATAAAACTAAACCATACATATATAAATATTGTTCATAAAAGGTTTGTGGCTAGTGACGTTTGAAACATATGCAATTGAATCTCAATATGTCCCCTTCCAAAATCACTAAGAGAATTTGAACAATATTTATATGATATAACATGAACCCAAACCTAAACCCTAAATCCTAATCACAATAACAAGACTGATTCAAACTCAAAACAACTAAGAATTTGGACATATGGACCTACCAAAGCACAACCTCGAAGAAGATAGGGAATCAAAATTAGACACGGATGAAGTTATAGGTCCAAATGATCAAGAGGTTATGTCATATCCATACTGCAAATGTTGTAGGATACTTAGTGAGAATCATGATATAATGTGCCTCCAAAATTCTTTATCAAGATATACATATTTAGGTAAAATGAGCTTATTGAAGGTATATCTTGTAGGATTCTTTGTATATATGATATAACATGTTTATGGGTTGGAGAACCCTAAATGTTCCATTTTAATTATTTTTTTATTACTAATTAAAAAATAATAAAATAAAAATATATTTATATTTATATTTTTAATTTTAACTTAAAACCACTTGTTAACCTTTTTTGATTTGTTTTTTTTTTTTTTTTTAACAAAATAAATTTTTTAAATAATTTTAAAAAAAAAATAAAAACAAAAAAAAAAATTTAATAAA
>Ga0123342_1007783_pt1 | contig 13939 bp, 5 predicted proteins | sample Turbeawhitnodule_FD_89960 | JGI IMG/M metagenome (GOLD analysis project Ga0123342, IMG submission 89960) | Root nodule microbial communities of legume samples collected from Mexico - Turtle bean Mexico white nodule | ecosystem: Host-associated > Plants > Roots > Nodule | place: Mexico: Nepantla...
TGACCCGCCTCTCTTTCCTGGGAACTTACCTGGTGTACTAGTTCACATTCTACAATCGTTGTTCGAGTAGAAACTGAGATGTCGCTTCATCATCATCATTATGATGATCTCTCACGTGAGAGAAATTATTCTTGTACTGGATATAGAGCGTAGTAGTGTAAAAGTACATGTCTAGGAAAGTTTTGGCAAGGAAATACTTGGTATTTAAGCGCATCCATTGGTGACCCCTCTCTCTTTACTAGGGGCCTTTTAATGAGGTCGCCCTAAATTTTTTTTTGGAAATCTACAACCAGATACAGTTTCTCTGATTAGCCGCACCCATAAGATAGCTTAACTCAGAACAAGTATAGTTACTCCGATTAGCTACACCCATAAGACGACCTAACTCGGAACAGTTATAGTTACTCCGATTAGCCGCACCCATAGGACGGCCTAACTCCGAACAGTTACAGTTACTCCGATTAGCCGCACCCATAAGACAGCCTAACTCGGAACAATTACAGTTACTTCGATTAGCTGACCTAACTCGGAAAAGACATAGTTACCCGATTAGTCGCACTGTAAGACGACCTAACTCGAAACAAATATAGTTACTCGATTAGTCGCACTATAAGACGGCCTAACTCGGAATAGATATAATTACTCGATTAGTCGCACTATAAGACGACTTAACTCGGAACAGATATAGTTACCCAATTAGTCGCACTGTAAGACGACCTAACTCGGAACAGATATAGTTACCCGATTAGCCGCACTGTAAGACGACCTGACTCGGAACATGTATAGTTACCCGATTAGCCATACTGTAAGACGACCTGACTCAAAACATATATAGTTACCTGATTAATCGCACTGTAAGACAACCTAACTCAGAACAGACATAGTTACCCGATTAGTCGCACCATAAGACGACCTAACTTGGAACAGAAATAACTACCCGATTAGTCATACCATAAGATGGCCTAACTCTTAAGAGATATAGTTACTTGATTAGCCACACTATAAGACAACCTAACTCTGGGGCAATCACCTTCTACGCTCATCACTTGGTCGAACATGAGTCCAGGATATCTCGGTAGTGACGACAGCGGCATACTATTTCAGCTGAACCATAAGGTAAGATTTCTTGGTAAGGTGTGTGCTATAAATGTCAAGATAACCAATGGTGCAGGTTAAGTTGAAACAGCGAGTGATTCGGCTGACCCTGAAGGGCGCCATCCATCAAATATCTAACTCAGGTTAGCAAATTTGTAATTTGTTTAGCTATGTTGCATTTAGTATGTAAAGCCAATTTATTTGGTAAAGTACTTTTGACATGCATTTATGTGTTAAAGGCAAAACTATCAACGCCCTAATGGGGCACAATTAAATGGAATCATGAGTTTAAGCTACATAAAATGATAAACATTCTTGAGATTGTCTGAGTTCAAACATTAAATACACATTTTAGAAGGATGAACAAAACGACTAATAAATTTTGATATTAAATATACACATAAGAATAAAATATGGTTCATAATCTTAGAGTTAGGAGTCGTCCACTAGCTTCCCATCAACTATTCTTTTGCATCCTCCCTCGAGTTTTGTTGGCCAACTCCAAGCGCACCTCAGCAACCTCAGTACGGAGGCGCTCAACCTCTTGTTGGAGTTCGACAATTTGTTGGGCTTTCTTATCCTCAGTCTTTTTCCAATCCCCTGCCTTGACATCAGCTAAACATGTCAGGGCAAACGCCTGGCCAAGGAGTTTCTTAATGTCTAGACGGAGTCGATCTTCATCATGAGCCATCACTCTAGCCCTATCCTCGTCCAGTAGGAAGCATGTTTCACCATGAGTTGAGATATCACTACATGCTACAACTTTTACTAAGTTTTCATCTTTTTTGCTCAAGGCCCCTGATTCCCTCAACTCCCTAATTTCAAACGAGTAGTGAAAATAAAGGTTTCTTTAAGCAGTTCTGTTTTGGCCCAAGGATAAGTAGAGTTATAATCCATCTTTGAAAGCAACTAAGGCATGAACAAGCAATGAAAATACGAAGCACAGATAAGCCTCTTCGCCTCGCCGTTCTTGGCTCAAGGTTGGGGAATTGTGTATTGGTCGGATGTGCTCGGGGTCCGATCCGAGCACTTAAGCACACTATCCTAACCTGCCTAATCTATAAAGGCAAAATGCTTAGCTCGGGCCAAAACAGTGATAGACCCAATGACACATCAAGTAGTTGGCCCAAACAACTGACAAAGGTATTTTGATAAGGTAACTAAAATAAAAACAACTGAATGAACTAGGCACAGTTAGAGATAATGTTCTACATGCACCCCTAAACTAAAAGGGATATATTAACATAATATCTTTATGTTTATTAACTCCTGAAGGGAGATCTACAAATGTTATAAAAGGGCCTCAAGACCTTGAACAAAGGTAAGTTCAATCTTGTGAAACTACACTCATACAGATACTCATAATTATATGCTCTCACTGACTTGATCGTCAGAGTCTTGTTAACAGGTGGAGCTTCCCTCACTGTGAATTATTAGCATCCCAAAGCAGCAACAGCAAAAAAGAAAAGTCAGCCCGGAGTCCACTTATCCAAGTCAGCAGACGAGAATAAAAAATAATACAATATTTTTTTTATTATAACAAGTAAATAATTAAAATAAAAAAAAATATATGATAAAAAATTAAATAACTTTCATATAAAATTATTTTAAAATTTAATAACTAATTTTATGAAAACTTTTAAATTAAATCATTTAACTTGTAAATTAATTATTATATTATAATGTTTTTAAATGGATATGTGAAAAACAATTATGCATTACTTAGAATTAAAGAAATTATATTTTAAATTTTTAAATATTCTTTTATTTTATTTATTTTATAATTAACTATATTTTAATTTTTACTTGTACTCATTCTTATTAAATTTTAACTAAAGTATTTTAATAATTTAATATATTAGGTAATTGATTTACTTTTTTATTACATTAATTAACAAATCATTAAAAAAAATCTTTCTTTTTTGTTTACTTTTCTTTAGTTGAGAATAAAGAAAATCCCCTACTTATTCAAAGAAAGCATAAGTACATAATCACAACATAATCCAAAGTGTATTTGGTGTTCTCATCTTTTCCTAGTTGGTGATGCACTCTTGTGTCCCCTTTATCTTCCCATTGTGGGGACCAAATGGGACTCCAAACGTCACAACCCCAAATCCAATTAGTCAACTATCTCAACTTTGTCCATAATCAACCTCTCACATCAAATCAAACATTAAAATACAAGAAAAAGAAAGCCCATGTGCCATTTATGCTAACATGCCAAGAAACTATCATTATATATACATGAAAAATAAAACATAAAAAAATGTCTTTGATCGATTTTTGTAAGAAACTGGGGAAATTTTGACCCACTTATTATTAAAATGAAGCTATTTTTTAAAATATTATAAATTTGGAGAATTAGTGTACCTTTGAAAAAACGTAAATTGGTATTAAAGTAGCATGTCATATGTGTTTTTGTGTAGTATTTTGAATTAATATCGTGTTATTTTAACATGATTTTATTTTAATATGATAAATATTATCATATTTTCACATGACTTTTTCATAATAGAATTCTATGTCAGTACGATTTTTTCAATCTAGGAATATTTTTAAAAATTACATATCTAAGTAATAAGAAATAAAGATAAAATTATTGTAGTTTCATATAAATTATTATGTGACTTTATGCTATGTTTACGATAATTTTTTATTCTTTGAATAAATAAAAATCTTGCCTTTATCATTGAATAGTCAAATTATTATCTATAAAAAGGAGTATGACAACTGATAATTTTTTATTCAAATTTTTAAGTATATGAGATATTTTCTATAAACTTTTTATGTGTGATTGATAGTTGATACATTGCAATCAACTTTTCTTTGTATTTGATATTAAATGACTTATATATCTATATATAAGTATAAATTTTTAAAATAACCATTTAAAAGAAAATTTTAATAAAAAAATTCTCAGTACATTGAGCCAATTTAAGTATTACTTATTTACTTATTTTAGAAATTCTTGAATTTACAATTTATTTCATAATAATTGATATTTTCAATTTGCAAAATATTGTTAACTTTGTTCTTAAAATTTGATTTTAAATAAATTACCTCAAATTTAATGAATTTTGAGTTATGTATTTCCATTAATTGTTCTCATCAACTACCATAAATACAATAGTGTAAATGTTGATGTATTTATAGAAAGAGTTAGGCTATTTTAGTAGAATTGAATAAAAAGACATATATTAATTGTTAATCTTAAACTATATATAAAAATGTTTAAAAGCAAAGGGTAATGTAGATTTCAATATAGGTTCATTTTAAAGTTGGAGAATGAAGAGAATAAAAGGAAATTTAGTTAAAAATAGCTGCATAGTTTGAATTCAGACGACCGGTGTGGAATGTGACATGCAAGTATTCTTCAAAGATATATAGAAAATACACTACAGTATAATAAATTCTGAAGGGGGTTTGAACCTACCAAAAATGTTTTAGCTCTACTATATCATCATTTTGAACTGATACCAGTTTTTAAGTTAGGTACTACACGTTTTTTTTATTATCAAAGAAAATTTTACTTTATAAAAAATGTTAAAATTGAACATTTTGGACTCTAACTCATTGTTCTAAAAGGTTACATCTCTTCCACTCTTACCAATTAGAAAAACTGAAGGTGTGGAATATAAAAGACTATATAATGGAGATTTTTATTTTGTCACCTCGTAGTCTCCTCCTATATCTCATGAAGTTGTATAAAACATAAAATTAACCCTCTATTTATATATTTTTCTCTCCAATATCTGACTCTTCTCTCTTGTTCTATGCAATGATTCTTGTCGCCATTACCAACTTTGTCTACTCGTAATGGTTGAAAGGTGTAAAATTTTTGTTTATGTTTTTTTTTTCTCTTAGTTATTATGCACATTATTAGTCACTGTATAATCTAGTCACTATTTTGTTATTATGTTAATATCCTTTAGTCTGTGTTTAGATGTTCACGTATGTATATAAGCATAAGTGAGCAGTGCTTACTCAACATATAATGAAATATACTTTTTCTCTCTGTTTCTTATATTCCAACATGGTATCCAGAGCTACAGTTTTTTTCTCTGTCACGTCATTACCTCCTCATCTCCTTCTTCTTCTTCTTCTTCTTCTTCTACCTCTGACCACTCCGTTTCTGTGTCACCTATGGCCACCCCCTCCACCACCGTTCACCATTTTAATACTCCCATCTCCTTCAAACTCAACGATGATAATTTTCTTGTATGGAAGCAACAAGTTCTAGCCACTCTCCGTGGGCTTGAGTTAACACATTTCTTGTATGGCAGTGTTGTTCCTTCCGAGTTCCTGCCAACCCAGAACAACTCAACTCTGGAAAATCCTGAACATTGTTCCTATAAAAAACTAGACCAGCTCCTTGTGGCCTGGCTCCTTGCCTCCATGTCTGCCTCTCTATTAATCAAAATGGTGGGTCTTGACTCCTCCGCTGAAATCTGGCATCGCCTCCTCACTCACTATATCTCTCACCGCGCAATGATCACTATATCTAAAGAACCCCAAGAATGATCGATTTGTTTCTACCTACGTCAATGATATTAAGAAAATCACCGACTCTTTGGCTGTTGTTGGTTCTCCGCTATCCACCATAGATCACGTCGATGCTATCCTCGATGGCTTATCTCCAGATTATGATGGATTCGTCACTTCCATTCTTTCGCGCAATGACCCATATACTGTGGATGAGCTTGAAGCTCTTCTTCTTGCACAAGAGGAACGCTTTGAAAAACATAAACTTGTTCAAGATCCCCTCCTTCAGGTTAACACGGTTTCGGCTTAGTGGCATGTAAAACACCAGAACCGCAAGAAATCTTCTGCTTACGCTCCTCGAGGTGGACGTTCTTACACTTCTTCTCCTCGTTCTTCTATTCGACCTTCGTTCCATCAATCATTTTCTTGGCAGTCTGTCAAACAGTTTTGCCAAATTTGTCACAAATCTGGTCACACTGCAGACGCTTGTTGGCACCGATATGATCCTCCAACCACCACTTCCTTCACTGCAAACATGTCGCAACATACTTCGACCTTTGATAATTACTCTGCACCATCCATTCTTGGCGCTCCTTCCACCATTGAAGACCCTCTGTGGTATCCCGACACTGGTGCTATACACCATATTACCAAAGATCCCAAGATATTCACTCACAAACAATCCTATCATGGTAATGACGACCTCAAGCTAGGTAATGGCCAAGGTACGCATATTTTCCATACTGGGTCTGCTTCTTACATTACTCCTCACTCACACACTGTTTTCAAACTACATAACCAGTTACATGTTCCTGACATTACCAAAAATCTTATTAGTGTTGCTCAATTTGCCAAAGACAATAACGTTTATTTTGAATTCTTTCCTAACTTCTGCAATGTTAAACACCAGGTAACTCAACAGATTTTACTACGTGGAATCATTAAAGATGGGTTATATGTGTTTCCTCCCTCCACTAATCTCATTGGTTGCACCGTTAACTATGCTTCTTACAAACCCATGCTTTCTACTTTACAGCTTTGGCACAATAGAGTTGGTCATTGTAATTTCTTTGTTGTTAAACGTGTTTTGAATAGTTGTAATGTTGCTTACTCTTCTACCACACGTTTTTGTGAACCTTGCATACATGGAAAACTTCATCAGCTTCCTTTTCATACCTCTCTTTCTCAATACACTGCACCTTTACAGTTAGTTTTTATTGATATATGGGGTCATGCTCTTGTATGTGCTTCCAATGGTGCTCGCTATTATATCTCTTTTTTAGATGCTCACACCAAATACACATGGCTGTTTCTTTTGAATAATAAATCACAAGCCCTAAATTCGTTTATTCATTTCAAAACGTATGCGGAAACTCAAACTGGTTTCAAACTGCGTGCTATCCAAACTGATAATGCGAAGGAACTCATATGTTTTAAAAGTTTCACTCTAATGCATGGTATTCTTCATCGTTTCACTTGTCCCCACACCCATGAGCAAAATGGTTTCATCGAACATAAACATCGTCACATCTCTGATATGGGTTTAACTATTCTCTCTTCTGTTTCGTTACCCATCAAATTTTGGGGTGAAGCTTTTATAACTTTTGTATATATCATTAACATGTTGCCTTCCCCTATTTTACAAAATAAATCCCCTTATGAATTGTTGTTTCACAAACTGCCTGGTTATAATACTTTAAAAACGTTTGGGTGTGCTTGCTATCCTTTGCTTCGACCCTACAACAAACACAAACTTGACTTCAAATCAGCTTGCTTCATTTTTCTTGGCTACAACGTTCATAATAAGGATTATATTTGCCTCTCTAACACAGGTAAGGTTTATATATCTAGGCATGTCATTTTTCATGAAGAATTATTCCCCTATGGCCTTCTTGAAAATAAGTTTCATCACCCTATGCATGATAATATTGATTCTGATTCTTTGAACCACGCTATTATTGTTATTCACTCTCATGCTGCTAATTCTTCTCCTGTTTCTCAACTCGGTTCTGATTCTCCTGCTCTTACTACTTCTCAACCTTCTTCTCCCCTGCTACCTACCTCCTTCACTGATCATGGCCCCATCAATACTCATCACATGACAATGAGGTCCAAATCTGGTATTTTCAAACCTAAAGTTCTTCATACTCACTCTGCTTTACAACCATCTGCACCAACATTCGTCGCCGAGGCGCTCGTTTCCCCTCCTTGGTTTCAAGCAATGACTGATGAATATAATGCCCTTCTCAACAATAACACTTGGTCCTTAACTTCTCTTCCTAAAGGAACTAAAGCGGTTGGCTGCAAATGGCTCTTTAAAAATAAATACCATGCAAATGGTTCTTTTCACATGCACAAAGCTTGTCTTGTAGCTAAGGGTTTTAGTCAAACTGTAGGGTGTGATTACTATGACACTTACAGTCCTGTGGTTAAACCTTCCACCATTCGTCTTGTTCTCACTCACACGGTCTTTGCTAATTGGCATGTTCGTCAGATTGACATAAATAATGCTTTTCTGAATGGAGACCTACAGGAGGATGTCTATATGCACCAGCCACCAGGGTTTGTGTCGGACAATCCCCATCTTGTTTGCAAACTTCACAAAGGTTTATATGGCTTAAAACAGGTACCACGTTCTTGGTTTCAAAAGCTAAGTAACATTCTTCACTACTTTGGTTTTCATGCTATCAAAAGTGATTCTTCATTATTTGTTCAATTTCATTCCTCATACACAATTTTTATTCTCATATATGTTGATGATATTATCATCACAGGATCCTCTTTACAAGAAATTCAGAATCTTATAGTCAAACTCAGCTCTTGTTTCGCTCTCAAAGATCTTGGCCCCCTTCATTACTTTCTCGGTGTACAAGTCAAGCGTCTTTCCAATGGAGGCTTACACTTGTCTCAACACAAATATATCCATGATCTTCTTATACGCACAAACATGCATGTTGCCAAACCTTTACCCACTCCCATGCAAACCAACCTTCGCATACCAAAAGATGCCTTCGCTGCTTTGTCTGGTCCATCCATGTATCGATCTGTTGTAGTAGCTCTTCAATACATACTTGTCACACGTCCTGAGTTGTCCTATGCTGTAAACAAAGTGTGTCAGTATATGCACGATCCACAAGAGCATCATTGGAAGGCAGTCAAGTGCATCTTACGTTATCTTGCTGGCACTCGCTCTCATGGCTTGTTCATTCAACGTAGCTCTTCCAGAGACATACGCGCTTTTAGTGACGTTGACTGGGGTAGCGATATTGACGACAGGAAGTCCACCACTGGCTATTGTGTTTATTATGGTCCCAACATCATTGCATGGTCCTCACATAAACAACGAGTTGTCTCTCGTAGCAGCACTGAAGCTGAATATCGCAACATTACTGCAGCTCTAACTGAAGTCATTTGGTTGCAATCTCTTCTACATGAACTACACCTTTCCTCCACTCAACCACAAGTCTTCTCGGACAATCTGGGAGTTGTTCTTCTCAGTGCCAATCCTATCATGCATTCTCGAACAAAGCATTTCGAACTAGATCTTCACTTTATCCGCGACTATGTTAAGCAAAACAAAATTCGCTTGGTTCATCTCCTTGCCAAATTTCAAATAGCTGATACATTCACTAAACCCATTGTTGGTCCCTCTTTTCTAGACTTTCGTCATAAACTTATGGTTGCTGAACCACCCCCATAAGTTTACAGGGGAGGATATTAGTCAGTGTATAATTTAGTCACTATTCTATTATTCTGTTAATATCCTTTAGTCTGTATTTAGGTGTTCACGTGTGTATATAAGCATAAGTGAGTAGTGCTTACTCAACATATAATGAAATATACTTTCTCTCTCTGTTTCTTATATTCCAACACACATACTTCAAATTTTTTGGATTATATAAATTGAAAATAACTTCTAAATTATATAATATAAAATTATTTTTCGAGAAAATTAATTTTTAAATTATATATTGTAGAATAAACTTATAAATTTATAAATTATTTTTGAATTATACAATTTTAAAGTCAATTTAAAAACTTATTATGAATTACACAATTTAAAATTTACGTTTTTCTAATTTTGAATTATAAAATTTTGGAATTGAGTTCTAGTGGGTCTTCTGGTATTCTTCTTCTTTACAATCATCTACAATATCCTTGGAAGCTTTCTGGCCAAACCTTTCTATAACAAGGACAAAGTCAAAATTTTAACATTTATTTGGATGGAGAGGAAAGCATGGTTATAAAAAGAAATCTCATGTGTTACCCATAAATGGATCCATTTAATTTGTTTATTTTCTTGGGATCCATCATGGGGTGTAGGAGGAAAACATGCCTTATTATATTGCGTCTTATTCTTCCTGCACCCAATCAATTCTGATTGGCACCCAATTGTCTGTGCGAAATGTCCATAACACCCTTAATGATCTATGTGAAATGACCATAACACCCTTAATGAAGTGAAATTAGGTTACATGCACCCAACAGTCAAGCACAGTGCACAGTGTCGTTCATTGTTTTTTGTGGACATTCTCTTCTAGAAGCCTTACATACACACGTGCATGCACCGTTCAACGTCGTTCAGGCGGCGCTTTTAAGCCACTTCGACAGCAATAGAGAGCGAAGGCACCAGAGAAGGAGACGCGTCGCAGAACGATAAGTTTTCGCGTTTCTTGTGGGTTCCAGATATTTTTGTTCGTAACTATGTTATGAGTTCCGGATATAAACATCTGTATGCACCATAGTTGAGTTGATCCGAAAGTCATTTTCATTAGGTCTAGATTTGAAAATCCATAATGTGTTTATTGGGTGCTTTTTTTCTGCTCTCAATGATGTTCTATCTTTGCCCTCAATGGTTAATGCATTTGGAAATATATAAATGATAATATAAATATTTTAGAATGAAAAGCAAATGCTCTGGTTTTATGGATACCTTTTAATGTTGATTTTACTTGTATTATTTAAATTAGTTTAGTTTAGTGGTTTTAATCCATTAAAAGTAACAAAATCATCACACTGCAAAAAAAAAAGTTCAGGATGATTGGCTTCCAGATATGTTTATCCAAAAGCATGTTGGTGTCTTCCACATAAAAATGTTTGTAGTCAAAGAGTGCTAGTTCCGGATGCCAATATCCGCAGGCAAATATGACACTTATGGATGCCAATATCCGTAGGCAAAACTGACACTTCCGGATGCCAATATCCGTAGGCAAAACTGACACTTTCGGATGTCAGTATCTGTAGGCAAAGCTGTCACTTCCAGATGCCAATATCCATAGGCAAATATGTCACTTCTGGATATTGGCATCCGTAAGCAAATGTGTGAAAATGGCAGAATGGATTTTTAAAACTTTCATTGGGTGCCCGACAAAATAGATTGGGTACAGGAAGCAATTGCCTTATATTGCCGCTCTAGGCAAATTCTTTCTACAACCCTATAGGTTGCCTCTTCCTATACCTCCGTATGTGCTTGTAGAACCACATTTAGTTTTAAAATTCTATAAATATCCTTCTGTAAATAAGTTAAATTGTTTGAAGTTATGGTTATGGAATTGGTTGCGGAAGTGTTGATGCGTGAAGAGATTGGTGAAGGCGTTGGTGGTTGTTTCTGCTACGGTTAAGTTATGTTCTCAATAGTTCTTGGTGGTGCGTGGTGGTCGGAGTTGATTGCATACGGTGGGCTTTTTGTGTTGTTTACATAAATCGAAAGTTTATACTGGATTTGAAAATAGCTTTCAGTTTATGTAATTTGAAATATATTTTTTAAATTAATATATTTTGGATTACATTAACCGGAAGTTATTCTAAGATTCGGTACAAATTTTCAGTTTATGTAATCTGGAAAAAATATATTTTGAATTACATAAATCGAAAGCTATACCAGATCTAGAAATAATTTTTGATTTATGTAATCTAAAATATATATTTTTTAAAAAATACTTTTGGATTGTCTAAATATGGTGAACAATTTTAGATTTTTAAATGATTTCTGAGTTATGTAATCCGAAATGTTTACAAAATATAAGGAAAAAGTGACAGACACATTGACAAACCACAAACCAGTGAACAAGAACAGTAAAATATAACTAAAAAACTAACATTTTATATCACATAACCACAAAGGAAATGTTAAGTGTTATCAAAATGTGTAAAGAACCACCAAGTAAACCTTCAACGTTAACTGTTATCAAAATGTGTAAAGAACCACGAAGTAAACCTTCAACGAACTTGAATGGATGCTTGGGGTACCATGCTCAGAAAAATAGAAACAAGGAAGAAGGCGAAAACTGTGTGGGATTGTAGGGTTTTATTTTTTTACTTAAAGACAAACTGAATTTTTTCATTTACCATGAAGGTAAAAAACACATATGGAGGTGCAGGAAAAATCAGCCTAATAAGGCCCAATTTGCCAAATATTAATAAAGGTGAAAGATAAAATGATTGTGAAAAAAAAAAAGATAAAATTATTATTTCATATATGAGTATGAAGTGTCGATAACAAAATTAAAATACTATTCACGGAAAATATTCGAAACCAGTGCAAAGGTAACTGGATGAGGAGAACAAAAACGTAGATTAAAAAACGTGTACCAAATAAAAAACCTTCAGTACAGAAAATTTCTCCCTAACACTCATTTTTCTTCAAGTATGTTGAAAGAAAAAATAAATAGAGGGAGAAAATGTGACTGAAGTAAAAATGATTAAGTAGAAACTTTTCCATTAAAGAGAAGTAAAAGAAAAATGAAATAAAAAAATTAGTTTTCAGATCCTTTGGTTTTCAAAACTATATAATTATTTAATATAAAATAATACAGGAACTGGGTAGAATACTACAGGCAGAAGAGTAGGGAGACAAAAACCTAAGACAGAAGTACTGTGTTCATTTTTGCCCATCTCGTCCTTTCAACATATTGGGGATTTCTTCCTTCACCCATGCTTTCAAAAAAATATTAAAATATTTATTTTAACAATCTAGAATACAAAAATTTGTATTCTAAAATATACAATTTAAAATATAAATATGATCTAAAAAAAATTAATTTTAATTTTCAAATTTTATAATCAGACCAGTATATGAATTTTACGTTCCATAATTATAAAAATAAAAAACATAAAAAAGTAATTTAGATATTTTTGAAGTATAAGAGTGCAGGAACAAACACATGCAGATTGAAGAAGAAATCCCCCCAACACATGATATTATTTTAATTTGGTTCCACCTTTTTTGTTCTTTTTTATTTTTAGTCTAACAAATCACTCATATTTTCCTACTTCATAACACACAATTAAGGAAATATATTGAGCATTTGGAATTAAATGACTATAACAACCGAAATTTAGTTTAACCTAAACAATTGGTTATGTTTTCTTATCACCACCAATGCCCTAATCATAATCTATTTATTGAAATATGACTTTTTGTTTTAGTATTATAACAATTTCTTCCTACGTCTCCATGGAATTAAAAAAAATTATGGATAAAAAATATTATGAACTGTACACTATAAAAATATATTTAACTTATATCATTTAGAAATATATTTTAAATTATATAATTTAAACAAATATTTTAAATTGTGTAATGCAAAAATAATTTCAAAATTTAGAAACATATTTTGTAATTTTGATCTTTTATTATTTTTTAAATTGATTTAAAATTGTATTTCTGATTGTATAATCGATAAATACATTCTAGATTATTATGTAATTCAAAATAAAAAATGCATTTCATACAAGGCAATTCTGGAAATGTATTTTAGATTATATAAGTAGAATATATTTTCAAATTGTGTAATCTAAAATCTTTTCCATGGACAATTAAATTTTTCCAATACCTATGAGGAACATGAAGAAACCATGGGTATAAAGAAAAAATAGAGAGAGACATTTTATTTGTCTTGCGTTTATTTCTATTGGACATATATCCAAATTTAAAGAGACTTTTACTTCCTTCACCCCATAATTTCTAACTGCATCTTATAATTTTAAAAATGATATTTTATATTTCATAAAGGTGACTTTTAATGATCTGTTAAGAAAATCTTTCTCTCTCTCCAACAGTAGTGTGGTCTAGCAAAAGAGTATTTTTGTCTTTTTGCTTTTAGTAGGATGAGGTTAGTAATCATGGGATGCAGGAAGAAAAAACCCTTAAAAGATGTTAAGAATATTAGTATCAATTCTTGCACCCCATAGTTTCTAATTACACCCCATAATTTTTTAAAATAACCATTTTACCTTTTGTACCGCCCTGGTGGTCGGATGCGATGACGTGGCATCCTGTTACAGTGTAGGCGTGTTGACAAGGCGCCAGGTTGACAGTTGGGAAGGAAGTCGGGAGGCCCGTGTAGTCGCCGATAGTTAA
>Ga0123342_1007784_pt1 | contig 13938 bp, 7 predicted proteins | sample Turbeawhitnodule_FD_89960 | JGI IMG/M metagenome (GOLD analysis project Ga0123342, IMG submission 89960) | Root nodule microbial communities of legume samples collected from Mexico - Turtle bean Mexico white nodule | ecosystem: Host-associated > Plants > Roots > Nodule | place: Mexico: Nepantla...
ATTTTTTTTTTTTCTTAAATTTTTAAAATAAAAATACACATAACTCAATTTAAGATGTACACAAAAAAATAAAAAAAAAAAAGAAAAAAACATATATATATATATATATATATATATATATATATATAATAAATGAAAAACTTAAAGTAAAACGAAAAGAGAAATAAAGTGAAAGATATAAGATAAAGTGAGTGTAAAGATAATATTTTTCTAATTTTTATACATCCCTTATAATTAAAAGTTTACGTTTATCATTCCTTAATAAATGTTTGGCGTTGGTAAGACTTTATTTACCAAACCCTTTTTTAATTCACGTGTGTCGTTGGCTTTTTGCTTATCTTTTTTCTTTATTACAAGCTTCTATAACGACAGCTTTATAACCTGTGCATAGATTTTGACGAGTAAAACCTAGGGTTTCTATAGGTAGGTATGAGGCTGGTCATTTTCTACGTCGATTCTTAATATATAATGCTTTCATATTATTCATCCCAATACACAACAAAAGGTTTAGCCACATTTTTTCAAAAGAAAATTATTGCATAAACATTGAAACATCTCTAAGATAAAAACCTTGTGAGATCCTTAATTGGTCGTGGAACAACTAATCCATTTATTTTTGTCACGCACATGAACGAGTTATCAAGAAATTCAGCTTCATTCACTAGTGTGATATGTGGTAAAATATTTGGTTATGTTTCACTACCAAAACTGAGATTGCAGACAAAAATTGTTCCTCTATTAATAACGAGGGTTGCATGTTGAAGTTTCACTTGTTTCCATTTCCGAATAAGATCACAGATAGTTTCAACATCTCAATTAATTTCCTAGGAAAATTGAAAGTTTTGGATGTTGACCGTTAATTGGTGCATCACATGGCATCTCATCTGCAAAAGGCAATCACATGAACTGGTATAGCAATGGCGTTTGGACTTGTATACATTAAGGAATTGGATTTTGGGACTTTGGATTTGGAGTTTTGTTTAAAGAAAGTACCATTTTCATTAATTAAGTAGAAGATGTTCAGCTTTCAGCATTAATTTTGTTCTTCCACTTTTCAGGACACAGATAGAGACAAAAACAAACAATAGTAGACAAGATGCAGAGATGGGTTTGACGTGTTCTGACCTCAAGGGAAGTGAAAGCATGGTAAGCTGTGACACAAATGGATGTAGCATGTGGCTTCTTGTAGTTTTCTTGCATGCATTGTGAATATTCTGTAAATGGCTTATGTCACTCACAAGGGTTAATAATTTTTATAAACAGGTGAATAATGGTCTCAGTTATGGTGTTGGAGGCTTGGATTCCACCACTTTGTCACTTTCCGAGGGAATGCTTGACCTTGAATTCAGCCTTGGAAGACCCATTTGGCAAAAAGACCACCCAGAATCATCCAGAGAGATCACTCTTTTAAAGTGTTGAAACCCTAAACTCTCCTTCAGAATCATTAAATAGAAACCAACTTTAGAGACAAAAAATTATTAGTTTCTATACTGACTAGATTACATACTCTTTTAGAGACTACAAAAAATTATTGATATCGAAATTAGTTTCAATAGTTTCTAAATTGGTATCTAGTTAGCTATCTAAGTTTTAGCTACCAATTTCTGAAGTTGGTATCTAAAACTTTGGTATCTAATATATATCAATAATATAAACTAATTTAGATACGAATAATTTTTTTAGTCTCTAATCTTCTCAATATAGTAACTAGTTATTTTTTGTCTCTGAAATTGATTTCTATTGTAGTGAAAAAAAAAGTAAAGAAAAAGTTGAAAAATTAGGTTAAATAACGAGGAGAGCACACCCTTTCCTTGTCATTGGAACAAAGTAGTAGCTAGTGCTAACATGTGGGGAGAGAATTGATGAAGAGATGAGGAATTATTCTATGGGAATGATTTGGATTGGTGAAGTGTAAGTGTGTGTATATGTTTGGGAGAGAGATGAGGAATGGGATAAATGGATTTTGCTAGAGAACATGTGCTTGAGTCCAAAGAGTTTTGAGGCATTGTCTTTGATGTCATTTTCTGTGCAAGCTATAGAACAGAACATCATGAAAAATAAAAATAGAATTATGGTTGTTTGAAGGCATGGAGCATGGGTTATAGTTAGGCAAAATAGGACCCATTTGAGGATGGTGATATGAGACAGGTGGGTCATGTTTTCATCGTACCATCCTTCTCATCATATCTGTACCACATACGTCCTCACCTAGGTTAATTCACTTTTACAAATTCATCTTCCAAACTTTTTCCTTCTTATATGTATCATCTCCCTCTTTCAATCCCAATTCAAATATAAATATAAAACTTACTCTTACTCTTTGTTTCAACTCACTCACCTTAATTTTCTAACTAAAATTACTCTATCAGATCGATTTTATAAAAATAAATCAAAACATTAAATTTACTTATTAATATAATATAAGAAAGATTTAGAATTTATTTTATACTCCTTTGATATTTCATTTCCAACCATCATCAATGTAGAACACATGTTCTTCTTAAAATGTAAAATTTTATCGGATCTCATTAATTTTTTTAATATGGAATTTTAAGAGTTTAATATTCATATAAACAATCACTCTCAAACTTCATCCTATAAACTAATAAAAAAATCATTACGTTTTATAAATATTTAATATATATATATATATATATATATTTTTATTTTTTTGTCAGCAATAAAAAATCAATAAATGGAACCACTTCAGGGGTGGTCCAACCCTTTTACAAGCTCACATAAAATTTAACTCCTAACTCGACATCCAAAACTGCTGGACAAATGACCAACCAAACCAAGCGCTAACTAGCTTTACCGAATCAGCCGTATACCGGCCAAAGGATCCAGAACCCAACAGGGGTAGGAAAAATAAACTTCGCGATACTTTGCAGCAATCCAAGACCACACCTTTACTTGCGTCGAGGCAAAAACTTCTAACACATCTGCCACTCCTCCATTAAAGACAACCGAGTTCCTATGCTTCCAAATTTCACTCACAATTCCAACCCAAATTGCCCCCCAAACATCATTAATCGAAACAGATGTCTGACTCAACCTGAATTGGATAAAATTTTGCATAGGATCCAAATGGATTACGAACGACACTCCAAGCCACTCAAAGCAAAGACTCCAAACCCTCCAAGCAAAGTCACAAACGGCAAACAAGTGACTCGACGACTCATCGACCTTCCCACACAGGCAGCATACAGGGTTTTCAACCACCACCTCACGCCTTACCAAATTAACCCTAGTTGCTCCTTCTCAAACGAACTCCTCACTCTTCCGTTCCTCCTTCTTGCTAGCTCTAGGCTCGAACGGTACCTGTAAAAAGTACTCTGACGATCAAGTAAGAATTCGGTATTTGGTGCTATTAATACTGTATGATGACATACCTAATTCTTGAAATTTGTGCCTATTTATATGATTATGATTGGCCCTTTTACTATTGAACCGGATTAAAGAGTTGATTTATGCTTATGGGTGCATTACCTAGTACTTGATTGCCAATTAGAATCGTTAATCTTGTTTAGGTGTAACAATTTTGATTGTGTCGTCCGGCTCAGATCGGATACTGAGTCAGAATCTCGATCGTACATACCCTACGACTCACCCTTTGTGTTTGTCCAGAAAGTTTATGTTGCCAAAATATATACATTAGTGCTTGTTCAAAGTTATTTTTTCTGAAATTCCAAAAAAAAATCTGAAAAAATTGCATAATCTGAAATAAAAAAAACAAAAGGTTAATAAACAACAGGCACTGGGTACCTTTTCCTTTTCCGCAGTGCTTTGTGAAAAGGTGTAGTTCTGTTCAATGTGGCCCATTTAGAAGACTTTTCTTGTGGGCCGAAGTTCAGTTTTTTGATTTGGACAAATTTTTAATCATCTGATATTGTAAGAACAATCTCTTATGTTGTAGAAAACTGAAAAAGTTGAAGGCCCACCCATGTGGTCCTACCTCTGACTTTTGATCTATGAATTTGCACTCAATTCTAAAAACGTGAAAAAAATAATACTACATGTAGAAAATAATGTTGAAAAATTATTTAAAGAGAAATTAAATTAAATTCTATGAAATATACTATAATTTAAAAATTTAAATGGCGTAAAAAAAATTCAAAAAAAATTAAAATATTGATAGATGATAACGTAATATTAATTTTTCCTTTTTTCTTTGTTAGAAAGTCTCTTTCTGTAGGTATATAAAAAGTGTATGTGTGGCCCAGCCCAATTGAACACTTTTGTCGTGGGCCGAAATCTGTTTTGCGGATCTGCTCCATTTTTCAACCATCTTTTGCTGAGTACGAAAAATGAAAAAGTAAAAGGCCCACCATAGTGCTAGTTCTGTCACAAATCAATGATTTATAATTTCTTTTTGGGATTTTATAAATTGAAGATAGGAATGTTAGGAGGACAATCCATAAAACTCTAGTAATTATAATACTATTTTTTTAAGAAAATCATGAATTTTAGAGTGAAATAATAATAAGTGATCAATCAATTCTAAGTTGGTTTTTCGTTTTCTTTTTTAATTAAGCCTAAATGAACTTACAAAGAATAGTGACCACAACATGGTTCATTGATGAAGGAAATGAAGAGTTAAGATGCATTTAATTTAAGATAATAAAAATATTTCATGGATGGAATCATTTAATCCATTGTTTGGTCACATTCACAGATGTTATGAGCTTGATCAAAATTTATCATATAATAATAAAACATTTGTTATTATATTGAGTTAATAATTTTTTTGGATTAGACATTTCATGAGATAAAACCTATTCGTAATATATAAGTGAGAATAAGTATCATCTTAGATCTAAGTTTTATAAAATTGAGTTAAAATAAAATTCATTTTAATAAACTATAAGTACCACAAAATTTTAGATTAATGAACAATGCCAAGTACGACAAACAACATATGGTGCACTTTTATCAACGAATATTGTGCAGCTAACAAAAGGCAACAAATAATCCTGAATTGCAACTCACATCTTTTTTGGATGATGCACTCCTTGTACACCTCGTGCAACTAAATGAGTCTGACGTGTGCTCCATAATATTACTTCAACTTTGTCATGGCATAATCAAAATCTACCCCAAGGAGTTTAACCAATATCGATAACGTTGATGTGAAATCCAATGTCACATATAAACAAAATTGTCACACTATGGGATATGCAACAATGTAGACAAATTATCAAACGTGATGGTCATCTCAATAACAGAAAGGTGAAAAATGTTGGTGTCTTAGTGTCACATTTTCCTAAAGACTGAAATGAGACACTTATCATTGGTCTCATAGCTAATGTTGCACAGTGACAACAACTCGATGTTAAGCATCGCAACCTTAATTTTGAAATAAGGGATCCCAAATTTACTTAACTTATGTTCGTGATACGCCAACTTCAATTTCCTCAAACCTTACACTCCTTAAGTCTTAAGGTCACATGGTCAACATAACTCACTAGTAAGGATGTATCATAAGGTCCACAACCAAATCATTTATGCTTATCATGTCATCCTGCAACTATTGACAACACATTTGCATCAATTTTAGTGGATGCATGTTCCCAATCTTTTTTACGAACCGACATCGTTGTCCCTATCTAACTTCGTTTTGAGATTCTTCACCTAAAATAAATAAATTTTGTAATGCATAATCTGGAATGTATTAACACACTTGAGAGTATAGATTCTAAAATGTACAAAAAACTTTCAAATCTATTTTGGATTGTACAATTCGAAAACATTTTAGATCAACTGTGTTGGAGTAAACAAGCAACAACAAATAACAAAGAAAAATATAAAAAAATGAACTTCTTCAAACAACGAAAACATGACAGTAGAATCATTAGAGACAATTTTTAATTGGTCAATTGTTCTCTTATGGACTTTCACACACAAACACAAAAAAGACACAAAAATTAGAGTGGACACGTTGGAAGAAGATGAAGTGAGGAAGAAAGACAAAAGTAAAATTGATTTATAAATCTCAAATGATGATATTTTTAACATTTCACCATCCATAAGAGGGCACTTTTAAAACATAGGGATAAGTTCAAATTATGGTGTATATGTTTTGAAAAAAAAAATGTATGCATAGGTGTAAAATACAATATAGGTTAAATTACTAAGTAGATATTGAACTAGTTTAGAGTTTTTAAATAAATATCTGAATTAACTATTTTAATTAAGATTTTAGTTTTGTAAATAATTTTTAACCGGGTTATCTTATTTTTAAAGCTATCATAAATTGACATTTAGAGATAATATCAAGTGGCTAAAAACTAATATCAACATTAGTTCCGGAAATTAACAAAAAGTAGTGATTTATTTGAAATCACTTTCTCAGACATAATTTGTATTCATGAAACTTAGCCTTTGATATTAGTTATATAATACTTATTCTGAAAATGTGTTTGGTTTGGTTTGATTTGGCATTTTCCAACCTCGTTTTCACAAATTACGTACAAGCAATTACTAACCGCTTCGAAGGCTATGCGTTGTTGATTAGAATTTTGATTAAAATTCAAATCTTAATGATATGTCCAAAGCTCTACATTGATAATTTTGATAAAATTTGATTTATATGATCTTAGATTTTGTTGTCATATGTAAAAATCCTACTCTATTTAAATAAAGATTAATTTTTTTTTCACACGAAATTGATTTTTATTTTTAAATCAAATTTTAGAATTTTTTTAATACTTGTAATAAGAAAATTATTAGAATGCGTTATTATTAATTTTTTTATGTGGCAAACAAATTTTTAGTATAAACTACTAGTATGTTAAGATATTTCATTTTATAGTAAGAAAACTATTAGAACTAGTTATTATCAAAAATAATTATGTGACAAACATATTTTCAATTGTAGAGTACTAGTATGTTAAGATATTTCATCTTGACTAATGAGTGACGTAGATGTTATAATATTATAATATAATATACACTGAAAATTTATTACGTGAAAAAATACTATTAAAAACTTATTTTAATAATTTTTTTATTACAAATAGTCATTAGCCATTTTGCCTACAAATATTTTTTTTACTACAAATAATCATACTAATGACTGACATAGATGTTATAATATTATAATATAATAAACACTAAAAATTTGTTAAGTAAAAAAAACACTAATAAAAACTTATTTTAATATTTTTCTTATTATAAATAAAAAAAAATCTAAAATTTGAATTAAAGAGAAAAACTACATATTACGAAAAAAAAAACATATTTAATCATTTAAATTAGAAAGAGTAGAGAAATAAATATCTAAATATAGTTATATTTATCTCGAAATTTATAAAGCATTACTATTATAAAAGTTATATTGAAAATGAGCATAAAGTTTAATACATAAATTACAATAGTAATATGGTTGTGTCGAACATGGTCCATAGAAGGAGCAGGAAGTTGTGACAACACAAACGTGGTCCTTGGTCGATGATAATCATTCATTATGTCATAACTGCGACCACATGGTAACACCAATGGTGCCGAAAAGGATTGTCACAATGCCTCTTTCATTTTCTCTGCTGCATGTGAATACCTGTTCTTTCTCACACTTTGTTTCTAATATGTTTAAACATGTTTTTGCTATATTTGAATATTTTTAATGTTATTTTAAATTATTTATAAGTCAAAATTTAATTTATTCGAATCATGTTTATTTATTTATTTTAATGATATCATATTTAAATATCAATAATAGATAAATATTGACAAAAGAAATCTTTAATACATAAATCAACATTTTATGAGTAATACTCTAGTAAATAAAATAATTATATATTAAATTAAATCTGATCCTAATAGTAATATAAAGTCTTAATAGTATTTTAATGAATATGTGTTACACGTATGCATTTAATTTGTAAATATATTAAGATTTAGAAATCAATAAATATAAAACTTTATTATTAAAAAAATCACAAAGGATAAATTCTCACACGTTTTGGGTAAAAAAACACACACATATATATATATAATTTATTTATTAAGTTTAATTTATTTATTTCACACAAAAAATTATTAAAAAAATTAATTATTATATAATTAAATTGGATACTATTTTAAAAATTAAAATATTTAAAATATTTTTATTATTAATAAATAATTTTTAAATTAATATTTCGTTAACTATTAAAATTTTAAATTAGTAGTTAAAAATTTGGTAGTTAATCAAATATTAATTTAAAATTATTTAATAATAAAAATTACTTTAAATATTAACAATTTTTTTAATTTTTAAGATAATATTTATTTTAATTAATATAATAATTAAATTTTTTTATTTTTAAAAATAATTTTTTAGTGTTGTTAATTACTCAATTATTTTTTTTCGTAAAGTTAGACTATATATATATATATATATATATTATTTTTATTTTTTTTCATCGAACCATTATATTTTAAATTTCACAATCTATTAAATATCCGGTGGCAAAATAGCATTCTATTACATGAAAAAGGTGAAACAACATTAAATAAAGATCCATCTGCAAATATCTTCAACAGGTTCACTAAAAAAAACTTCTGGAACATAGCATGTGGATACCCTACCATTACACATTTTAAAAATTAATCAAATATAAAATATTAATAATAAATAATAACATTTTGTAAAATAATAATAATAATACATTTTAAAATATCATTATAATTCGTTTGTGATAACTTTTTATCTAATTGTCATATTAAAATGCTAAAACCTTCATTTGACACAAGCCAAAATATAACATTGCGACTTCATTAAATTACATAACTTCTTATTTTAAGCTGAAAATATATTATCACGTCTCTATATTATAAAATAAGGTCAAATATACTTTTAGTTTTTCAAATTTAGATTATTTTTCTTTTACTTTTTTTAATTAAAATTTCTTTTTTAATCACTAAAACTTAGAGAGAGAGAGAGAATTAGTCTCAGACCACTTATGGCATTTTACTCCACTTACTTAATAATAACCATATAAACAATAAGACATATCCCTAAAATAATTATAATTATTTTTTATTACCTTTTATGTTCTTTATCACATTGTCATGAATGAAATATTGATGAGTTTCTATTTTTCAAATAAAATATAATAGTTGTTGTAACAATTTCACTATCGTTATTTAATAAAACGCGATACAAATATATTCAATATTTACATAATTAATCTATATATATATATATATAGTTGTTGTAACAATTTCACTATCGTTATTTAATAAAACGCGATACAAATATATTCAATATTTACATAATTAATCTATATATATATATATGAGTTTAGAAAATAAAATACACAATTACATGTTTTTCAAAAGATTGAAATTTAAAAAATTTCAAAACCTAAAACAAGGACAACACTAGTAGTGTTGCATTTAAGAATACCTTCAACATACACAATTATCCTTATGTATCCACACACAACTATCATAGTTACAAAAACCTATAAATAAAGATGATAAGCTAATATAGAAAAATAATTCATATAAATCATATTAATTATTTAACAATAATAACCAAACACATCCATTACTTACCAAAAACATCAAATTATTGACATCAAAATAATATTGATAAGTATATTACCTAATATCCAAAAATAATGAGAATATATGATTTGTTTATGATATTTGGATAAAATCACTTATAAATTCGAACTCATTCACTCGTTATCGTATTTTAAATTTAGAATAAAATTAACTTATCTTACCTTTAATTTCCTTGAAATCAATAAAGATGATGGAAAAATAAAATCCAAACACACCCAAAAAAAATTCTCACTACCTCAACATCCCACTCAGATTGTTTCTTCCTGCACCTCCATATCTTCTTTCATCACCTTCATACACAACATGAAAATACATTTTTATCCTTCTTGTGTGACTCTCATAGAGTAGTTTTCAGCTTATGTAATATGAAAACTCATTTGAAAAAAGACTTTTGGATTACATAATCCGAAAGCTAAATAAGACTTTCGAATTATGTAATCCAGAAAGTAAGCATGCATATGAAAAAAAGTTTTTGGATTATGTAATCCGGAAGCTAAATACAAATTTTGAAAAATGACTTTCAGATGACGTAATCTGGAATATTATAGAGGAGTATTTTTGGAAATTCAAAAATTTATAGAGGTTAGAGAAGAAGGTATGGAGGTGCAGGAAGAAATAGTCTCCGACTCATGCAACCTTCTAAGAAGGAAAGGTTAGTCAGAATTGCTGCTCGCACCCCATGGTTATGATAACTTCACCTCTCTTTCTATTTTTGTTTTATATTTTGATTCTAAAGGCCCAACGAGACTACTACACCTATTCTTTATTCCGATCCTCACTCCCATCATTATTTAACATAACCTTATTTACATATCTTAAATTATTATATTTAAACTAAACATATTTTAAATTTTATTGTCATTTATAAATTATTTCATACACTTATTTATTACTAAAAAACACAAGTCCTTACCGTTGTGATTAAAATATATAAATACAGTATTTTTCTTTACTTCACTAGATTTTGATAGTTTTAGATTATTACTAAATTTATCTTGAAACATTATTCAATAATTTAAATATTGGAAGTTTAAAGTTGCGTTGTATCGCAGGTCTAAAATTTGACTTAAATTTGATGATTAAAAAGTATATTTAAGTAAAAAGTATTTCCACATAATACATGGTATTTCCACATAATACATGTATGCTGACATTGTTGTTATCAATCACATCAGCAACAAGTATAATATTGTTGGTGTTGAGGGAAACAGATATTTTTTTTTTTAAATTAAAGGACTAAATTTTGTAATTTATAAAAGAAAAATGATACTTTCACTATATAATTTTTTTATTGATTTAAATTATAAATATATATGTATATAATAAGATAAATTTGTAATTAAATAATATGAAAAAATATTAAAATAATAATATTGATGGTTGTAATGTAACTGGATAAAAAAATTAGGAGTGTAAATATATCATTATCCTTTATAAAACTAAAACGAGTCCATATTTGAAAATTAAAAATACATTTAAATTTAAATTAAAATAACTTTTTTTTAAATATTTTAATTAATTTTTTTTTATTTTAGTTTAAATGTGTATTTTAAAAGTTATAAGTTTTTCTTTTCCATCTAGATAGTTTAATTTTCTTAATAATCATTTTTATTTTTATTTTTGTATCTTTATAACTAAATTAAATTTTAATATTTTGTATTAAAAATATCAATAATTAAAACAATTTTATAATATAATATATGCTGTTTATTTTATGTTCAATATATAAGTTGTTTTGGGATGAACTCAGAGAATGCTTTGGTGAGGATCTTGGTATTCCTCCGGTTGTTATATTATGTACGTTAAGTATAAGTGTATAAGCGTGTAAAATAAAATCAGATAAATTTTTATGAGACTTTGGATTTATAGCCTATTTGGATTTATAGCCTATTTGGATAGTGGCTCTTAAGTTGGCCTTATAATAATTCATAAATAATCACTTAACAATTAAAACTCATTAAATTAACTTATTAAATTGACTGTTATACTCATGATTGTCATTGATGGTAATAGAATCCGATCATAGAATACTGATAACTCTCGGCTATAGACATTTCCAACTTTATGACAGGTAGGTACATAAGTTATACATGCAAAATAGTTATTAACGTTAAATAATAATGTAAGTCTAACTTTTTTTTATAAAAGATTTCAGGTTAAGCATCACTATGCAACTTGACACATCAAGTAAAACAATAATATGTCATTACATGAACAAAGTATTATTAAAAAAAAGAAAAAAAAAATATGGGGGATTAGACTAAAACCCATATATTAATAAAAACGATACATAGGTATACTATACCTATTTATAAAGAATTATAAGAACATACTAGATGAAAATCTATTATATTCTATATGAATAAATCATAAATTATCAAACTTATCAGCACACGCATTTTTTTCACAAAAAAATATGAGTAATTTAAACCTTATTTTCCCACAATAATTAAGACAGGTATTCTATCGATTATGAAAAATCCACTAAATATTAGTCATAGCAATAAACACAACACAAACCAATACAAAATTACATTTAAACCAAACATTAATAAACCCCACATTTTAAGAAAATGATCCAAAAGTTACAAAATTAGAGAGATCCTAACTTATTAGTAGAGATTCGATGTGCAAACAAAACATATCACTACCAACCTAGCAAAGATTAAAGATTAATCCAATTAGTTTAAATCTTACATGGCAAACACAAACTTCATATATACAAACCACACCAAAAATGAAATAATGAAATATTGAGAAATGAGATAAAATGAAACTTATTAAACACAATCTAATTGGATAAGATTATTTTAAACTTTGTTCTCTTCCCAACTCCATCATCTGATTGAAGAACAAACAATAAACTGAGTGTTCTAGAAAGAAGAGAAAGAGAAATTAGATAAAGTGAAATTTATAAAATTAATCACTAAATAGATAACATTTATATACTAAACATATTTGAACTATTTTATATTACTTAAAACCATCACTGCCAAATATAAATGTGACTCTTATAATACAAGTACCTATTGGATATTTATAAAGGAATTATAGAAAATATTTAATACCAATGAGTCCATATAAGAAATTATAACACTACCTCCACCTCAAGATATTAAGTTTGAGTTTTTTTTTTTTTTTTGTGTTAACTCAACTTTATTAATTTTACTTTACGTGAAATTCGAACTCGACTTGAATTTCTTGAATTCTTAATCATATCTGTATCTTGATCATTAACAACTTTAATACGTGAAAAAAAAATTATATTATAATCATAATTTTTTAATTAAAATAGTTTTATATAATGAAAAGGTATATCTGTAATAACAATATTAAAAGATAGGTGAAAAAAATGAAGGATATTTTTATCTATTATAACTTACTTGAGTCCGGTAAAGATATTTTTAATGAAAAATATTTGATATGTAAAAATAATAATTATAATTACATATTTTGGTATAAAACATTTCAGGAGAAATAAGTTTTTGATATTTATTTATTTATTTATGAGATGGCTTAGAATTTCCTTTCTGCCACTTCACAGAGACAAGACATAACACACCAGCCTCACCACCAGGCCCCTCGCAAGTAACTACTAACAAACAACTACCCGATTCTCTTAACTCTGGTTAGGTTAACCGAACCAGGGTTGGGACATGCCAGTTGGAGACATGGGCTTCGAGTTAACTCCGCAAAATAATGCAACGATCAAGCTCACTCACACGCACCCAACGCAATGCATACGTGAGGACCAGACGATCCAAACCCAAACCTTCCCTCATCCATCTTCCACACTCAACCACCAATGCTAAGAGAGGAAACTGTGGGTTCCAGAAGCGCCAGGCACAGCGCCGCCACCGCCACCGTCTCCAACAAGGTTCTCGTCGCCGTCAGAGCGGAGAAGATAATCTCCAAAACCGCATTAGCCTGGGCGCTCACTCATGTCGTTCACTCCAGCGATTCCATCACGCTCCTCGCCGTTTACTCTGCTCACAAAACCGGTACCTATACCTTTCGATAAATCTCAATTCCGTTGAATCGGATTGAACTGCAATCGCAAAATTGAAGAGTTAATTCTCACAACAAAACTTAGATGTCGTTATTCGCATGCTTATGGTGCTGTACATTGAATATAGTTGAAGTTTCGTTTCAGTAGTGATCTGTATGAATACTGAAATTTCACATGCTGATTTGAGAAGAACACTGAAATTATGTATTGAATTGTGTTTAACTTGTTATAATTCTTGCCGGTTCAACTGGCTTATGATAGGGTTAATTCTGACTTGGTTAGTTTGTTAGAATAAATGTCCTATTTTATAGGGCTGTTAGCATAGCACTTGGATTCAGTTTGATTTAGTCTTTATTAGTTCCTATTTTCTAGCTATG
>Ga0123342_1007785_pt1 | contig 13937 bp, 12 predicted proteins | sample Turbeawhitnodule_FD_89960 | JGI IMG/M metagenome (GOLD analysis project Ga0123342, IMG submission 89960) | Root nodule microbial communities of legume samples collected from Mexico - Turtle bean Mexico white nodule | ecosystem: Host-associated > Plants > Roots > Nodule | place: Mexico: Nepantla...
ACAAAAACTAGTTTTCCAGGAGATTAGACAATAAAAACAACTGCTATAGAGAATTAAAAATCGAAACTTTTATTGAACAAAACCTCAGAACTCAATGGGAAATTACAAAGGAATCAACCAAAACGGTTTAGCCTTCCATGCGGAAGCAAAACAAAAGAATTACTAAGAAAATAAACTGAGAAAACCCTATGAAGCTCTCTTTTTCTCCTTGATGCTTGTGTCCTTTTATAGACTTTTCTGCTCCAAGGATCTTGGGAAAATATTGCAGTTTAGATTTTGTAAACAGTTTCCACTTTCCATAATAATTTTTATTTTGCAGAAGATTTGCTTCTAATTCTGTTTCTGGGATCTTGTAGCTTTTATTTTCTCTTTCTTCTCCTCAAAACTTGTTTTCTGTTTTGATTCAAAGAAGCAACTTAGACTTTTGCATATTTGGCCCATTCACTAAGGTAGATGCTTCCTTCGGATAATTTACTCTAAAAACACAAAATTAACAATAATAATAGTTAAGGCCCAAATAAACCGAATTATAAGAATATTAATTGAAACAATGGATTTATTTATTATTATAGTCCAATAATCTATGAAAAGGCTAGTGAGTGTGAATAAATATATGCTCATCAAACGCGTACATGACTATTCTTGTTGCAACAACAACCTGTGAAGCAGTACTGAGTCCACCTGGTGGATTTCATCAGATTGATACAGTTGGAACCAATAACACTCTCATTCTAGCTCATGGGCCATCAAATTCATCCAAAGTCTTTAAGGGAAATCAGTGATGCCAAACGACTTGTTTTGCGTTTCGACCGCAAATATGTGTGCCTTTATTACCTCCATTCTCGCAATTACTTTTCTAATGCCTAGCAATGTTGGATGGTCTCTACTGTATCTGCGAACATCGCTCCTTTCACTCAACTACTTCCTCTCTATGATGGTCATATCTTCCAATGATATCACTACAAACTTTATGGCTTCCTTTTCAGTAGTCCTTCTTCCAATAATGATTGTGGTTTCTGTTTTATTTCTGAAACGTTCACTGTAAAACTAGAAGAATTCCATGACAGTGACGATTATATTTTAATGGTTATATAATAAATGATGAGGTGATAATTTTATAATACATCGATTTTGTTTTGACCAAGGATAAACTTAGAATAGCCATGAATAATTAATTTTAATTCTAGTTTTAAATATTATTTATAAAATTTTAATTTTAAATGTTATTTATAGCATAGCAGGTATCAAGAGATAAATGTGAATTTAATAAATTTATTATGAGACTAGTTAGAGTACAGTATGGAACAGTGAAATAAAACTATATCCTTTATTTAGAAATTGGTATCAGAGAGTTATGGTCAGTATAATCAACAATCTGTCATTGTCCCGATTAACAAAGACAACAAATTACAACAATTGGAACATCTAAATGAAAGCACTTTTTGGATCTCAAGATATTGGAGATGTGGTCCAAGAAGGTTTTGAAGAACCAAAAAATACTACGGGATATAGTAGCCTAAAACAAAATGTTTAAGGAGACACAATTGAAAGATAAGGTAGCTTTGTGGATGTTGTATCGAGCTGTTGATGAGTCCATTTTTGAGAAGATTGTTGGTGCATCAACTTCGAAGGAAGTCTATGACATTTTGAAAAAGGTGTTCAAGGGTGTTGATCAACTAAAATAAATGCATCTTCAAACTCTACAAGGAGATTTGGAGCCATGAGAATGAAGGATTCAGAAGATGTATCTAGTTACATTACTTGTGTACAAACAATAGCCAATAAACTCAAACGCAATGGAGAAACTCTAACGAATGCAAGGGTTGTGGAGAAAAATTTTCGGTCATTGATCGATGACTTTGAAAATGTTGTATGTGCAATCGAGGAGTGAAGAAATTTGGAAGAACTGACCATTGATGATCTCACGAGTTCTCTTCAAGTACATGAACAAGGAAAGAAGAAAAAGAAACAAGAAGTCTTGGAGGAAGCCTTATAAACAAAGATGACCATAAAGGAAGACAAGATGATGTATGCACAACATAAGCGAGGAAGAGGACGGGGACTAGAAGGTCATAGGTTTGCCCGCAACGGAGGTCGTGGAAACAACAATTAAGAGAGGGGACAAATGAACCAACAAAATTGGCGTGGATGAGGTCGCGGTCGTGGAAAAGGTGGTCGTTCAAATGTCCAAAAAACGCTTATAACACTGATTCTATGAGACATATAACACCGGTTCCCTCACCGATGTAGATCTCATCGATGTAAAATGTCAATCACATATAACACCGGTTGTAAAAACTGGTGTAATATGTACCAAAATTTGAATAAAAATTTCAAAAATATGTGCTTCAGAGTCACATACTGAGGCCACATATTACACCAATTGATACATCGGTTATGACATCAAAGTTAGGTCCTCGTGCTGACCATTTCAATTCCTCAATATCACAATCTTCTTGACCAATTTTAGCTTTAAACCATTTCAAGAAGGTCTTGTTATGCTCAGCCAACAACCATTTCTCATTTGCACGAGAGTTCAATGAATTTAACAACATCTTGTGTGCATCTATCTAAGGAAGAACATCACCAGTGTTGTTCAAAATATACAAATGTGCTTAGAGAACTTCATGTTGGTCTTTTTGAACCACCCTCACACCATGTATGCCTTTACCTTCAAACGTTTCTTCATGCCTTGACTTTGGAACTCCTATGGCTTCTGCTTCATACATATATGTTGTACAAAACTAAATTGCTTCCTCGACAATGTATCTCTCAAGAATAGATGCTTCTGGACGGTACAAATTCTTCACATACCCTTTCAATATCTTCATGTATCGTTAAACTGGGTGCATCCACCGTAAAAAAGCATGACCACATATTCTAATTTCCCTCATTAAACGAACAATTAGATGAACCATGATGTCAAAAAATAAAGGAGGAAAATACATCTCTAGTAGACACAAGATAATAATAGCTTCATTTTCTAATTCATCCAAATTATTAGGATCAATGACTTTTCTACAAATAATATTGAAGAATATGCACAGGCGAGTGATCACTTGTCTAACATTTTTGTGTGAAATTCCACGAATAGCAATTGGGATAAGGTATTGCATGAGAACATGACAATCACAAGATTTTAAGTCCATAAGTTTCAAATCTTGCATTGACTCAAGACTTAAATATTTGAAGAGTATCCTTGTGGTATTTTAACTCCCCACAGACACCCACAAGAACATAACTTTTCAAATTTTGACAAAGTATGACATGTTGGGGGAAAATATGTTCGTTTACCTTGAGGTTGTGGTTGCAATTTCAAGCAAACACCCATCTCAACTAGATCTTTATGAGCATTTATACCATCATTCGTCTTTCCTTTAATATCCAACAATGTGCCAATTATACTATCACAAACATTTTTTTCCAGATGCATTACATTTATGCAATGTCTAACATCTAACTTTGACCAATTATTCTTCCAGATGTTTTTCACAATGTTTTTCTTCTGTGCTTTTCCAAAAGTCACATTCACATTACAGACTCGATTGTACACTTCCTCTCCGATTAAGGGTGGAGGTGCATTTTTGTCCTCTTGAGATCCATTAAAAGCTTTCTTTAACCTACGATAAGGGTGATTACGTTTCAAGAACCTTCGATGCCCAATGTTGTTGAATAAGGTGTTTGATGTCTCCAAATCCAAGTGGAAAGCTTGAAGATCATGCTGATGTGTGTGTATTGTTTAATTGTTTGAAACTTGTTAATTCACTCCTTAAGATCACCCAAGCTTAATTAAATCTTTACCAAAGCACCTCACAAAAAGGTCAGTCATCTCAGTATACAAAGTTGGCCCCCACCAAACCTCAAGAAAGCATCAGCGGAAGAAGAAGCTATAAACCAGAATATCAGAATTTCTTCCTTTTGGTCTTTTCCACAAGAGAAAAGTTATGTAAATAAATTTGGCTCACTTTAGGGGTCCAAATAACAAAGATAAGTTAGAATAAAGTGCCTTTAGCATAATAGGGGATGTAGGTATCATTTTAGCTTGTTCTTAGTCCTTTAGGAAGGCATTTTGACCTAGTTTCTAGAAGGATAAGCCTAGGATGCGAGATTGACTTAGTCAAACCCTAAGGTAGCCCCTTTTTTCCCTTTTCCCATCATACCCCTCTTGCTTGTTTTCCAAGGCTCCTTCCCCTATAAATAGGAGACCTACCCATTGTATTTGAAATGTTGAATTGAATGATGTAAAGAAACTCTGCACATTTTGTGTGAGCATGAATGAGTGCTATCTCCTCTCCCTTGGTCTTATCTTGATGAGAATGAAGCTCTCAAGTGGCAGCCCTCCACTTATCTTGATGGTTTTCACCCATCAAGTGGCGTGAACATCTCTTCCTTTTCCATAAGTTTCCTTCTTCCATTCTCCTTCATTTTTCGCCTTCCATTTTATGATCATTGTCTTTGTTTCCTTCATTGTTTTGCTCTCGGTTTTGTCTTTATCATTTGAGTTTTGCATCCATTCTCACCATATCTTGTCTTTTGATATTTGCCTTTGTCAAATGAACCTTCACATCTACTTAACCACTTGGTTAAGTTAATGTCCAGTGGGGATTTTCCTACGGTTTTCACTCTTAAATTCCTAAAATCTCAATCTAAGTAAAATGTCATACCATAAAATGAACAATCATAAAATCAACTCACATCACTTTTTGAAAAGATGGGTTTTCTAAAAGGGTGTGAAATTTCAACCTGTTGAAATGTCGAATCAACTGGTTGTTTGACACTTAGTGGTTTTTAAAATGGGTTGGAAAAGCTTAGCTTTGTTTTGGCTTTGTTGTCAAACAAAATCAACCGGTTGTTTCGAGATATCAATTGGTTGTTTTTTTGAAAACCTTAACAGAATTCTGTTAAGCGATTCCAATCTGTTTTAAATGATTCCAACAACTTATGGTTTTTGGTTTAACTGTTTTGACCCCTTGATTGAGGTCTTATAAAGGTTTTTTAACACTCCTAAGCATTAAGAAGAAAGAGAGAACAATCAAAAATGTTTTCAAGATTTGAAAGAGCTTTGGATCATCTCAAATGTGTGGAATAAGATTGGGTCTTGTAATTTTGAACTTTAAACTTTGATTTACCCAGGTGTATTTTATTCCTTCTTCCTTAAACATTGTATTTCTGTGTGTTTTGGTGTTGTGCAGTTTTCAGAAGGTGTTTCTGGAAACTGTGTGGTTTTCCAAAAGTGGTGTGTGTTCTTGAAGGGTTCAAGATCTTCACTTTTGGTGGGTGGTTTGTAATCTAGGTTTGATTACATAGTGAATTCTCAATGGTTAGCTGAGGACTGGATGTAGCTCTTGGTTAAGAGTGAACCAGTATAAACATCTTGTGTGAATCTCTCTATCCCTACACTCATGAAATTGTTTTAACTTTGCTTTTTAAATCTGCTGGTATAAACAACTGGTTGTTTCGTGAAAATAAGTAGTTGATTTTCTGGAATCAAACTTAAAACAAGTTTTCTATTGGTTGAACAAATTTTTAATTGATTGATTCTTCATAACTTTTCACTCTACCTTCAATACTTGCGAAAATCTTTCAAAAACAATTCACCCCCTCTTGTTTAAGGCCTCAATTTCTAACAAATGTAAGAAGTTTTCCTCCCATGTTGATACTAACAAATTGATAGAATCGAAAGAGACTTTCTATGGGGTTGGGGACACGAAGGGAGGAAATTGCATGGGTATTTTGGGAAACAATATGTAAAAGTAAAAATGAAAGAGGTTTAGGTGTTAAAGACCTTAGAATGTTTAACATAGCATTATTAGCAAAATGGTTTTGTAGACTGGGCAGGGAAGACAAGGGATTGTGGATTGATATAATTAAGTCCAAATATGGGTCTTGGAGAGAGTTATTTGACAGTAAGAGAAACAACATGAATCTTTATGGAGGAAAGACATTAAGAAAATATCTAATCCCCAAATTGGGAGATCGTGGTTCAAGGATAATATTTTATGAAGAATAGAAAAAGGAAATAAGATACGTTTTTGGGTTGGATAGGTAGTCTTGAAAGATAATTAATCTAGAGTATATACCAACTCAAATAAAAAAAGGTTTCTTCATTGAACATTTAGGAGCTTGGGTAGAGGGTCTTTGGCAATTGAAACTCCTTTAGAGGAGATCCTGTTTTGAATGGGAAATTAGTGTTCTCGAAGATTTGTTAAACCATTCATTTCTATTGGGATAGATTAGATGAATGGTATTGGGGAGGTGAAGAGTCAGGTCAATTTTCGATAAATCTACATACATTATAATTACACATAACCAAACACATGAGGAAATAAAAGCATACTTCAAGCTTTTGGATTCTAAAGCCTTACCATCAACAATTCTTTTCTATTGGAGAGTGCTTCATGATAAGATTGCAACAACTCATAACTTAATTCATAGAAACATTCAACTACAAAGGAACAATTGTGTCTTGTGTGATAGAGAGTTGGAATATACAAATATTTTGTTTTTTACTTGTAATGAACAAATGAAGATTTGGAATATGATTACAAATTGGTTAGGATTCATAATAGTACATCATGGTACAACTAAGTTATATTTTTGCACATTCGATTTTGTAGGATTTAATAAAGTCAGAAATTGTATTTTAAAGTATTTGGGTAGCCACGGTGTGGAGTATATGGACCACGAGAAACAATATCATCTTCAACAATAATATACCAGACAGTCAAAAAAATTTCATGATGGTATAGTTAAAATCTTTGGCATGGATAACTGCCAAATTTCCAAAGGTCTTCTTCTCTTATTTTTACTGGTGCTTAAATCCTATCACATGCATAACTGTTAAACTAACTACATCAGGTTATCAAACCTAGATTTATACTTTTATACAAATTGCTTTCACAATTTTGCCTTTGAGGGTTTCTCTTCACTTAGAGTCACAGGTGTTGAGCTTTGCTTCTGGGTCTATCTTTGTCATGCTAAGTTTTTTGGAATTAACATAGGGGAAGGTTATTAAAATAATTTATTAAAATATTTAATACACAAATCTCAAAACATAATCTTGTAAATTAGAAATACATTTTGGAAAGATCTAAATATGTTTTAAAAGAACAAATATCTGAATTAAGTTCAACAGGTTATTTTTGGATTGAACAAATTGTTTTTATGATCAAGAATTAAAGGAAAGAGATTTTTACAAATTACATGGTAAGTGTAGAATTCAGAAGTATCAATCAATGTTTCTAAGAAAACCTTTGTTTCAATTTATCTTGTTAATCAATAACAAGTAGAAATTGATACAAAATATATCAATGTTCAATGTAACACTTAATATCACTTATCACAACAATTTCAGTTATTTCAGAGAATCAAACAAGTCTGCAGAGATAAAAAAAACTACATATTGATTTTTAAAAACAACCAATTAATTATACGAGTACAAAATATTATGCATAAATACTATAAAGCATTGATAAAGAAAGCATAAAAGACACAAAAACTTTATACTGGCTTACTCACAACAAAGCTACATTGAATCCCACTTCACACCAAGGCAGATTTCACTAAACTAAGCACATTTTTTTTAAAAGAAATACAAAACAGTTCTTAAACACTACAAGAACATAAACCATTCACTGCAATACCTTGACATAGTAGTGATACACACCAAGAAACCCTATCTTCGCTCCAACAATTACAAAAATACAAAACAGAATGTAAGAGAACAAATTAACCTTAACCGTGAACTAAGAAATACAACAGGACCTCCTAAGTTCTCAACTGCAATGAAATTTTTTGACCTCAACCTAAACTACGAAGGTTTTGCTCCCAGAAAACTCAAAGATCTTTCAAAGATTAATTCTTTCAAAATCTTTTCTACTAAGACTCACATATGTAAAAATATAAATTGTACGAGTAAATTTTTTTTTCTGAAATAATGCAGACCCCTGTACAGAAGTTTAATAAAAAGCAGTGTTTTAACAAAAAATACAGTTAAATAAAATTAATTTGTTAAAAAATCAGAACAATAAGTGAATTTCACTTAAAAGATATGGATATAATTACTTTATTTGTCTCTATATTTATCATTAATATTCAATTTAATATCATAATTTATATTTTTTTAAAATATATATAAATTGATCATTTCCATATTATGCTTATATAGGATAGAGAAATATTAACGTAGAAGAGAAACATGTTTATACATCAGCCTCTATTCCCATCCACGTGGCAATCATGAGGTCTCCGTGGAGGACCCACCGCCTTCCAGTCTTTACCACTGTGGGTCCAGTGTAGTTTTCTTGTTCAAAATGTCAGATTTAATTATTTTTTAAAAGTTGTTAAATTTGCAAATGGATTATTAATAATCAATGCTCTGAAATTGCCTGACCAGATCTAAGACTTATTATAATGTGAAAGGAAACTCAAAATTCAACACGTTCAGTTAGGCCATTCGCGTGTAAATTAATTTATCCCTTTCGAGAATTTGACTCAAAGTTTAAGAAAAATTAAAATAACACAAAACAATTTAAATAAATTATGTTTTTCACATTGTCACACGGTCCCCAACGTTGTAGTTCTTACCTCACTATAATTAATTCACAGATCCATGTCAAAATATTTTATGTGAAAGGGAACACCAAAATATAACTTAGTACATGTATAAATTTAATTTATAATTAACATTTTCTGAAAAAAATAAATTTATATCGAGTAGAAGAATATAAAGTATAAGAAAAGAATAATTAAATAAATAAAACTATTTATTTATTGAGATAGGAAAGAGTAACAAAAAATATTTTTATATAATAATTTTATCAAACAAGAACATTTGAAGACTTCTCCCACTCTTATTGATGCTAATGTATTGTTTTTTTTTTATCTTGTGTACTAAAATACGACATTTAACTCAAAAAGAGTGAGAATAATTGTTTTTAAATAATATTTTGTATTAATTGTGGTAATTTAAAAAATGTTTTACAAAGAAAAAAACAAATACTGATTTTGTATATATCAAAACATGGATATATTTTTTCAAGAGAAAAAATAAACAAAAAGAGATACAGAGTATCTATCAGGAATATGCCAGTAATGAATTTATTTTGTTGCCCATAGTTGAGTAATTATTTCATTATGGTTAATTAATTAGTTAATCAATACTATAATGACAGTTAGCAACAACTATTACTCTTGCATCAAAAGTATAATAATCAATAATACTGATTAATTTGTACTACACTGGCCCATAGTGGTACAGGCTGGAAGACTATGGGTCCTCTACAGAGACATTATGATTGTCACGTGAATAAGGTAATTATATAAAAAAAAATTAATATACATGAAAACTTGAGAAAATAGAAAGTATTCAAATTAAAAACATTTCTTGTGTTACATATTAAAACATGATTTTTCAGTATATAAAACATATTTAAAAAAATATATAAATTTTGTTAAATATTTTCAATCAAAAGAAAGAAATATGGCATTGAATAGCTAAGCCTCAAAACCAAAAACCTGCATCTGTGTTACGTGTGTGCACAGCGTCATTGTGCTACATGTTCAAATAATTTCTCAGTTGTTAGTTTCTTAATTGTACGTCCTTGAACTTCAGAACACGCATATGGTTAGATATAATACTGAATGTATTGAAATATATAAATAGTATTATACTTAAACTTGTAATTATAAATATTTTGATGTATATGCTCTCTCAGTTGTAATTATAAATAATATTCAGAACTTTAGCTCTTCATTCCCATTATTATATGAACTCTTTTCAATGTCTGTTGGGCACTCACAGGCTACCCAATGGTCAAACATGGCTGCTTCTTTTCGTTACGCCTTTTCATGTGAGGAATAAAATACACCCCGGGTTTGCATACTTATATTTTAAATATACCATACTCATTTTATAATATGATGCTATTTTATTTTAAATAATTTTATATTTTAAATATTAAAAATTATTTTATAAATATAGATAAAAAATAGCAGACCAAAAAGATATAAGGGTGAATAATATTTTTTAAACACGCACGTATTCTTAAAATACTTAGTTTTTTTTTTATCAGCAAAGAATTAATTTAAATTAAGAGGATAAAAAAAGGGTATTCCAACCTTTTACAAAACCCAAACCCTGTAATCTACGCACACACTGAGATCACCGTTTCATTTCTAAAACAATGATGATACACAGTTTTGACGACCACCGACTATACACGGATACAGCCGCTTTTAAAGCATGTTCGCCCAACATAATTATTATATGTACATTTATACACTATGTTAATAAAATAACTATAGGTAAATAATATAAAAATCAAATCAAATAAACATAACATAATAATTCTACAATATATAGTACAACCTCCTCCTTTTGTTTAACTTTTAAAATACACTTAATTAAAAGACTAAATTAAATATTATTTAATACTTAGATTTATGCTTTTGAAAAAGAATACATCTATGGAGAATAATTAGTTTGAATTTAAAACAAAAGTGCCAAATTAATAAAAGGTATTTATTATTTTCTTATCTAAGAAGGACCAAAAAAAAGTTTTTTTTTCTGTGAATGGCAACTTGTTACCTTCTATATTAATATTGAAGCTCAAATGGATTATATGAGTCTCTCATAACTCAAGTCGTTAGTGACAACACACAACTCTTAACAAAACCAAGAAACACTCCAAAGAAGTGAAAAGTGTGATGGCGATGGATTGTGCAGCACAACAGGGAAACATAGACAGTCTATATATATTGATTGAGCAGAATCCACATGTTTTAGAAGACATAGATTCGATACCATTTGTTGAAACTCCTTTGCATGTTGCTGCACGTGCAGGACATATTGAATTTGTCAACGAGATTATGACATTAAAACCTTCATTTTCATGGAAATTGAATCTCCAAGGATTCAGACCGGTCCACCTAGCTTTAGAACATGATCACACCACACTGGTTTATCACCTTATAGAGATGGATAAAGAACTCGTTCGAGCCAAAATGAGAGGAGGTCTCACTCTTCTCCATTTGGCAAGTCAATCCGGAGATATAAAGCTTTTAAATGTGCTTCTCAAAGCTTGTCCAGATTCAGTAAAAGATTTGACGGTTAGAAATGAGACTGTATTGCATCTTGCTGTTATACACGACAGGTTTGAGGCTTTTGAGTTCTTACTTAGATGGCTCAAGATAAATACTGTTGGGTTGCAAACCATTCTGAAGCAGGGAGACGTGGAGGGCAACACCATTTTACACATTGCAGCAACAAAAGATGACACGAAGGTAAATATATGTTTCTCTATGAACTTAGTGTTGTTAGGTATAAAGCACAAACAACAACTTAATTATAGATTCATAAGTTGTTAGAGTGATTTATCTAACTCATTGCAAGCTTGTTGTGTGTACAGGCAATGAGATGGTTGATAGAGGAGATGTCAGATCTAGATGCTGAAAATTTGATGGGCCAAAAGGCATTTGATATAATAGAAAATCAAGAAATTAAAAATAATTTAGCAAGCGCTGAAGCAAGAGTTAGGAGAGATAGGAAAGTCCAATCGATAATTACATCAATACACGAGTGGATAATTCGAAAAAGTGGTTTGAAAGAGAAAATGTCGAATGAGATACGGAACGCGTATATGATTGTGGCTACTCTTGTTGCAACAGCAACCTATCAAGCAACAATGAGTCCACCTGCTGGACTTCTTCAGAATGATGCAGCTGGCACTAATAACACGATCATTCCAGATCCTGGGGTATCCATTGTCGATGAAGGGACATCAGTGCTGTCATCCATAAACTTTACGATGTTTTGGGTCGTAAATACGTGTGCCTTTCTCATATCAACTGTCGCAATTACTTCTATGATGCCTAAGAATGTTGGAAGATTTCTACTGTATGGGTCAATATATCTCCTAACAGTCGGCTACTCCTTCTCTATGTTCTACATATCTCCCGGTCTCGCCTGGGCGAGTTTATTTTTCTTCCTCCTTTTTCCATTATCGATTCCATTATCGGTGGTGGCTTCCGTTTTGTTTTTGCACACCTAGATTCCATTATCAGTTTTTCTCTCTCCTCTCGTGTGTATTCTATTTTGGTTCTCTCTTTCAGCGATTTTTTTCAAGTGGTCTAAATTTCAAGATTATGGAAGTTATCACATAATCTTAAAAATGCCTACATGAGAACACTATACATCAGAACACTACAACCTAATGATCTAACTATCATTCTTGGAGTGAGTAATGAAGTGTGTCTTATTGTAAAAGAATTAGTTTAAGTTTTTTTTTTATAAAGCTTCTATATTAAATATTACTAAGCAACTTGACATTTCAACTAAAACAATTAGTAAAGATTTCAGAACTTTTATGTGATGGATTTTTATGAAGTTTGGGAGAAATGCAATGTTATGATTATTTCTTAGATCACAAATTGCTCAAACTACAATTTATAACGTGAATGATTTATGGGATGAACTTAAGGAAAGGTTTTTGAAAAGAAACCATTACATATTATTTTATGGATTCTAAGATTATGTGGGAAGAATTAGATTCTTTATGTCCTCTGCAACATATGTAATGTTAAAATCATTTTCGATTGCAGAGAATTTGAATGTGTCATGTACTTTCTAAAAGGATTCATACAACGTGGTGAAAACTCAAGTTTTGCTTAGTGAATTACTTTTAGGTATTAATCGTGTCTTTTCTTTAGTTCTTCAACAAGAAATGTAGTTAAACGAGATGGTAGATCTAAACAAGGTTTTGATCAATAATGATGGTAACAAAACCAAAGAATGAGTAATAAGAATTGTAAAGTGGCTTATCGATGGAGAAAATTGGAAGAGGAAAAAGAACTATAACTAAGAGTGTTTGTGTTACAATAAAATTAATCATACTCATAAATGAGTGTTAATCAAAGCATGACAAGAAATAAAAGAACAATCATAACATTAATATCATTGAAAAGAAAAGAATGAAAAATATGATACATAAAATGAAAAATCATCACAAGGTACATTGAAAAAATGATCAAATCATGAAAACTTTGAACTTAGAATAGTTGTAACAACTAGTTTAAATTCAGCAATCTTCCAAAATTTCATCAACAACATTATTGAAGAATAGTGTTCCATACAACAACTAATAAAGGTAACCTAATATCGTCTCTTTTATTTTGATGCATCTTCTACCCATTTAGAATGGATGGTACATTGAAAATTCTTTATTGATGAGTTGAGGAGAGAGGGTATGAGGACTATATTTTAGGCACAATTATTTCATCACATAAAACTGGAGTCCTGATACAAAATCAGCCTCTACCTTTCTACTCGACTCTATACATTTTTGTTTTGAATTAATACAACAGGTTTGGTATCCTAACTTCTTGAAATCTCTATAGTCTTGTTTTCCTTTAACATAATATTTTTTGTTTCTTACTACTAGGTTACATAAAAACAACACCTGCCAATTTTTTATTTTCTACAACAAAATAAAGCCAGTCGTAATATATTTACAAGTATAAAGCATAAATAATTTGAGGTATCTTTTGGGCCTTTTTACAATTCTTGTTATTTTTTTATCGGCTAATAAAAATCAATAAATGAAAACAAAAAAACTACATGAAGTAACCGCACAAAAATTCCTCCATAAAACTTTAATAAGATCCAACATGATCCAAAGAAAGAAACTCTCAAAAACTAGATGCACTAGATTTGTAACGTGTTCTAAGCATACACTAGAGCAGAAATGTAAAACAAATGCGACTATTTTAAATTTACAAATGCGGTCATAGAACCGCATTTGATCAGCACGCATTCTTAAATCTGGCATTTACAAATGCGGTCATAGGACCGCATTCATAAATCACATTTACAAATGCGGTTATTTTAAGTAACCGCATTTGTATATTATTCTGAATGAGGGATGTGGGTTTGGGGTTTA